>SXGQ01720627.1_pt1 | contig 25202 bp, 27 predicted proteins | sample 3178371 | NCBI WGS metagenome assembly SXGQ01 (sample SAMN11356859, study PRJNA531348) | freshwater metagenome | isolation source: freshwater sample F1-20 | place: China: Fuxian Lake, Yuxi | collected 2017-12-25 | reverse complement strand
TTTTTTCTATAATTATTTGAAAAAGAATTCAATGTTCTTACTTTTAATTTTTTTCTTAATACATCGCCATCTAATAGAATTATATTTGAGTATTTTTTTTTTAATTTATTATAAATTATTTCAGAAATAGTAGTTTTTCCAGATCCTGACAGACCTGTAATCCATAACAATCCAGGCTTATGTTTTATCTTGGTCATTTAAATATAATTATTTTTTTGTTTAGGCAGTCCAGCTCTATTTCTGAACAACTTTTTAACTCATCAAATTTTTTTTGACCGCATCCTATTACTGCAGGAATATTTAATTCTGCTGCTCTTATTGCCATATGAGAATTAGACCCTCCATATTGTGTGGCAAAACCTTTAATTTTTTTTGTAAAAATCCAATCGAATCCAGGATCGGCATTTTCAATTAGCACAATTTTGTTATGTAAAGAATTTTTTACTTTATCATTTAAATTTAATACTTTTCCAAATACCTTATTATTAGTAATAAAATTTGGTATATTAAACATGTATGGAATTACATCGTAGGCACTATTATCTGTAATCACTTCCGGTAAAAAAATTTTTACATTGTTTTCATATTCTTTTTTTCTTTTTAAAAAAAGTCTTTGACTTACTTTATTATTTAAAATTTCACTAATTGAAAAATACGAGGCAATTTCTTTTTTTTTAAATTTTGTGGGTAAAATTTTCATTATCAATTTAAATATTTGGTCAATACTTTTTGAAAAGATAAATTTTGACAACTCTCTTAATTCAATAGATTTTGCAATATATTCTATTAATGCTTCTGGGCTTAAATTAAGTTTTTCTATTTTTAATAAAGTATTTAATTTGATTCTTTCTTTGTCTTTTAATTTAAACAGATATTTTTTTATAATGAAGGGTCTGTCAAATAACGTATCACGCATTTGGCTATAATTTTTAGAAGTAATATCATACGTCCCAGGTCTTAAATGGCCGTATTTATTAAAAAACAACAATTTACTTTGTTTTTTTTTGATTACTAAATTTACATCATCAAGGAAATTAGAAGTAATTGTATTTATACTTCTTTGTAATTGAATTGATCTTTTTCTACTCAACACTTTTTTATTTTGTAAAGAATCAATTAACCCTTTGGAGATGAATCCATGTCTTGCAGCTTGTGCAAAAGGAATAATTCCATAAGATTTACATTGACGAAAAATCAATTTTATATTTTGTATATTTCTTTCTTTAGATTTGTGAATAAAAAATTTTTTTTGTAATAGTTTTAAGTATTGAATTTTTTTTGATATTCTATCTAAACTGGCCTCACTATTTTTACTAATATTTTTGATAAAAATATTTTTATATAACATTTCTAAATTTTTCTTAATTTTTGAATTTGTTATTTTAGGTAAATTTTCATTTAACTGTTTTTTAATTTCAAAATTATAAGCTGTTACAGCAATTTTAAATTCTATTTTATCATGTAAAAAAAGATTTTTTTTTAATTTTTCAACCCAAAAATTGGTGATTTTATTTTTTTCTTTGACATTTATTTTATCTGGTAAAAATGATAAAAAACTTTTTTTTACGTTGATGTAAGGTTTGCCAGAATATAAAACCATCAATTTTTTGTCGATAATTTTAGAATAACCCATTTTTTCTCGTGCTACTGCCCAACTGCTATCAGTTACTAATCTAGAATAAATAGATGAAGATAATTTTTTTGGATTTTTACCAATAATTTCAGCGGGATTCCAGTCAGGCATCTGACCTAAGATTTGATTTTCCTTCTTAAAATATTTATTTAATAATTTTCTATCAATTTTAATCTTTCTATCTAAATACTTCGTATTAATGTTCCACTTTGATACTGTGGAGATATTTCGTACTTGTAATAAATAAACTTTAAAATTTGTATCTACCGCAAATTCTATATCAAGATATTGATTTTTAATTTTTTTTTCTAAATCAATTACGCAGTTTAATAATTTTCTAAATCTTTGAGATTTTAATGATTTTAAACCTTTTCTATAAATAATTAATTTTTTATTTGAATCATCTCCATATCCTGATGTAACTGTGTCGGTCTTTTTTGAATTATCATCATAATTTATAACATAATATGGAGATCCATTTATTAAATCATGTGTAAAAATAACTCCACTCATTGAAACATTTGTTATTTGCTTTTGAATGATTACTTTATTATTAGAGTTTTTTTTTTTATAACTATTAATTACTTTATTTATTAAAATTTCTAATTTTTTTTTATTTCTGGTATTTACATTTAAAATTGATAGATACTTTCCCGCTTGTGATTGATCTTTTAAATCTTCATCAAATGACGAAGATCGAATTACAGATTTAGATTTAAATTTTTTTTGGATAAGGTTTAAAATTCTATTTTTCGAAACTTTCCATTCATCGGTTTTAAACACATAAGTTTGGGGTATTAAAAAATTTATATTATATTTTTTTAATTCTAAAATGGTGTCTGCTTTTGAACTTAATTCCATTACGTATAATTTTGTTTACCCAATCCTGGAAAAAGTTTTTGCTTTAATAATCTTGGAAAATGACAAATCATTACAAAAATTGAAAAAAAATATGCTATTAAAGAAATATGATTTGCTTTTGTTAGTCTTAATTTTCTAAATCCAGAATAACCTAAAGCGCAATATATAGACCATGAATTAACATTTTCTGATGCTTTTCTTTGATTTTTTATATCAAAAAAATATTTATCATTTAAATCTTTGAAATTAAGTTCAAAAGATTTTTGTTCTTTTATTATTTGATCAATATATTTAATTTTATTTTTTATATAGATAATTTCATCTTCTCTTAATACATTTTTATAGTACTCGTTTGGTTTGCTGTTAATTCCATTATTTTCGCCTTGCTGAGAATTGCCTAGCCATTTTTTTCCACATAGAGTTGGTGATATAAGAATATCATTATATTTTACGTTTAATTTATTTGATAAAATTCTCATTGCATCTGAAGTATCCTCAACCAATTTTTCGAATCGATAGGTAATTAAGTTGTTTTTTAGATAGTGTTTCTCTTGTAGTAACTTAATTCTGCTTATGGAGATTAACCAGGTGGTCAAAATTGAATTTAAATCATACATATCAAATCTTTTTATTAAAAAATTTGGTGGTAGTGGTTTCGCAAATCTTTTGGAGCCAAAAAAACGTCTTGCGATTCTTGTTTTTTCAGCTGCTACATAACCAATGCAATCTCTTATAGGCAATAATATGAATGAATTTTTAAATTCTTTAAAATACTTGTCAAAATCAGTCAAAAATAAACCACCACTATCATGTGTGACGATGTACTTTGGATTATTAAAATATGCTCCATTATCCCAACTTTCAAAATATGCTTTGTGCTTACCCTCAAATAATTCTTGATTAGATTTGGATTTTGAACAATATTTATTAAGTCTTTCTAAATAAAACTCATGATTAAAATTAGTTTTAATTGATTTTTCATAAAATGCTTTTTCTAAGTAATTTTTTCTTATTCCAAATTTACTGAAAGTTTCTTTCCCCCATTTATAGGAAATAATTTCATTTTCAGTCTCAAAATATTTTATTGGATCAATATTTTTATCAAAATCAGGAATATAAGTAGGTGAGCCTGTAATCTTATCTAAAAAACCATATGAAGTGTAATCAAATTTAAATCCTACTTCCGTTGGATAGGAAGCAAAATCCTTATGGCCATCAAATAATCTAGCTAGCAATGATCCTCCGCTTCTATTAATCCCAGCTATAAATACAAAATCCATTAAAAAACCTTTGAACTATTATCATATTGATAAATCATTCTTTCGAAAATTTGTAAAAATCTTGGAGATAAATTTTTAACTATTTCATTTTTTACCTTTGACCTATTTGAATAATCTATTTTTCTAGGACAATTTTGCTCTTTTATTGCTAGATTAGTTTTTTTTGACAATTTTAAATTAAACTTCTTTGAAATTTTATCTAAAGATTTATTAGTTTCTAAAAGAAAATCATCAAATTTAATTAAAAATATATTACTTTTTTTTTTTGATAATTTATAATTTATTTCAAATATTTTTTTTAAATTATATTGCATTAACACAATTTTGTCTTCTTTTGATTTGCAAAATTTTAATTTACTTTCACAGCCTTTTAAAAAAAATGGTAAAACTTTATTTTTATAATTTATTGTAATTACGCTACTTTCGAATGAGTTAAAATATTTATCAACATAATCTTTTTTTATCCAAGAATTTACAATGTCCACTGGATGACGACTAATATTAATTATTTTTGGGGTATGAAAAACATTTTCTAGTAATTTTAAATTAATTAGCGCTTCATGAAATAGGATTGGAAAACAATTTTGTTTAAGAATTTTTTTAGCAAAAGCTTCTGATTTTGACATTAAAATTCTTTTTTTATAATCAACATCTCCTTTGTATTTACATAAATTTGTTGAGTCGTTTTTTTTATTATTTAAATTTCTACCATAAATTTTATCAAAAATTTCTTCATTCACTGAACGAATTATTAAACTTTTAGCAATTTTATTATCTATTAATTTTAAATAATTATAGACTGTTAAATTTTCTGCAATAGTATTAAAAAAAAATTGTTCACAGTTTTTAAATGAAGACAAAAGTGGAGCCACAGCTGTTTTTCCACATCGAGTTAATCCTGTTACAATAATGAACTTTTTTGTTGGTAAGCTAATATTACTATTTTTCATTTTTAGAAAATACGGTTCTATACAACTTCATTGCTAGGTTAAAATCTTCTAGATAATTTATATCCATAAAATTTAAGTAATCTATTTCTACTATCTTACTATTCTTATTAAAAATTACTTTATCCTTTATCCAGGTTTCTGTGCGTCCCCAATAAAATTGCCCCGCATCATGATAAGTTGTTTTTAAATCTTGAGATCTTTTATGATAGTTTTTGGGAGCAAATAGTTTTAATTGCTGTTTATGAAAATAGAATGATCTTTGGGGTGGACTAATATATTTGCAAGCTGAAAAAACATAACTCTTTGATTTTTTAAGAATACCAAACCCTCTTATAATATCCCTAGGATTTATAAGTGGAGAAGTAGGATAAATACAACAAACATTTTTAATTTTTTCATTATTTTTTTTTAACCTATTAATAGTATAAATTACAGCTTCATTGAAATGACTTCTGTCATTTGCTAGTATATTAGGCCTTAAAAACGGAATTTCAGCTCCATTCATTTCCGCAATTTTTTTTATTTTTATAGATTCTGTAGAAATAATAATTTTATCAAAAATTTTTGCTTTTTTTGCAGCTTCGATTGAGTAACAAATAAGTGATTTACCCAAAAACTTTTTTATATTTTTTTGGGGAAGTCTTTTTGACCCAAGTCTAGCTGGAATAATTGCTATGTTCATTCTTTTTTGAAAGTATCACAATATTATCTGAAAAATTTATTAAAAATGGCATTATCTTGTAGTCTAATAGTTTTTGCAAAAAAAAATCTATAGAAAACCATAAATAAAAAAAAATATTTTTTTTCGGAAAAAAAAAAGTTGCACCTGTTTTATTTTTTACGTCATAACCAAAATTTTTTAAGATTTTTTTTAATCTACTGTAAGAGTACAATCTCTTTTTTATTTTATAGTCCCATTTCTCGGTCCCCTTAACCATAAAACTTGAATTCATGAATTTAGAGTTTTTATATCTTTTGAAATATTTGCCCAACTTACTCTCACATAATATTGATTTAAAACTAGGCGAAATTAGAAATTCTTCATTGAAAAAAAAATAAACCATTTTCAAAATCATATGTCGAGGTTTTATTATATCCAAAAGTGGGTACATATTTGCTTGGCAAATAATAAGATTTCCATCTTTCTTTAAAACTCGATTAATCTCTTTAAAACAGGAATTTAGGTCACCAACATACTGAAGGGAACCAACAATTATACAAACATCAAATTCATTATCATTTATAGGAAATTTTTTTTCCATACTTTGGTTTATAAAATTAGCATTACCTTGCTTAACATATTGTTCACACTTTCTCTTTGATTCTTCGATAAGATGTTTTGAGATATCTATCCCAGTTAAATTGAAACCCAATTCACAAATTTTTTTAGCTGTTTGACCGGCACCTCCACCTAATTCTAAAACTTTTGAACCTTTGGGTAGTTTAAGTTTCTGTAAAAAGTCTAAAACTGTTTTTTGCCTTAAAATCAAATGATGGCTTAAAGGATTAGTTTTATCATAGGTAAATTCATGCCATTTTTTAGTTCTTTCGTCATTCCACCACCCACTAACCTCTTTTTCTTGAATTTCTTTATCATCAATTTGGTACTTCATTAAATAAAATCTCTCTTTTGTAATATTGACAATGTGTTTGCTCTAGAGTTTTTTCTAGCAAATGCCGCATAAAATAAACAAGCATTTTTATTATCCCTAAAAATAATATTTATATTTTTTTTAATATTTGCATAAATAAAATTATCTAAGACTTTAGGAAATTTTTTGGTTTTAAAGACCTTTGAATTTGATCTTAAATATGAAAGATCAAAAACTTTTTGATTATCAGTAAAAATTATCATTTCCATTGCTGGATTTATCCTTAAAATTTTTTCAATTACATAACCCTTTCTTGTAAAAATAATTATATTATTAAACTTTTCATCCAACATGCTTAAATTTTTAAAAAATATATCTTTTTGACTAGTTTCAATAAATTTATTATCTTTTTTTGACTTAATTTTTTGATCATCATCTACCTTATTAAAATTTTTTAGCCAATTAATGATCTTTAAAAAATTATTAGAAGTAGCTGTCTCATCACTAAGCATTAAATAATCGGCATTTAAAGATTTAGAAAAACTTAATGAAATAATTTCACTTTTAGTAGGTGTGCTATTGAAAATCATTGTTTCTAGATTTTCAGTAGCAATAATCAATAATTTTCCATAATATTTAGTACATTTAGAAATTTTTATTGTTTGACTGTATAAATTAGTATTACCTATTTCGGCCGATAAATCTCCTCTGTCTATCATTATAATATCTGAACTTTTGCAAATTGAATCCAAATTCTCACAACCTTGGGCATTTTCTATTTTAGAAACTATTATTTTATTAGACTTAGTTCGCATTTTTTCAACTAGGCTATGATTCTGAACATAACTTAGGCCAATAGCATCAAATTTAAATTTTTTAATTTTTTTAAAAAAATCTAAGTAAACTTTTTCTTGAAATTTATCACTATAGATTGAGTTTGGTATATTCAAACCTTTATTACTTAATAATTTAAAATTTTCCTCTGAACTTCCTATAATATAATTTTTACCTCTTGAAATAAATTTAAAAGTAAATTTTCCGTCAGATACAGAAAAGGTTTTAAGATTGTTAAATTTTGGTAATGGTTTTGAAATTTGAATTTTTGTTATAATTTTATGTCTTATTTCTTTTCCAAAATAAAAAATAACTTTTTCATTTTTTTTTATTAATAATTCTTTTGAAATTATAGTTCTTGGTTTTATACCCGGTAAATCAATTAGTATTTTACAATCTGGATTTATTTTTTTTAAAGAATTGCATATTTTTTTATGCCAAGTTAGGTTATTGTGAGCTCCATTTAATCTTACAAACTTTGTATTATAAGCAATTTTTTTTAAATTTTGGATACTCTCTGTTGATGGACCTATAGTACAAAGGATATTTGTCATTTAGATCAATTTTTTTCTTATTTTAGTCGCTGAAATTTTTTCAATATCTAATGGTAAGTTAATTTTTCTTATTTTATAGCCAACTTTTCTTCCATAAACTACAGAGCTAACTACTGGTATTTTAATAATTATAAATTTATTTTTATATTTTTTTAATTCTTTTAAAATTTTTTTTTTTACAAAACTAAAAGTATAAGGATTTTTTTTATTTATATTATGACTATCCATCACTAAAATACATACTTGTTTTGAGGATTTCAAAGATTTAAGAAAAATATGTTTGTGACCTAAATGGAATGGTTGAAAACGTCCAATATATATTGCAGTTTTTTTTTTCCAGTTAAATTTCATGAAAAAGTTTTTTGTACAAATTTAATTATTTTTCATATTTTGGGTATATATCATTAATCTTGAATATTGTATTAATATCTCCAAAACAATATCTATTAAATCAACGTTCTTTTATTATAAAAATGAATAATTTTTTTGTTAAATTTAACATCATAATTAAAAATATTTGATGGATTTTTTTCTTTATTTATTAATTTTTTTTATCTCAATAATTCAATCTATAGCAGGCGTTGGTATTTTAGTTGTGGGCACTCCAATAATGTTAATTTTAAACTATCCAATTTTGCAAACTATGTTTTTTTTATTACCCATATCAATTATTATAAGCTTTAGCAATTTAATTTTAATTAATTTTTTTTCAAAATGAAAGAAAAAATAGATTTTAAATTGATAAAATATTTTTTTATTTTTTGTTTTCCGTCTGTGTGTATCGGATTAATGATTATGAAAAATTTTAATGAATTAATTAATTTTAATGTGTTAATTTCTATAATTATATTTTTTTCAATAGTTGTAAAAATTAGATATGAAAGATTTTTTTTAAATTTAAAAAGAAATTCTAGAAAAATTTTTATATTTTTTATTAGTTTTATTCATGGCTTAACAAATTCAGGCGGAACACTTTTGAGTCTCTTTATTTTGAGAAAAAATAAAAAAAAAATTAATATTTCAAGATTTAAAATACATTTATTTTATTTTTTTTTAGCTACTACTCAATTAATAGTTTTGTATTTCTTTTCAGGAAATCAATTCAAATATAATGTCAATTTATACTTGGTTTTTTTAATTATAATTTTTTCCTGTTTAATTGGTAACAGGATTGTAAAAACATTTAAAGGTTTATCTTCCTATCTTATATACATTTTAGCAATTATTTCTAGTATCATTCTTTTTATAAAAGGAATTTTATAACTAGATTTTTTTATTTGATATTTAATTATCAAATTAAATATTAAATTTTTAAATTTATTTCTAGTTAGTTTATAACTCTGTCTTAATATAAAGAAATTTAAAATTGCATGTATAACTTATTAAAAAACAAAATTATTGCCTAAATAATTAAGTATATGTATACATTTGCGTGTGCCAACGTCTTTTATTCTACTATAGAGAATATTTTGAGATCTATAAAAAATATAAAAATTATTAATATGAGCGCATCTTATGATGACAGAGGAGATCTCGTTTATTGTAACGAATTTAACTTCATTCAAAAAAAAATTAAAAGATTTTATCAAATTACTAATAATAATATAAATTTTGTTAGAGCTTGGCATGGTCATAAAAAAGAAGAAAAGTTTTTATTAGTTCTGCAAGGAGCATTTAAAATATGTGCTGTAAAAATTGATAATTGGAAAAATCCTTCAAAAAAATTACCTGTTAAACACTTTGTTATAAATGCTAATTCACCTAAAATTGTACATATTCCTGGTGGGTATGCACATGGAACACAAAATTTACAATCTGCATCAAAACTTATTGTTTTTTCTACATTCTCTCTAAAGCAAACAATTCAAGACGATTATAGGTTTAAAAGTGAACTCTGGTATGATTGGAATATTCAATCCAGATAATCTTTAATGACTAAATTTTCTACTATAACAGAAAACAACTCTATTCAATTAGCCTTTCAAAAACTACATGGGGAACATGGAAAAATATTAACAGTAGTTAATAATAAAAAATCACTACTTGGTGTAATTTCTGCTGGTGATTTACGAAGGGGGATTTTAGCTGGATATAATCTAAATGATAAAATAAAAAATATTTATAATCGTAACGCAACTTATGTTTACCAAAAAGAATTGGAAGAAAAAAAATTAGTTAAAAGTAATTTTGGAAGTGGAAGTTTGGGGGATACAACTTTTTATGTTCCTGTAGTTAATGATAATAAAGAAGTTAAGGATACAATTCCAGTAGAAAGAGTTTTGGAAATTCTCGAAAACAAGACTCTTAAAGATTATGATAACAATAATAAATTACCGAAAATTTTAATTGTGGGTGGTGCAGGCTTTATTGGCACTGTTTTAGCCTCAAGACTTTTAAAAAAAAAATACCACGTCACAATTCTAGATAAATTGATTTATGATCGTAAGGTAATAAAAAAATTTAAGAATAAAAAAAATTTAAATTTTATCTTAGGTGATATTTGTGATTTAAACACCCAAATTAAGATAATAAAAGAAATTGATATTGTTGTATATTTAGCGGAAATAGTAGGTGACCCTGCATGTAGCGCAAAACCAGAAGACGCGCTTAAAACAAATTATTTGTCAGTTCTAAGTTTTGCAAATCTCTGTTCTCATTTAGCTATTGAGAAATTTATTTATACATCTTCTTGCAGTGTTTATGGATTAGATAAAAATAATAAACTTTTAAATGAAAAATCGAATTTAAATCCCATTTCTCATTATGCGCGAATAAAGATTATGTCAGAAAAGGCGTTGCTATCTAGTGCTAATAATAATTTCAAACCAACAATACTCAGACTTGGTACGGTGTTCGGTCCGTCAAAAAGAATGAGGTTTGATCTTGTTTTAAATACAATGTCAAAATTTGCATTTTTTGATAATAAAATAAATGTTCATGGGGGAAATCAATGGAGGCCTAATATACATGTTGAAGATGTAGCTGATGGAATAATTTCAATAATCAAAGCAAAAAAAAAAATTGTTGGAAATCAAATCTTTAATTTATCAAATGATAAATTAAATTTACAAATAACTCAAATTGCTAAAAAAGTAAAAAGTGTTTTCAAAAATGCAAAACTTAATATTATAAAAACATCTACAGACCCTAGAAATTATAAAGTTACGTCAAAAAAAATAAAAACCAAAGTTGGATTTGTTGCAAAAAAAAGTATTGAGGATGGATTAAAAGAAATAAAGCGTATGTTTAAATGTAAAAGAATCATTAACCCAGACAATAAAATCTATAATAATTTACTAAGTTTAAAATAATATGCTTAAAAGATTTTTACCATATAGCAGACAAAATATAGACAATAACGATATTAAGTGTGTTATAAAAGTCTTAAAATCCGATTTTGTTACACAAGGTCCAAATATAATTAAATTCGAAAAAGAATTTGCAAAATATACAGGCGCAAAATATGCAGTAGCCTGTGCAACTGGTACGGCGGCACTTCATTTATCTTGTATAGCCCTTGGCATTAAAAATAAGTCCACTGTTTTGACGTCAGCAGTCACATTTGTTGCTTCTGCTAATTGTGCTGAATTTTTAGGAGCAAATGTAGATTTTGTTGATATCGACAAGGATACTTACTGTTTAGATATAAATGAACTTAAAAAAAAACTAAAACAAAAAAAAATTGATTTAGTAATTCCTGTCCACTTATGTGGTCACTCATCTGATATGATGGAAATTTATAAACTAAAAAAAAAATATAAATTTAAAATAATAGAAGACTCTTGCCACGCACTTGGGGGTAAGTATAATAATTTCAAAGTTGGTTCTTGTAGATATTCAGATATATCAACTTTTAGTTTTCATCCTGTTAAACCTATCACGACTGGAGAGGGGGGAATGATAACCACAAATGATAAAAAAATCTATCAGAAACTTATTTTATATCGTTCGCACGGTATTCATAGAATTGCAAAAAATTTTAAACATAAAAATTTAGCTTTTGATAAAAATAATATCCCAAATAGATGGTACTATGAAATGAAAGAACTTGGTTTTAATTATAGAATGACAGATATACAAGCAGCTTTGGGCATCTCACAATTAAAAAAATTAAACTTTTTTACAAAAAAAAGAAACGATATTGCAAAGATATATAACGATAATTTTAAAAATTCAAAATTATTAAAAAAACCATATACTCAAAAAACAATTCTTCACTCATATCACCTTTATACCATTCTCATAAACTTCCAGAAATTAGACATAAATAAAAATAGATTAATGGAAATTTTGAGCGAAAATAATATAGGTACTCAAGTATTATATATACCTGTATTTTTGCAGCCATACTACAAAAGAAAATATAATTATAAACCAAAAAACTTTCCAAATGCTATGAAATATTATGAAAACGCTTTAAGTATACCTATTTTTCCAGATTTAAATAAAAAAGAACAAAAATTTATAATTTCAAAAATTAAGGAATTAATACTAAAATAAAAATAATTTTTTTAGAATTATATATCTTCGCAAAATGTAAGTAAATTTATTAATTTTAATAATCTTCTAAAAATTTTTTTGAGTTAAAAAATATAATTTACCAAAACTTATATTTCTACAAATAATCAATTTTTTAATTAATTGATATTTTTTTATTTTTTATTCTAAAAACAACGTCACATTTTTTAATTAATTCACTATCATGAGTAATTAATATAATGGACATGTTTTTTTTTATTCTTGTTAAATCTTTAATAATTTCTTTTTCTGTATTTTTATCCAACGCATTTGTTGCCTCATCTAATATTAACAATTTAGGTTTAAGAAGCAATGCTCTAGCAATAACAATTCTTTGTTTTTGTCCCCCGGATAAAAAAATACCATCATGCCCTATGATTGTATTTTCTTTTTTTGGAAGTTCATTAACAAAGTTATTTATTCTAGCTAATTGAATTGCTGATGTAATTAGTGAGTTTTTAATTTTTTTATGCTTCCTATTAAATATAATATTATTTTTAATTGTATCATTTATTAAAAATGGATCTTGAGGAACATATCCAATTAATTCATCTTCAAATTCAAATTTATCTGTAATTATTTTACCATCAATATTAATTTTGTTTTTTGGTAAATCTAATAAACCTATAAGGTAGTCAATTAAAGTTGTTTTGCCTAAGCCACTTGATCCATAGATACCAATAATATTATTTTTTGCGATTGTTATTTCCGCATTATTAAATAGCCTTTTTTTTGAACCTGGGTAAATAAAATTTATATTTGAGTATTTTATTTTTTTATCAAAATTAATTAATATTGGTTTTGTAGATTTCGACTCAAAACAACTTTTATCTTCTATTGTTAATTTGCTACTTTGAAGATCTTTTTGAATAATATTAAAGAAGTTTTGATAAATTTTTATCATAGACAAATTCGTAGTTATTATGTTGAATGAAGGGATTAATCTTAAAGATATAACAGCAAGCAAACTTATTTTATTTATTAAGTCCTTCTCTATACTATTGCTGTTGAACATAAAAAATGCAGCAACCATAATTGATATTAATGCAGTAATTTCAAATGAAATTCTCGGTAAACTTATTATAAAAGCTCTATAAAAATAAAAATTCTTTAAATCATATAATAATTTACTAAACCTCTTTTCAAGATAGGCATTGTTTTTATAAATAAAGTTTTCTTTTAAAGATCCAAAGGTTTGGTTTAAAATTGATATAATTTTCGTCTGACTATCAATAAATTTATTTGAAATTTTTTTGAAGAAATTTTTAAATATTTTAAAAAAAATGATACCAATTATTGAAAAAATAAAAAAGATTATTAAAACTGGGTGACTATTTGACATAACTAAAAGTGACAGAATTCCAGCTAAAAGCATAAACTCTTTGATCAAATTGAAGATTACAAATAAATAATCAATTGCCGAAATAGAATCGCTACTAATTTTACGAATTAATTCCTCAGGTTTTTTTTTTATTTTTTTCAAATAAGATTTATTACTAAAATTTAAGAATAAATCTTTAGATTGAATAAAAAACAATTTACCAGCAAATTTAGCTTGTGAAAAATTATATATTACTAATAAAAAATTTTTTAAAAAGAAAAAAAGAACTATACAAAATAAAATTTCAACGTAATTAAAATCATAATTAATTTTAAAAATTGAATTCAATAAAATTTGATTATCAGAAAGTATACTGCCCAAAGAAGCTAAAGATACTAAAGAAATTGCTTCCAAAAAAACAAGCAAAAAGGATAAAAATAATAAAAAGAAAAATTTACAAAAATTTTCTTTTTTTGATATGACTCTTATTAATGTATTAATACCTTGCATAAATTACTATAATAAACTTTAATTAAATTAAGGTATAAAATACTTCAATCAAATTAAACTTATCTAAATTTTTTCCATCAAAACTAAATTTTGATAAATTTTTTTTCTACCTCACTCAATATATGATGACCTATAAAAATATGACATTCTTGAATTCTCGCAGTAATTTTAGAGGGCACAACAATTGAAACATCACATTTATTTTTAGATTTACCTCCTTTATTTCCAAACATACCAATTGTAATGATCTTTTTTTTTTTTGCATTTTCTAGTACTTTTAAAATATTTTTTGAATTACCTGAGGTGCTAATAACAAACAATATGTCATTTTTATTTGCTAATGCCTCAAAAGGTCTTACAAAAATATCTTTGAAAGAATAATCATTTCCACAAGCTGTTATTGTAGAAATATCTTGCGCCAAAAAAATTGCGGGTAAAGCTCTACGATTAATTTTTGGTTTAAGTCTTATTAGTAATTCGGCAGTTAAATGTTGAGAATCAGCTGCTGAACCACCGTTACCACAAAACATAATTTTTCCACCTTTTTTAATACTTAAATAAATTAAGTTTATTGATCTCTTTATTATTGGATTTAATTTAACTAATGTTTGATGGATTGCTATATTTTCGGATAAATCTTTTAAAAAAAAATCGTTTTTTACAATTTTCATTATTTTTACTTATCTTAAGAAGAATATTTCTTCAATAAAATTAAATTATTTCTATTAGAGAAACTAATTTATAGTTTTTACTATGATTGCCTTGTGCTACTTTTTAGTATGTAATTGATAGTATCAATTAACTTTTTATTTTGTGAGTCAAAAAACATAATATCCCTTATAAATGTTTCATATTTTTTTGACCATTTATTGTAATTGATATTAATATTTTTTTCGAAATATTGTGTTAAATACTTATGATCAAATCTGACTGGTATAAAATCTTTTTTATTATTTTTAAATTTTTTTGGCCATCCAAAACTTCTTTTTATTTTATCAAGTGATCTTGTGTGAAAAAAAACAACTTTTTTTCTCCTTGTTAATGCCTCATAGCCTAAAGTGGAGTCAATTGTTAAGATTATATTTGCGGCATCAATATAATTATATGCTGTTTTAAAATCATTAATTTTTTTTTTATAAAAAATTTTAAAACTTAAATTGCATAAATTATCATAAAAATTTTTTTCAATTAAAAAATTTTTTGAAAACTTAGGACTTCTTAATAAAATAGCAATTTTAATATTTTTTTTCTTACAATAATAATTTAAGAAGGAAAATATTTTTTTTGTAAAAACTTTATAAGATTGAAGATGATATTTATTTGTATGAAACTGACTTACAAATAAAATATCAATTTTATTTTTTTTATTGATTAATATATTATTATTTTTAATTGAACCATGAATTATAGGTTTGAAGGTGATATATTTATTTAATAAATTAGAATAAAACTTATTATACAAAAAAAAATAATCAACACTTAAATTTCCTTTATTCTTTTTAAGATCCCTAAAAAAATTTTTTTCGGATGGGAAACGGTATCCATTTTGAACAACAACAAAAGGAATTTTAGAATTTTTTTTTAATTTAAAAAAAATTATATCATTATCAGCTAGAGTTATAACGATTTTAGGTTTGATAAAATTTATGTAAGCTTTAAAATAACTTTCATAAGAACACTTTAGCCTCATAAGACAAAAAAAAATTACGTAAATATTTAATTTTTCTTTATCTAAAACTGTATATTTTTTGTTAATTTTTAATTCTCTAAAAACTTTTTCGGTAATTCTATCATATAAAACAATATCTACTTTCTTAGGTTTTAAAAAATAAAAACTTTTTTCTGATATAACTTTTAATATTTTTTTAATCATTTAAAATTTCTTTTTATACTGTCTTAATAATAAATTATTTTTATACTGTCTTAATAATAAATTATATAGTGAGTTCAATTATTCACTAACTTTTAAATATACTTTTATAATTAAAATTATTTTTTTACTTTAATATGGGCTCTAAGTTTATGAGCTATTTTAACTTCCTCTGGCAATACATTTCCTGTTTGAACACTACCTATAGATATATACATTTTTTTTATGACAGAAATTAATTCTACCATCCCTCTCATTTCTAATGATGCAGATTGATCAGAGCCATACATACTTCGATCCAAAGTTATATGTCTCTCTAATGATGAGATTCCCATCATAGCTGCTGCATAGGAAACAGCTAAACCAGATTCATGACCACTATACCCAACTTTACAATTGAATTTCTTTTTTAAATCTTCGATAGTTTTTAAATTTGCATCTTTAGGATCCATTGGATAAGTCGATACGCAATGCATTAATTCAAAATCACATTTCTCCCGTCTAAAAATATCTACAGCAAAACTTATATCATCTAAGGTGGACATGCCTGTTGAAATAAATGTATATTTTTTTTTTTTTTGCAACTTCTTCTAAAAAAACTTTGTCGATGATCATTGCAGAAGCAATTTTGTTATAATTTAATTTATATTTATCTAGAAATTTTAAACTTTTTAAATCCCAAGCAGAAGCGAACCAATCAATATCTAATTGTTTGCAATATTTATCAATTTCGTCATAGTCCGCTTCTTTAAATTCTAAACCATACTTTTGATCTTTTGTAGTTTTACCCCACGGACTCTCTCTTGGAGTATCAAGGATTTCTTTAGAATAAACAGACTCAACATCTCTTTTTTGAAATTTAACAGAGTCAAAGCCAGCTTTTTTTGCATTTAAAATTAAACTTTTTGCTATAGATAAATCTCCATTATGATTAATTCCAATCTCTGCAATAAAATGTGGTAATTTCATAAACTTAAAAAATAAGGTTAAATTTTATTATAGTTTTAAATATTTGTGTTTAATCTATTATTAAAAAACTTACATATATAAAAATTTTAAAAATGTCCAAAAAAGCTATTATTCATGCAATAATACTTGCTCGAGGAGGATCAAAAGGTATTCCTAATAAGAACCTAGTTAAAATAAATAACAAACCATTATTATATTGGTCAATACTGCAATCTCGATTATCTAAAAACATAAATCATACTTGGGTGAGTAGTGATGACAGTAAAATTCTAAAAGTTGCAAGAAAATTCGGAAGTAAAACAATTTTGAGACCAAAAAAATATGCATCTGATCTTGCCTCTTCGGAAAGTGCTTGGAAGCACGCAATACAATATATAGAAAGTGAGAAAATTAAAATTGATATTGTGGTAGGCATTCAGCCCACATCTCCTTTGCGAGATAAAGATGATTTTGATAAAGCATTAAAGGTTTTTAAATTAAACAAATTACATTCTTTGTTCTCTGCAAATAGGACTAACGATACAAATATCTGGACTCTTAAGAAGGGAAAATTAAAAGCAAATTACAATTATGAGAAAAGAAAGATGAGACAGGAAATAGAAGAAAAATATTTAGAAAACGGGTCTTTCTATATTTTTGATAAAAAAAAATTTTTACATTATAATTGTAGATTATTCGGCAAGATTGGTTTTTATCTAATGAAAAAAAATAATTCTTTTCAGATAGATGATTTTGAAGATTTAAAACTAATAAAAAAAATTTTTAACAATTAATGAAAATTTTATCTTTAAAAAAAGAATTTGAAAAACTACTTATAAATAAAAAAAAATATTATGTAGAATATAATCGTAATAAAAAAATTAATTATAAAAATTATTATAAAAATTCTATAGACCCTGATGGTAAAATAAGAAATTTAATTAAAGAGGAAAAGTATAAATTATCTCAATTAAAAATAGTTTTAAATTTTTTAAAGAAAACATCAACAAAAAAGAAAAAAAAAATATTAGATTTTGGATGTGGATATGGATGGCTGCTAAAAAATTTAAATAATACAAAATGGAAAAAATATGGAATTGAAATAAATAATGATGCAAGAAAAATTGCGAATAAGAATAAAATTGAATGCTATAAAAATTTAAATAATTTAAGGAAAGAAAATTTTGATATTATTACTCTTATACATGTAATAGAACATATAAAAAAACCTAAAAATTTATTAAAAAAAATAATAAATAAAATAAAAAAAAATGGATACTTAATTTTAGAAACCCCAGATTTTGATTCAGCTATGGCAAGAAGATATAATAATAAATTTAGACTATTGCATGATAAAACGCATGTTTCTCTTTTTTCGACGCAGAGCATTTCACGATTAATTGAAAACTTGGGTATGAAAATAATTAAAATTGAATACCCTTATTTTGAAGGACCATTCTTTAATAGAAAAAATATTCTGAAACTTTTTAGCAAAAAAAAAAATAATTATTCACCACCATTTTACGGATCAGTAGTAACTATTTTTGCAAAAAAGAAATGACATCCCATAGCTCATTAAAATTAGAGGGTTATAGTCTTAAAATATTTGTATTCTTCTGTTTTTCATTAATTTTAAGAATTTTTTTATCTTTTTTAAATCTTGGTGGCGCTGATGCATTTAATGTAGCTGATTTTTACTCCCTAATGTCAAATTCATACGATTATTATACGATATATAAAATAAATTCATCGCCACCTCCTTATTTTCCATTTAGCTCATTTATTTTTTATATTTTTGGTTTTATTTCAGAAAATCTTAATTTAAATTTCAATATTATACAAAAATTACAAGCTTCAATTACAGATCTTTTAATAGGACTAATAATATTTTTTTATTTAAAAGAACAAAATCCAAAAAAAGCTTTTTTAATCTTTGTATTATACTCCTTTAATCCTTTAACGATTTATATAACTAGTCAATTAGGTTTTCTTGATAGTCTTGTCATACTTCTTTTAATAATTTGTTGTTACGTTTCAGACAACTATAAAAACAATACAATTTTAATTCCATTTTTATTGACATTATCATTTTGTATAAAGCCATTTACATTTATTTTTTTTCCTTATTTTTTTTTAAAACATATAAATAAATTTAAATTTATAATTACATTTTTTTTTACAATAATTTTATTTAACATTCATTATTTCTCTAATATTGAAAATATATTTACTTTTATAAACTTATTGGATTTAATATACAAAAAAATTTTATGGGGACATCAAACAAGCTTTCACGGCCTAGGTTTAATTAGGCAATACTTTGGTCATGAAATTTTTGGCTTTAACTTTATAAAAATTATAAAAATCTCAGCAATAATTTTAGTAATAATTATAAATCTGTGTTTTATTAAAAAAATTAAAAGTTATAAGTTTATTTTTATAAATTTTTTTATAATTTTTTTAACTAATGATAATTTACATTTTCAATATTTTGTTTGGATAGTACCATTCCTTTTTTTATATAATTTTAGATTTAATGTTTTAGTATTTTGTTTTTTATTTTTTATAATTACGTTCATTTATGCAATATTTAATTCCACTAATGCAAATGGTATTTTTTTATTATTTAATCAACTTAATACTTTTCACGAAAATTCTTTCTTAAATGAAAAAACTTTTTTAGATATCAGATTATATTTAATTATTTTATTCTATTTTTCGTTAATTATATTAATTAATTTTAAACTTAAGCTAATTAGAAATGTTTTAAAAAAAATATTTTTCAAAAAAATTACTATTAAAAAATTTTTAAAATTTTATTTAAGTTCTGAAATAGAAAAAAACAAAGAAGATTATATTTTTAATAATAGTCAGAAATTTTTATTCTTAACATTTGTTCTTTTTTACTCATTTTTTGTATTTAAATATAGTTATGTAAATCAGAGCACCTATATATTGAAAGATGGTAAATATTTAAGCAATATAAAATTAAATAATTTTAACCTACCTCATGAGGTATACAACTTCAATTTTTATGGTCAACCAAATACATATAAGACTATGCTTGATGAGCATCTTAACAATGAAGAAACTGTTATTACTATAAATACAGAATACTATTACGAATTATTCTTAAATGATAAGCTTGTTGATAAAAATATAGGTCAGGCTTTTGATCGTAAAATGGGTGGTAAATCTATTTTATACTATAATGATAAGTTAATAAAAATACCAAGTACCTTATCTAAAGAAAAGCAAATAGAATTAAAAATTAAAATTTATAATTTAGATTATAGAAAATATTCACCTATGAGTTTCATTTTAAAAAATAAAGAAACAGTTTACGATTTAAATAATTTCCAATGGGAAGTTATAGACTATAAATCCAAAAAAATGAAATATGAAATTATTAAAAATAAAAATAATTTTTTTATTCATCCATATAGTTACGAAGAAAAAAATTTTTTTGATAATATAACTTTGGTGTTGACTATATTTTTATTAATTTCATTATTTAATTTTTTGTTTTATCTCAAAAACTATAAGATGTTAAAAAAAAATTAAATTATAAAAACTTAAAATAAATATGATAAACACAGATTTTTTAATTGTTGGATCGAGTTTATATGGTGCGGTATTAGCTGAAAGAATTTCTAACACTCTTAATAAGGAGGTAATTTTATTAGAAAAAGGAATTATAAATTGGCCTATAAAAAAATTAATTTATTTTGGTACAACATTATTATTAGAAATATTTAAATGGAAACAAATTATCAAAAAAGGAAATTCTTAAAAATATTTTTTTATTAATTAAAAAGATATAATTTAAAACGTCTTTAAAAGATCTAATAAAATGTTAAAAATTTTAAAAAAATTTGAGCAAGGTCTTGAACTATGGAGCTTCATTTATCTTTCAATTCCATTAATAATTTTTTTTATAGGTTTTTTAAATCCGATAATTTACTTAATATTTATTGTTTTATTTATTATATGTGCAAAAGATTTTATTTTAGAATTTCGCGTAGATGATAAAGAAAGTATTGTAAATTATTTTAATAAAATAAAACTCTACGGCATAATAGTTCTTTTAATTATTTGGGTTTTTTATCAGGTTCAGGTGATTTTTCATATCAAAATGCAGACTACGTAAAACACAATGCTATACTTTTTGATTTGATAAGCCAAAGTTGGCCGGTAATATTTGAAATAAAAACTCAGGACGGACAAGAAAATGTTTTTAGTTTAATTTATTATTTTGCATATTATCTGCCAGCTGCATTAATAGGAAAAATATTTTCTTTCAAAATTGCCATTTATTTTATTTTTCTTTGGACTTTCATTGGAGTTTTAATAAGTTTTTTATGGCTTTCAAAAATCTTAAATAAAATAAATTTAATATATTTAAATTTTTTTATTTTTTTTGCTGGCTTTGATTATTTTGGTTATGTTGTTAACAAGATTGGCATAGAAAGCTTCTTTTTATCTTTTATTAATGCTTTTAAAAGTGATTATGCGCCTCACGTATCTTGGTGGTCAGCATTCACTTATAAAGAAAAATTATATTATTTGTGGCAGTTCAGTTCAAATACTACATTATTATTCTGGGTTCCTCAGCATGCTATTCCTGGATGGATAACTGGTGGTATTTTTATAAGTTTTATTTTAACCCAAGAAAAAAAAATCAGTAATTTAATTATTTGGATAGCACTTAGTTTTTTTTGGTCTCCTTTTGTCACTATAAGTTTAGGAATATATTTTATTTATTATTTGATTAATTTTTTTAATTTTAAAAATTTTAAAAAAGAAAATTTAAATATCTCTTATATTTTATTTTCGCTATATGTAATAATAATTTTAATTCTTTTTTATCTTTCAAGAATAGAAAAAAATGAAATAAGTTTCATATGGAATCTAGTTCCTTTCAATATTCTATTTTCTAAATTGTTAATATTTTATATTTTCCAAATTGGAATTTTTGTTATTCTTATCTATCCATTAATAAGTTTTAAAAAATATAGTAGATTAATAATTTTTACTTTATTATTTTTGATTACAATTCCACTAATTAAATTTGGTATGTACAATGATTTCTGTATGAGAGTTAGTATAGTCCCATTATTTTTCTTATTAGTTCTAACTTTAAAATCTTTTGAGTATTTTTCTTTTAAGAAATATACAATATTTATTTTAATTTTTTTTATGAGCCTTGGCCCTTTACAAGAAGGAAAAAGGTCAATAAGTCATTTAATCCATATGATGGCAAGGAGTGGAGAAAATATTTTTGTGGCAAGCCCCCCCCCCCCCAAAAAAAAGCATCAATTATAAATATTGATAATAAACTAGTTAGTAATCAGTATATGGGTAAAAGTACATCTTTTTTCTTTAAGTATGTTGCAAAAGAAAATCATTCTAGAAACTAATTATTTATTTTTTTTAGAAGTATTTTTTTAGCTAAAGATAAGCCAATTTCAATTGCTTGATCTGTATTAATATATTTATATTCCGCAAGCCTACCCGCGAAATATACTCCCTTTTTTTCATATAAAATTTTTTCTTTTTCATAAATTTTGTAAAGTTGCTTGTCTTGCTTTGTTGATAAAGGATAATAAGGATCTCCACTAGATCTAGGATATTCTTTAGAAATAGTTGTAAAATTAGATTTTTGTAGCGTCACATGCTTATATTCAACCTTTCTGGTAAATTTATAGTCATTTGGGTAATTAATTTGTACACATTGCTGATAATATTTTTTCCTATAGGATGTAAATTCAAACTTCAACGATCGCCAACCAAGCTTACCATGTTTAAAATTAAAAAAGGCATCTATTGGTCCAGTAAAAATTATGCTACTATATTTATTTAAATCTTTTTCAGAAAATTTATATTTTCTTTTTAAATTATATTTAATATTTTTATCGCTGAGCATTTTATTAAACATTTTTGTATAACCATATTTTGGCATTAATTTAAACTTAGCTTCGATGTAATCTTTATTTTTAGTAAATCTTATAGGAATTCTTTTTGCAACAGACTCATTTATATATGTTGGTCTAATACCCCATTGTTTTATTGTGTAATTTTTATAAAACTTTTCATAAAGCTTTCTTCCTATTTTTGAAATTAAATAAGTTTGAAAATTTTTTTTTTTAAACTTTTCCTTTTTTGAAATTTTTTTTAAAAATTTTTCTGCTTCTTTAGGGTTAAAATTCTTATTATAAAATTTATTTATAGTATTTAGATTGATTGGAAAATCATAAAAATTTTTATCTACAAATGAATTTACAAAATACTTTCCGGGTATCCACTCAGTAAATTTTGATAAATACTTTAAGACTTTTAAATTATTCGTTCTAAAATAATGTGGTCCATATTTATGAACTAAAACCCCATAATCATTAATATAATCATAACAATTTCCTCCTATATGGTTTCTAGACTCTAATAATTTAATTTTATAAGATTTTTTAGATAACACTTCAGCAACCGTACAACCAACAGGTCCTGCTCCGATTATTAAGATTTTATTATTTTTTATTTTTTTTAACAAAGTCTTTAATATATTTTTCTATTTTTATTTTTGGCTTATATCCTAATATTTTATAACTATCATTTTTTATTTTGCATGAAGAAAATCTCTCTCCCTGTCTTTTTGGAATCATTTTAATTTTTTTATTAAATAACTTTGCTATTTCAATTATAGTATGAGTTTTACCGGTGCCTAATAAATAATCTCTGTTTAGATTCTTCTTATAAGCAAGGTATGTCCCACGAACTATGTCACTTACATGTGTAAAATCTCTAAGTTGATTACCAGGTGAAACTACAGTTAAAGGCTTATTTTTTAAATATTGCCCCTCAAATATTCCTATAACAGCAGCTAATTTTCCGTATCTACTATGTCCAGGACCATACACATTAAAGAAATAAACAATTTCAAAATTCAATCCAAACCAAATATGGAAGTTTTTTATTAGTTCAATATTTTTACTTTTTGTCCAGCTGTAAGGAGAAAGGTTTTCATCTCTACCATTATTTCCAAATATGCTAGATGAAGCAGAATAAATTAACTTAATTTTTTTTTTAATACAAAAACTTAAAACTTTATAAGTGCCCAGTGTGTTGCTTGAAAAACATTCATTTATATATTCAAAACTTTTAACTATTCTTGAAAATTCACCTAAATGAAAAAGTGCACTAATATTTTTGAATTTTGATAGCTTATTTTCAATATCTAATGTGTTTGCTATTATGATTATAATCTTATTTCTTTTTGACTTTAAATTAATTTTTTTATAATTTTTAGTAGATTTATCATAAAGAATTATTTTGTGATTTATCAACTTCTTATCTAAATATTTAAAAAGGTTTTGTCCTATAAATCCAAGGCCACCTGTAATAACTATTTCTTTTTTAATCATGCTTTCAACATTAGGTTAATGAACATCAATAACATTTTTGAAAAGTTGTATTTAGAAGTTCCAAAATATCTTTTTCTAAAAGTTATATCTAACCATCTTATATTATATTTTTTTTGTACAACATATGAAAGTAAGCAATTAAATAACATAATACCATTGTATTGTTTTTTTTTTATTTATAATTTTAAATACTTTTTTTAACTCATTAATTCTCATAAGCCTGTAGGGAGTATTTAAATCTTTAATGTATAAAAATTTTTTTAAAAAAAAAGTAAAAGACATAACTCTTGAAATTATTAGTCTAAAAAAACCATCTTCTCGAACTTTCCTATAACCAAAGATAAAATGATATTTTTTTTTTACGACTAAATCGTAAAACTTTAATAAATATTTTGGATCACATTGATTATCACTGTCAATTTGAAGCACGTAATCAAAATTGTTAAATCTTTTTAAAGTATATTGATATCCAAATTTACAGGTATCTCCATGGCCAGAGTTTTTTTTTCTTACAATCCTATACTTTATTTTTTTGATTTTTTTTTTTATTATTTTTGTGGAATTATCTGTTGATCCATCATCAAAAAAAAGAAAAAATAAATTTTTACTGAACTGTTTATTTGATTTGAAAAAATTTTCCCATTCATTAATAAAATGATTTAAATTTTTTTCTTCATTATAGTACGGGATTAAAATAGCAATTTTTATATCCAATTTTATAATTTTTAAATATTTTTATATAAAACCCAATTTAGTATGAGATTAATATCAAATCTAATGAAAAAATTTTTCAGTGCATAAATCAAGCCAATTGAGCTATTAGTAACGGTAAGCTTAACGTGTTACCACGCTTCCACACCCGTCCTATCAACGTCGTAGTCTACGACGGCTCTATAGGAAGAACTAGTTTTGA
>SXGQ01671542.1_pt1 | contig 25210 bp, 18 predicted proteins | sample 3178371 | NCBI WGS metagenome assembly SXGQ01 (sample SAMN11356859, study PRJNA531348) | freshwater metagenome | isolation source: freshwater sample F1-20 | place: China: Fuxian Lake, Yuxi | collected 2017-12-25 | reverse complement strand
GTTCCTTCCAGCACGGCGTTGGCCACGTCGCTGATCTCACTGCGGTTCGGTTTGGTTCGGTCGATCATGCTCTCCATCATCTGCGTGGCTACGATCACGGGTTTGGCCCGGTGCAGGCATTTTTGGATGATGTCTTTTTGGATGAGGGGAACAGCCTCCACGGGCATTTCCACACCCAGGTCGCCGCGGGCGATCATGACCCCATCACTTTCTACGATGATGTCGCGCAGGTTGGCAATGGCCTGCGGCATTTCGATCTTGGCGATGATCTTGGCTTTGTGATTTTTATCCTTTACCAATTTTTTCAGCGAACGAATGTCCTGCGGGTTGCGTACGAACGACAGGGCGATCCAATCGATTTGTTTGGATAAAATAAAATCGAGGTCGGCCAGATCTTTCTCCGTCATCGAGGGCAGGGAGATATCCGTATCGGGCAGGTTGACGCCTTTTTTGGGTAGCAGGGTACCGGGTAAGGTTACCCGCACTTTCACTTCTTGTTTGTCGGTGATCTCTTGTACCACCACCTCCAATTTTCCGTCATCGATCAGGATCTTCTCGCCCACTTTTACATCGGTCGAGAGGTTGGGGTAAGAGACATAGATACGGTGGCGGTTGCCAACTACTTTTTCGTTCGTGAAGGTGAGTAGGTCATCCTCTTTCAGGTCGAGCTTTCCTTCTTCGAGTTCCCCGATGCGCAATTTGGGCCCTTGCAGGTCGGCCAGAATGGCGATGTTGTACGGTTCGGTTTTGTTGATATCCTGAATGTGTTGGATAATCCGGGCTTTGTCCTCGTGTGTACCATGCGAGAAATTCAACCGAAAGACATTCGCCCCGGCCCGTACCAGTTCCAGCAGCTGTTCATAGGCGTCGCAGGCCGGACCAACAGTGGCCACGATCTTGGTGCGTTTGAAGGCGTGCCGTCGGCCTTCTTCGTTATTGTATTCTTTGTAGAGGTATTTGGAGATCTTGCTCATGGGTGGGTGTTAGCTGGCGAGGATCTTGACGATGGTCAACCATTCATCGGAGATCTTGCCTTTATTCTTGACGGCGGCTTCCAACGGTATGTAGTTCATTTTGTTATTTTGAATGCCGACGAATACGTTGTGTCGGCCTTCCATCAAACACTCCACGGCATGATAGCCCATCCGGCTGGCGATCACCCGGTCCATGCAGCTGGGCGCCCCGCCACGCTGGATATGTCCCAGGATGCAAACCCGTATCTCTGCCTTGGGTAGATTTTCTTCGAGTGTTTTTTGTACTTCCGTCGCTCCGCCAAAATCATCTCCCTCCGCTACTACGATGAGATTCACCATTTTTTTCCGACGTTCTTTTTCCTGGAGCGATTGAATGATGTTGTTGATGTCCGTCTTGCGCTCCGGGATCAGGATGTTCTCTGCGCCGGTGGCGATGCCACTGTGCAAGGCGATGTAGCCGGCATCCCGCCCCATCACTTCAATGATGAAGATGCGGTCGTGGGCATCCATGGTATCGCGGATCTTGTCGATCGCCTCCACGGCCGTATTCACTGCTGTATCAAAGCCAATGGTGAAATCCGTTCCGGAAATGTCTTTATCGATCGTGCCGGCCAGTCCGATGCAGGGGATGCCATGCTCCGTTTGCAGGGCACAAGCTCCTCGGAACGATCCATCGCCTCCGATCACGACCAGTCCCTCAATGCCGTGCTGTTGCAGGTTGTGGAAAGCCTTGGCTCGTCCCGCCGGCTCGAGGAACTCCTTGCAGCGAGCCGTTTTCAGGATCGTGCCACCGCGTTGAATGATGTTGGCGACCGAACGGCTGTCCATCTGAAAGATGTCGTTGTCGATCATGCCCTGATAGCCTCGGCGGATGCCGAACACTTCGATCTGGTGGTACAGCGCGGTACGAACCACCGCGCGGATGGCAGCGTTCATGCCGGGGGAGTCGCCTCCGCTGGTCAACACGCCGATTCTTTTTATTTTTTGTTGCATGGCTAAACGCCGCAAAGGTACGTGAATTATACTTTGTGTACGATACACACAGTTGTTCGTTCCGGTGTTCTGTACCTTTATGGGATGAAAGTATTGATCACCGGGGTCAACGGATTCATTGGGCAGCATTGGGTTCGGGCGTTGCATTCCATCGGAGCAACGGTGGTGGCCACGGGCCGGGGCGTGGAACGATTTCCCTCGTTGCTTCGATCGCGGTACTACGACCTGGATATTACGGACGCCGGGGCGGTACGATCCGTCTTGGCTGCGGAGCGGCCCACGGCCATTTTACACGCCGCTGCCATCAGTAAGCCGGATGTTTGTGCAGCGGATCCGGATTTGGCGGATCGGATCAATGTGCAGGCGACAGAAAACCTGCTCGCAGTCGCGGGCCACCTGAACTGTTATGTCTGTTTTATATCCACCGATTTTGTATTCGATGGGCACAAAGGGATGTATGTGGAGACGGACGATCCTGGCCCTGTCAATCATTACGGGGTGACCAAACTCATGGCAGAGCAATTCGTACAGGGATACCCGGGGAAGTGGAGTATCGTACGGACAGTGACCGTATACGGTCAGCCTGTCGAGGGCCGGCCCAATATCCTGAGCACCGTCGTAGATAAATTGCAACGTGGTGAGGCCTACACGGTCTTCGACGACCAGGTGCGAACGCCCACCTATGCCGGGGATCTGGCCTGGGGTGTTGCCAGGCTGATACAGGGGTCGCACCCCGGTATTTTTCACCTCAGCGGCGAAGAGGTACTGACGCCCTATGCGATGGCCATCCGCACGGCCGAGTATTTGGGATTGAATCCTTCCTTGTTGACACGGGTGACGGCCGAGACCTTTCAGCAGCCGGCTCAGCGTCCGCTACGAACCGGATTTGTGGTGGAAAAAGCGAAAAAGACGATCGGATATGCCCCTTGTTCATTCGAGGAGGGCTTGCGGTTATCCTTCCCCCGCCCTTAGTTCATCATCAAAATGTTCACCGATCGCTGTAAGATGTTAAAAGCGATCTCGGCCATAAGGTTTTCCCGGTCCAGGGTTGGATTCACTTCCGTGATCTCCAGGCAGCAGATCTTGTGATTCATCATAAACTTGCTGATCAGGTCCTCGGCTTCCCGTTCTTTGAGTCCGTGAGACACCGGCGTTCCTGTACCCCGTGAGATCGAAGCGTCCAGGCTGTCGACGTCGAATGAAACATAGATATCGGTGCAGTCTGATAAATACCGCAAGGCGGAGCGAACGATGTTCTCCACGCCTTTGCTTCGAATTTCCTTGATGCTGATGACCTTGATCCCATGCTGTTCGATCAGGTACTTTTCTTCTTTCTCGTAATCCCGCAAACCAATGTAGATGATGTCTTCCGGTTGCACCTTCGGGTGGATCTTTCCAATGCGTTTCAAGGTTTCCCATTGCTTCAGGGTTTGGGCATCGGGCTCATGGGTGGCACAATCCAGGTTGTCAACCCCCAACGAGATCGCCATGGGCATGCCGTGCAGGTTGCCGGAGGGAGTGGTATAGGGAGTGTGCAAGTCGGCATGTGCATCGATCCAGATAACGCCCAATTTGCTTTTGGGCTTAGCCATCCGCAAGCCGGCGATGGTAGCCCCTGCGGTGCTGTGATCACCACTGATCACGACGGGAAAAAACTGATTCTTGATCGTGTCGGCCACCGACTTCGACACCCGGTCGTAGAGGGTGTTCAGTCCCTTGATCCGTTTGGCGTAGGGCGAATCGATGGGTTCGTACAGCAAACGGTTCTCCGTTTCCACCCGCTCGGAGGGGAAATGGATGAAAAAATTACTCATGAAATCCAGGGCTGCGATCCGAATGGCCTCGATCCCCAAACTCGCCCCCCGGGTACCCGCGCCAATCTCGGAGGGTACCTCGATCAATTTGATGTTTCGCATGCGGCTTAAAGGTACGTATTCATTTTTTCGGGCAGGTGTTCGGGTCCGAGACCGGCCCGGGGGAAGGCCTGGTTTTTGGGCTCAAATTTTATCCCCATGATTGTGAATAAATGATTGAGTCCCAGCCAATAGTTCGTGCCGATCCCTCCTTATATTCGCCGACAGATCGGACGTTTAAAATTTCAGTGAAGTGCGTTTAAAAACATTAGAGATCAAGGGGTTCAAGAGCTTCCCGGACAAAACGGTGGTTCAATTTGACGAGAATGTCACCGGTATCGTGGGGCCCAACGGGTGCGGGAAATCCAATATCGTGGATAGTATCCGCTGGGTGATCGGGGAGCAGAAGATCAGTCAGCTCCGGTCCGAGAATCTGGAAAGCCTGGTCTTTAACGGATCCAAGACCCGTAGTTCCAGCGGACTGGCAGAGGTCAGCCTCACCTTTGAAAACACGCGCAACCTGTTGCCGACCGAATTCAACACGGTCACCGTCACCCGCCGCTTCTACAAAAGCGGGGAGAGTGAATATCGGCTCAACGATGTGCAGTGCCGGTTGAAGGATATACAAAATCTTTTTCTAGATACCGGTATCAGCACCGACAGCTATGCGATCATCGCCCTCGACATGGTCGATGACCTGATCAAGGATAAGGACAACAGCCGTCGCAAAATGCTGGAACAAGCAGCCGGCATCTCGATCTACAAGACCCGAAAGAAAGAAGCCCGCAACAAACTCGAGGCGACCGAGCAGGATCTCGCCCGCATCGAGGATCTCATCTTCGAGATCAACAACCAGCTCAAAGCCCTCGAGAATCAAGCCAAAAAAGCAGAGAAGTATCACGAGATAAAAAAAGAGTATCGGGAAACCAGCATCGAATTGGCCAAAGCCTCCCTGGAGGGCTTCAATCTTTCTTTCCAGGACCTGACCCTGCAACAGCAGACGGAGTCCGACCGAAAAATAGCCATCGAAGCTGCCATCGGTACCAAGGAAGCCGAACTGGAAAAAGAAAAGCTGGCCCTGCTCGAAGAAGAACGTACCCTGCAGCAACGCCAACTCGCTTTCAACGAACGGATCCAGCAGCTACGCACACTGGAGTCGGAGAAAAGCCTGGCCCAGCAACGACTCGAACACCTGCAAGAAAAGCAGGGTAGCCTCAGCGATTTCTTGCAAAAGGCAACGGCACAAGTGGCCGGCCTCCAGGAAAGCATCACCTTCTCCCAGCAACAGATCCAAGAGGAGGAAAAAGCACTCGGCCAATTGGAGGAGCAATTGCGCGGACGCAGCGAGGCGGTCGAAACGCTTCGTCAATCCCTCGCGGACAAACGAACGGCTTGGGAACAAGCCCGCACGGCACACCAGGATATCCAGCGTCAACAATTTGAAGCGGAGAAACAAGTGGCCGTTGCCGATACCTCCATTCAAAACCTGCAGCGGGCCATCCAACAGATCGAGACGGAACGGGCTCAGCGTCAGCAGGACGAACAACAACTCACCCAACAACATCAGCAGGCTGAAAAGGAATTGTCGATCAAGAAAGTTGACCTGGAACAGCTCCAACAACATCAAGACAATACCAAGGAACAGATCCTGCAATCGCAGGCGATGCTGGAGGGATTGAGAAATCAATTGGCGGAAGAATCCCGCAAGCTCGATGCCAAACGAAACGAATACGACCTGCTCAAAAGCATGATCGATTCCATGGAGGGCTATCCGGAATCAGTCAAATTCCTGCACAACAACCCCGCCTGGAACCCCGCCGCACCGATCCTCTCCGACGTGCTCTATGTGCGGGAAGAGTTTCGCACCGCACTGGAAAATGTACTGGAACCTTTCCTGAGTTATTATGTGGTCGACGATCTGGCAACCGGACTCCGAGCCGTACAATTGCTAGACGCCAACCGGAAAGGAAAAGCCAATTTCTTTTTGCTGGATAAACTCGCCCAACATTCACCCGGTACGCACGCTACGGATCCGATACCCGGACTGGTCGCTGCCCTCGACGTGGTAGAGGTAGATCCCAAATACCGTCACCTGGCCGAGCACCTGCTGGGACAAGTCTACATCGCCGAAACAGAGACCGCACTCGAGCAGGCCACCGCGCCGGTCGTTATTGAGAAGTCGGGTAAATACGTACGAGGACGCTACTCCCTCACGGGCGGCAGCGTGGGACTCATCGAAGGCAAAAAGATCGGCCGTGCCAAGAACCTGGAAAAACTGAAAGAAGAGATCGACGCACAGGACCGGGTGGTGGATGACCTGCGGGCCCGCATGCAAGCCAAACACAACGAGGTCATCGCCTTCAATGAAGATCTTCGGGAAGTAGCCCTTCGAGACGCTGAACGCGCCATTCAAAATTTGACCAACGAGTCCTTCGCCCTGCGCAATAAATTAGAGAACATACAAGCCTTGCAACAATCCAGTGCCACTCGTCTGGAAGAATTGCAACAACAACTGATCCAAACCCAAACCAGTGTTTCGGGCGTGCGGGTTCAGTTGGCCGGTTTTGCGGAAAAGATACAAGGTCACCTCGCAGCCTTGCAGGCAGCCGAGCAGGCTTTCCTGGAGGAAGAGTTACGCTTCTCCCAAGCACAGACCGATTTCAATGCGTTCAATCTGCTGCTCACCCGTCAGCAAAGCAAGATCGCCGGGCTCAATCAGGAATTGGATTTCCGTAGCAATCAATGGAGTTCCCTGAATGAACAGATCCAAAGCAACCAAATTCATTTAGCCGATACCAACCAATCCCTCGACCTCATCCGCAACAGCCTGCAGGAAATGGAGCAAAACCTGAACCAGCAGTTGCGAGACAAAGAAGCGGCCGAGAAAGAACTCAACGAGGCCGATCAATCCTATTACAAACACCGCAACGAGGTGCAGGAGCAGGAAAGTGCCATCCGACATCAAGTCAAAGAGCGCGAGCAGGTCGAATTTTTATTGACCGCCATTAAGGATAAACTCAATGATCTGAAACTTCAACTGGCCGGCATGAAAGAACGGCTGGATGTGGAATTCAAGATCCAACTCGACGACATCCTCGGTCAGGCTCGTACCAGCGAGGTGGCCCTTGAGGAACTCCAAGAAAAAGCAGACCGGATGCGCAAGCGTCTCGAAAATCTCGGAGAAGTGAACCCGATGGCCGTGGAAGCCTTTCAGGAAATGAAGACCCGCTTCGATTTTATCGTAGAACAAAAAACGGATCTGGTCGATGCCAAGGATAGCTTGCTGAAAACCATCGAAGAGGTAGAAGCTACGGCCAATCAAAAATTCCTGGAAACCTTCCACTTGGTCCGGGAGAATTTCCAAAAAGTATTCAAGACCCTATTCACGGATGATGATCAGTGCGACCTGGTACTCGAAAACCCCGAAGACTTGGCCGAGACCGGCATCGATGTAATCGCCAAACCGAAAGGCAAACGCCCCAGCTCCCTGACACAGCTCAGTGGGGGAGAGCGCACCCTCACGGCCACCGCCTTGCTCTTTGCAATTTATCTTATTAAGCCGGCACCTTTCTGTATTCTGGATGAGGTGGATGCCCCGCTCGATGACGCCAACGTCAGCAAGTTCACCAATATGATCCGCCAATTCAGCGAGAACTCCCAGTTCATCATCGTTACGCACAACAAGATGACCATGAGTGCGGTCGACGTGATCTACGGCGTTACGATGCAAGAACCCGGCGTGAGTAAGTTGGTGAGTGTGGACTTCAGAAGTTTGCAGTCGGCTAATTAATCCTCTGCGGGCCACTCCAACCGGGCAATCCTACCTTTAGCTCCGGCGAGAAAGATCGTTTGTCCTTTTTTAGCCTTCCCGCATACATGGTATCCGGTGGTGCCGATCGATCTCCAATCCAGCCCCGCATTCTTGCTGACATCCACGCCGCTGGTGCCGCAAGCAACCAAACGTTTCGCATCGATCCAAGTGACCCCGCTTCGGTAACCATGAGGTCCCCGGTTGGGCAGCCTCCAAGAATTTCCGCCATCAAAACTGACGGCACAGACGGCACTGTCGATCTTGTCGTTGGAAAAATCACCTCCCACGACCACGATCTGTTGTGCTCGGCGGGCGCGGTTAGATTGATACGTCGCCACGGCGTTGGCACCCGTCGATTCCAATCCCTGCACCAACGGCAACCGAATGGCCTGGTCTCGCAGGAACACCCGTGCATGGGTACCGCCGCTGACAAAAATGGCCTCATCCCGCCGCACCGAAGCGATGTTAGATCCGCTGGCGGCAAAACATGCCTCACCGGGCTGGGCCGGGGGACGATTCCCAGCCGGGATCTCGCGCCAGGACTGGCCTCCGTCAAAGCTTCGCAAGATGAAAAAACGTCCGTCGATCGGATCGCCCAAAATCATGCCCGCCCGATCGTTCCAGAAGAACAGGGCGTCCATAAAAATTCGTTTGTCCTCGTTCCGGTAAACAACCATCCAATTTTTTCCTTTGTCGGTCGTGCGTAAAACATAACCCGGACTACCCACACCCATCACCACGGCGGTTTGCTCGTCAAATGCCTCGATGTCCCGAAAATCAACTTTTTCAAAACCCGGTATCTGTCTCCAACTCCAGCTGCTACCTCCATCTGTGGAGATACCTACCTGTCCGTTCGTGCCACTGGCCCAGACCACCCGATCGCTGACAGCGGAGAGTCCGCGTAGATGCGCCGTTGTTCCACTATTCAATTCCACCAGCCGCTGTGCCCAAACGCTGCAAAAGAGCAGGGGACATACGAAAAGCAAGCGTATTCCGTTCTTACAAGAAACCATGTCGTAAAAATAAGAACGGCCAGCGGGTTTCCGCTTTTCTATACCTTTGATCTTCAAACGAACCGATATGTTACGTTCCCTGTCCCTATTGACCCTCAGTAGTCTGATCATTCTTCTTTCCTGTCAAAAGGAGACCAGCTTTGAGGGGGATAATTCCCCGGCTGAAGGTTCGCTGCGCAGCGACCTCAACGGCGACTGCACCCCCAAGACCGTAAACGGAATCTACACCGCCGGTACGGCACTGGTATCTTCCGTTAACACCATCACCTGCGAGGTGAACGTAACCAAGACAGGACCCTACGTGATCCTGACCGATACCATCAACGGATATTACTTCAGTGGCACGGGCACGTTTACCAGCCTGGGTAGCAATACCGTCACCCTGCGTGGAAGCGGAACCCCTTTCTCCGCCGGCGTAAACAATTTCATCGTCAGCTTCGATAGTACTTGTTGTGATATCCAGGTAACCGTTCAAGGAAGCGGTGGTGGCGGCGGCGGCGGAAATGCCGCCTATGCACTGGTGGCTGGCGGAACGCCCAGCAATTGTGCCTCGGCAGTTGTGAATGGTACCTATACTCAAAATGCCGCATTGGCCGCCAGCAATACCGTCAACATTTCTGTCAATGTCACTACCGTCGGCGCATATACGATTACGGCCAGCGGCGGCGGAATGACCTTTACCCGCACCGGAACCTTTACCACCACCGGCAATCAATCCGTCGTGCTGACCGGCACGGGTACACCAACCACCTCAGGTGCCAACACCATCACCTTTGCAGCACCCAACGCCTCTTGTAGCTTTACCGTTACGGTCGCGCCAGCGGGTGGCGGCGCGGCAGTCGGCACCTTGGCAGGGGCTCCCAATGCTTGTGCACCCATCACGGTCAATGGATTCTATGTGGAATCTACCGCCACCGGCACTCCTAACACCGTGGGCGTGACAGTCAACATCACTACGGCCGGTACCTATAACATTACTACCAATACAGTGAACGGACTCAGTTTCAGCTCCAGCGGAAACCTCAGCGTAGGAAACAATCAAGTCGTAAACCTGAACGCATCCGGTACCCCAACGACCGCCGGAAACCAAACCTTTACCGTCACCTTCGGAACCAGCACGTGCACCTTTACCGTTCCAGTACTGCCCAACGATTATTTTCCGCGCAGCGTTGGCAGCAACTGGAGTTATGAGATCAACGATGCAGCCAATGACTCGCTTTATCGCGTGGTCAACCCCAATACCATCACCGCCCTGGGAAGCACCTATCAAATCTTCCAGGCCAACGACGGTACGGGATTGGATTCTTCCGGTTACTACCGCCGCAGCGGAGGGGATTATTTTGAGTGGTTCGATGCGGGCGGATATCTTGGTTATGAAGCACCGGTATGGGGACAATACATCATGGTCAAAGACAACGTAGCCGCCAATACAGTCTGGAAATCCAGCGGTTTTGCCGGAACGGTTCAAGGAACTAATCTCAATATCCGATTCAGCTATAAGATCCTGCAAAAGGATGTTCCGGTGACTGTCACCGCTTCTGTGGGCAGCACCACTTATAGCAATGTGATCGTGGTGGAAGAGCGACTGGAACTGGAAGTTACCCCAGGCGTTTGGCAAGACATCACCGGAACAATCGACTTTTTTGGGAAAGCGTATTACGCCCGGGGCATCGGACTCATCCTCTACGAAGCCCTCAACGCGGCCGGTGTGGTACAGGATAAGCAAGAACTGCGACGATTCCGGATTCTTTAATCCTCCTCGTCGTCGGCATCCCCGGATCTCAAATACGCATCTTCGTAACTGCGAAAACAGTATTGCCATTGTTGTACCTGCTCGTCCGACAGGCATTCAATGATCTCCTGCAACGGATCGGTGAGCAGACGCCACTCCAACTCGATCGGAATCCCATAACGCTGGAAAAGCAACCCCCGATCGGTTTGCATCATTACCTGCAACAGTTGGATCGGGCCTTGCTCGTACTCGCGGACCAGATAATACCGACCGGGTTCCATCAATCCATAGTTGTACATACGCCCAGATTCTGCTACAAATCTCTCTTCGGGGCAACGCCATACCTCCGTTTTCTGTCATTTACCAGCATGACAGAAAAAAGCGGTCTCTTTTCCCCAGTTGTGCATAAATCCGCGTAAGGATAGGGGCCTTCCCCTCGGTATATTTGTCCGCTAGCGGCCCCCAGTCGGCACCCACCGGCTAAACTGCTGAATATCACAAACCTATGGCGAACTCAGCCCAATCCAAAAACCTCTTTGAATACACGGAGGATAGCATCAAGTCACTCGACTGGAAAGAACATATCCGACTGCGTCCGGGGATGTACATAGGTAAGTTGGGAGATGGATCTTCTCCCGACGACGGGATCTATGTATTGGTCAAGGAGGTGGTCGACAATTGCATCGATGAATACACCATGGGCTATGGCAAAACGGTTGAGATCACCATCGAAGGAAAAACCGTTACGGTCCGCGACTATGGTCGAGGCATCCCCCTCGGTAAAGTGGTGGATGTGGTCAGTAAGATCAATACCGGTGCGAAATACGACAGCAAGGCGTTTCAGAAGTCGGTGGGACTGAACGGCGTGGGCACCAAAGCCGTCAACGCCCTCAGTTCCTATTTTGTCGTGACCGCCGTTCGCGAAGGCAAGCAGAAAAAAGCCGAATTCAAACGCGGCGAACTGACACAGGAACACAAGGAAAGTAAAACGGCCGAAGCCAATGGTACCGAGGTCAGCTTCATCCCGGATGAAACCATTTTCCGCAACTACAAGTACATCCCCGAATACCTCGAAAATCAGATTTGGAATTATTGCTTTCTGAATGCCGGACTCAAGATCCAATTCAACGGAAAATCCTTCCAATCCAAAAATGGGTTGCTGGATCTGCTGGAAAGAAAATCCAATGCCGACGAGATCCGCTATCCCATCATTCATCTCAAAGGCGAGGACATAGAAGTAGCCCTTACCCACAACAACGACTACGGGGAGGATATTTACAGCTTTGTCAATGGCCAGCATACCACACAGGGCGGAACACACCAACAGGCTTTTCGGGAAGCCTTCGTCAAGACCATACGGGATTTCTACAAAAAAGATTATGATGCCTCCGATATCCGCACGGGTATCGTGGCCGCGATCTCCGTGCGTGTCGTAGAGCCGGTGTTCGAATCACAGACCAAAACCAAATTGGGTTCCCTCAACGTCGACGTGGAGGGTCCCACCATGCGCCAGTTCGTAGGTGACTTTCTCTCCAAGGAACTGGATAATTACCTGCACAAGAACCCGACGGTTGCGGATGCACTGAAAAAACGTATCGAGCAAAGCGAGCGGGAACGAAAAGAACTGGCCGGCATCAAGAAACTCGCCAACGAACGGGCCAAAAAGGCCAACCTGCACAACCGAAAACTTCGCGACTGTCGCTTTCACCTCAACGAAGAACCACCCAGCCGCGGAAAAGAAGAATATCTCTCCAAGCAACAGGAAACCACCATCTTCATCACCGAGGGCGACAGTGCCAGCGGTTCGATCACGAAAGCTCGAAACGTGGAAACACAAGCGGTTTTCAGTTTGCGCGGAAAGCCCCTGAACTGCTTTGGTCTCACCAAGAAAGTTGTATACGAAAATGAGGAATTCAACCTGTTACAACACGCCCTCAACATCGAAGAAGGACTCGAGGGCCTGCGTTTCAACAATGTGGTGATCGCCACCGATGCCGATGTCGATGGCATGCACATCCGGTTGCTGCTGATGACCTTTTTCCTGCAGTTCTTCCCCGATCTGGTGAAACATGAAAAAGTATATGTGCTGGAGACACCCCTGTTCCGCGTCCGGAACAAACAGGAGACGATCTATTGTTACAGCGAGTCCGAAAAATTGGGGGCCATGAAAAAACTGGGCGGCAAACCGGAAGTGACCCGGTTCAAAGGACTGGGAGAGATCAGTCCCGATGAATTCGCCCAATTCATCGGCTCCGACATGCGCAAGCAACTGATGCGTCTCGAGCACGGCGATCACATCCAACATCTGTTGGAATATTACATGGGCAAGAATACCCCGGAGCGTCAGGAATTTATCATCTCCAACCTACGCATCGAATTGGATGCCGTGGAGTCGGAATAACCTTAAACAAATCCCTTGTTCGAATTTCATCGCGATAGAGACCGATACTTTGAGATCCAATGGCTGAATGCCCGCCAGCATGTGGTCCCCTTTGTGGAGCGCTCCCTGCCACTTGCTCCCGGGGCGCGCGTGCTGGAGATCGGCTGTGGCGAGGGCGGTGTACTGAAGGCTTTTCAGGAGCGAGGATGTAAAGGAGTAGGGGTGGAGCTGGATACCACCCGCGTGCACGATGCCCATCGCTTACTGGCCGATCTGATCCGCGACGGATCGATCCGGATCGTAGCGAAGGATATTTACCAGGTAGACATCGAAAAGGAACTCGACGGACCATTTGACCTGATCTTGCTCAAAGACGTGATCGAACATATTCACGATCAGCCCAAACTGATCGGATGGATGAAAAAATTTTTGAAACCCGGCGGTATGATCTTTTTCGGGTTTCCGCCATGGCAAATGCCTTTTGGCGGTCATCAGCAGATCTGTCGTTCGCGGCTCTCCCGCTTACCGTATATCCATCTTTTACCCCGATTCCTCTACCGTACCCTGTTGACCTGGAAAAAGGAGCCCGTGGCAGACCTGATGGAAATTCGGGATACCCGACTGTCAATCGAACGCTTCGAGCGAATTTGTCGCTCCGAAGGCTATCAGATCGCCGCTGCCCAACATTATTTACTGAATCCCATCTATGCCTGGAAATTCGGCTGGAAGGCCCGGAAACAATTTTCTTGGTTGAAAGGGATTCCGTACCTACGCAATTATCTGACCACTTGTGTTTATTATTTGATCAAGCCAAATCCAACCGTTGCATGAAACATGTTGTATTCAATGAAGCCGACCAGGGGCTATTTGAAGAGATCGTTGCCCTTGACCCGGAAATACAGGGCGAGGTGGTGTTGATCCGGGATGATTATGCTGTGGGACCCATCGCCCAGGGAGAAACGGAAGCGGGACAGGCAGCTCGGCGCGATTGGTGGCAGATGGTATTGTCCAACACCCCCTACGGCGACGAAGCCCTCAACACAGTCGATGACCTGGCCACGGTCAGCGCACTCTGTCACTCGCTCGACGAAAACCCCGAGGACCAGGTCTGGATCTGGATGGGACAGAACCAACACGATGTGATGGGCTATTATTGGCTGATCCCCCAACTGAAACCTTATGCCGGCAGGGTCCACGTACTTTATATGAACAACCTGCCCTTCATCAATGAGAAAGGTCAACTCTTTTATCCGGCTTGGTTGTCGGAGATCCCCGCCAAAGAATTTCGAAAAGCCAAAAAACTCGCCCGCCCCGTTACCTTGAGTGAGTTTGAGATCGACCCGGATGAGTTTAACCGCCTCAAAGCGGAGAATGCGATGGTGCGAACACTGGAGGGAGGTAAAAAAATAACCGGGCAGCCACTTGAATTTTTCGATGCGGAGATCCTTCGCCACGTTACCCGGGAGTATCAGAAAGCCCCCAGGGTTCTGCAACTGGTGCTTCAGAAAATGAAAATACGAACCGGCGATGCGTTCCTGATGTATCGCTTCCGAGAACTGCTGCGTGCCGGTCGCTTGCAAAGCAGCGGGGAAGCGGAGCGTGCTTGGAAAGACCTGGATCTTAAATTGCCCGGAGCATCCGGGTTCGATGCCGGTATCGAAAACGAACAAACAACGGCGTTGCCCAACGAATAAAGTATATGGCTGCATCAAAAAATAAATCAACCGGCGTACAGGAGCAGGAGCATGGCTTACACGGACAGTACCGCTCCTGGTTTCTGGAGTATGCATCCTATGTGATCCTGGAACGGGCCGTGCCCGCGGTGGAAGACGGACTGAAGCCCGTGCAGCGTCGGATCCTGCATGCCATGAAGGAAATGGACGATGGCCGTTTCAATAAGGTGGCCAACGTTATCGGACAAGCCATGCAATATCACCCCCACGGTGATGCCAGCATCGGAGATGCCTTGGTCAACCTGGGACAAAAAGACCTGCTCATCGAAACGCAGGGAAACTGGGGGGATGTTCGTACCGGCGACGATGCCGCTGCGGCCCGTTACATCGAAGCCCGCCTCAGCAAATTCGCCTTGGAAGTAGCCTTCAATCCCAAGACCACGCAATGGCAATTGAGTTACGACGGACGAAAGTCAGAGCCCGTGACCTTACCCATGAAATTCCCCCTGCTCCTGGCACAAGGGGCTGATGGGATCGCTGTGGGATTGTCTACCAAGATCCTGCCGCATAATTTTCATGAATTGATCGAAGCTGCCATCAAGCACCTGCGGGGCAAACGCTTTGAGCTCTATCCCGATTTCCAGACCGGTGGCATGATCGATGTGGCCGACTATAATCAGGGAAAACGTGGTGGCCGCGTAAAAGTAAGGGCTCACATCAAAGAACTGGATAAAAAGACCTTGCTCATCACGAGTGTTCCCTACGGGGTAACCACTACCCAGCTGATGGAGTCGATCGTCAAGGCCAACGATCAAGGGAAGATCAAGATCAAAAAAGTAACCGACAACACCGCGGCCGAGGTAGAGATACAGATCGATCTGGCGGCCGGAATATCACCCGACATCACCATTGACGCGCTGTATAAGTTCACGGATTGCGAGATCTCGATTTCCCCCAACGCCTGTGTGATCGTGGAGCAACGCCCCCAATTTCTGGGCGTGCAGGAATTGCTACGCTTGTCGGTCGATAAGACCAAGGACCTCCTCGAACAGGAACTGCACCTCAAATTATCCGAACTGCAGGAGAAATGGCATTACACGTCCCTCGAAAAGATATTTTTTGAGGAGAAGATCTACCAAGAGCTGGAAAAGAAGCATGAGACCTGGGAAAAAGTGCTGCTGGCCATCGAAAAGGCTTTCCAACCCTTCCTCAAGAAACTGAATCGCGGCATCACCCGGGAAGATATCCTGAAACTGACCGAGAAGCCGGTACGTCGAATCTATAAGCTCGATATCGAGGACCTGATCGCTCAGATCAAGGACCTGGAGACGCAGATCAAGCAAGTCAAGCACGACCTGGCCAACCTGGTCGACTATGCAGTTGCCTATTTCGAGGGACTATTAAAAAAATATGGCAAGGGACGGGAACGTAAAACAGAGCTCAAGGCCTTTGAAGTCATCGAAGCCAAGCTGGTCGCCATCGCCAACACCAAGGTCTATGTGAATCGAGAGGAAGGGTTCATCGGAACCGGCCTCAAGAAGGATGAATTCTTGTTCGAGTGTTCGGACCTGGACGATATCATCGTCTTTACGCGTCGGGGAATCGTGAAAGTTGTCAAAGTGGCCGAGAAATCATTTATCGGCAAGGATATCTTGCACGTAGCCGTGTTCCAAAAGAACGACGAACGCACCACCTATAATATGATCTATGCCGATGGTAAGGGAGGCGTGAGCTATGCCAAACGCTTCAATATCACAGGTGTCACGCGCGATAAGGAATATGACCTGACCCGGGGCGATGAGAAAAGCCGGGTACATTACCTCAGTGTCAATCCGAACGGTGAGGCCGAAGTGGTCAAGATAGTGCTCACGCCGGGTAGTTCTGCGCGCATCAAGGAGTTCGATTTTTATTTTGAGGAGATGGGCATCAAGGGTCGAAGCAGCATGGGCAATCAAGTGACCAAGTATCCGATCCGGTCTGTCAAGTTCAAAGAGGCAGGTAAAGCGACCCTCAGCAGTCGGGCCCTGTGGTTCGATGATAAATTTGGTCGGCTGAATGCCGAGGGCAAAGGATTGCCCCTGGGCAGTTTCGAGGCAGAAGATCGGTTGCTGGTCTTTACCCGCGATGGTAATTACGAAGTGACGGATCAGGAAATGACCCAGAAATTCGATCCGGAACAAGTGTTGTGGATCGGCAAGTTCGACCCGGAGGCGATCGTATCGGTCGTCTATGTCGACCAGGATAAAAAGCAGTTCATGCTCAAGCGTTTTCAGATCGAGACCACGACGTTGCGCACCAAATTCTGCTGTATCAAGGAAGGCGAGGGTAATTTTTTACAGACGGTTTCCACGGTTGCTGAACCGGTGCTCTCCGTACAACAGGGACGCGGCGCACAACTACGAAAAGCAAAATTGAAGATCGCCAAGATGGCGGAGGTGACGGGCTGGAAGACGGTTGGCGTGAAAATGGCCGATTATACAAAATCCACGGAGATGGAGTGGGTCACTACCGGTCAATCGCAGTCCACCTTATTTGATGTCTGATTGACGAAATTTTAATCCTTTCCGCTTGCGCTTAAACCGGACAGTAGCACTCTTCTCCAAGGTACTGGTGAGGCGGATCTCATAGCGACGGGAACCTGCTTCCACAACCATCAGGGCCGTGTTTGGAGGGATGGCGCCCAAGTTTTCGGCCACCATGATGATCTCTACAAACTCCAGGAGCGAATCCAGCGGTATCGTGAATTCGATGGGTAGATTGGTCAGTCGCTGATGGATCTTGATGGGTTTGTTGTTCATGTAAATGGAAACAGAGTCGCCATCGACCTCTCCATTATCATACAGACGGATCATGACCTCGTCAATATCCAGCTCAATTTCCTGAACGATCTCGAGGATGCCAGGTTGGGGGAGTTCTGGTGTGGGAGGCATTTTTACTCCCGCGGTTTCCCGGGTTTGGGAAACGCGAGCGGGTAGTTTCATATTTTTTCGCTCGTAAGAACGGGTTGATCTTTTTGCCTGGTCAGAGGTAGAGGTCTCATTTTTATTTTCTTTCTTTCTTTCCGATCTTCTCTTTTGGATTTTTTTGCCGGATTGTTCCACTGATTCAGTGTGAGCGAAAAGGGTCCGATCGGTTACCTCCTGGACGACCTTCTTCGGTTTGTCGCTATCAGGCGAAACAGCGGTGGCTACCTTTGATTGTTTTTCTGGAGGCGTGCTACTGGTCGGTGGCGAGGTTTCTTGCACCGCGTGCAATGGGTCGGGGGTTGGTGTGTTCAGTGCGGTTTTGACCATTCCTGGTATAGGAACGGTTGTTGAAGAAGTTTCTTTTCTTCCGGCTCCAGCTACTGCTGAATTCACGTCCGCTGCGGAGCGGGCGGTTGGATTTTCATTTGTAGTTCTTGTGGTAAGGGGTTGGTCAGGAGCTTTCTGGGTGGCGACCTTGCCGGGATCATTTTTCTCAGACGGTGAATTTTTCGGGGCACTGGTTGATCGACCAGCGATGCCGGTTGAATTGTTTTGGGGAGGCGGCACAGACCAAGACATCATTTGGTCCGTCGCCATTTTAATGACGCGCCGGAGGGAGTCATTGATCTTTTGCTCCTTATCCAAATTAAGTCGTATTTGAAGCGGTGGGCAGGTGTATTTGTGTTCGAAATCCGGTGCGAATTTTCCGCTGATTGTTGAGCCCACCCGCGCCATCACGAGGGTAAAGGAACCGTCCATAAAACAATACACTTCATTTATAATGGCAGAACCGTAGTAGAGGAAAGGTATTTTGGCCAATATGAGCTGTTGCTGCTTCATACTGCCGGTGATCGGAACGGAGCGATAAACGTTTCGAAAATAGTAATTCATGATCCCTTCAACTTTTGGACCTTTTTCGGTCAGGATCAATTCGATCAGGTAGTTGTGCTGACTTTCCTGTTGGTTGGGGATAAAGGCGGTTCCGTACCAGCATCCTGTTACGGATTGTGAGCGTCCGCTCAAAGACCATAGGATGGCTAGAAAAAGTAAGGTTCGGGTAATCACGCGCTCGGGGTAGGGTAGAGTTTTGAAAGAATTCAGTTGGTCCGTTTATCGATGTCCATCGTTTCGCAGGGCCCGGTCTTCTTCCCGGCGCTTGATGGTTTCACGCTTGTCATAGAGTTTTTTTCCGCGGGCCAATCCAATTTCTAATTTAAGGATATTTCTTTCATTGAAAAAAAGACGCAACGGAACCAGTGTATAGCCTTTCTCCTTCATGCGGTCCCGAAGCCGCTGGATCTCCCGTTTCTGCAAGAGCAGTTTTCGGTCCCGCAACGGATCGTGGTTGTTGACCGTACCATGTGAGTATGGGGGGATGTGCAGTGATTTCACCCAGATGGCACCATCTTGTTCCAAACAATAACTGTCGTTGAAACTGATCCGCCCTTCACGGACGGATTTGACCTCGGTCCCTTCCAATATCATGCCAGCGACATATCGGTCGTCAATAAAGTATTGATAGAAAGCTTGACGATTATGAAATTCGGGCAAAGGCATGCGGTAAAGGTAACCCGAATCTGACTAGCAGATCAGGAGCGAAAATGACGGAGTGTGACGGCCAGTTTGGATTTCAATTCTTTTCGAGCAACGATGAAATCCAGAAACCCATGTTCGAGAATGAATTCACTTCGTTGAAATCCGGGGGGCAGGTCTCGTTTGATGGTTTCTTTGATCACACGGGGACCGGCAAATCCGATCAAGGCCCCGGGTTCCGCAATATTCAGATCCCCCAACATTCCGAAAGAAGCGGAGATCCCACCGAAAGTAGGGTCGGTCAGCAAGGATATATACGGGAGCTTGGCGTTACTGAGCTGGGATAATTTTCCGCTGGTTTTGGCCAATTGCATCAGCGAAAAAGCACTTTCCATCATGCGGGCACCGCCACTCTTACTGATCACGAGATAGGGGAGTCGGTGTTCCAGGCAGTAGTCAACCGCCCGGGAAAACTTTTCACCCATCACGCTGCCCAGCGATCCGCCGATGAAAGCAAAGTCCATACAGGCCACTACGATCCCCTGTCCATCCAAGGTGCCGGTAGCCACCCGCATAGAATCCACCAGGTCCGTTTTACTCCAAATGTCCTCCAAACGTTTTCCGTACGGTTTCAAATCGGTGAAGCCCAGAAAATCTTTGCTTCGGATGTTATCGGCCAGCTCGGTGAACTTTCCGTCGTCGAATAAGATATCAAAATAGTCCTGGCTGCTGATGCGGTGGTGATGGCTGCATTTCGGACAAACCCAGAGCTGCTCTTGCAAGTCGGAGACCGTCATGATATGGCTACACTCCGGGCATTTGCTCCAAAGACCTTCCGGCGTTTCTTTCTTTTCTGCGGTGGAAGTAACGATCCCTTTTTTTATACGACGAAACCAGCTGCTCTTGGCAGCCGAATCGGCTTGGTCGTCTCCGGTCAACCGGGCATCAAAGTCTTCAAATTTCAGCGCCATGGGCTAGGTTGGATGTTACGCAAATATAGTTGAGTTTGTTACTCCGCTCAAGGCCGGGATACTTTCAGGGTGCGCTCAAAAAGGGCCAGGATCCGTTTGTACTCGTCGGTCCAACTGCTAGGCTCTACAAAGCCGTGATCCTCCAACGGGTAGGAGGCCAGTTCCCAGTTTTCCTTTCCCAATTCGATCAACCGCTGTGTCAGTTTTACGGCATCCTGATAGTGCACGTTTACATCCAACAGGCCGTGGCAGATCAGCAAATGGTTCTTCAATCCCTGCACAAAATAGATCGGGGAACTTCTGCGGTAGGCCAGACTGTCCTGCGTGGGTTCATTTAAAATGTTGGAAGTGTAGCCATGATTGTAATTGGCCCAATCGGTAACGGGACGAAGGGCCGCCCCCGCCCGGAACACGTCCGGTGTCGTGAACAGCGCCATCAGGGTAATGAATCCGCCGTACGAACCACCATAGATGCCGATCCGGCTCGAGTCTATGCCGAACCGATCGACCAGGTATTTTGCTGCATCCACATGATCGGTCAAGTCCTTTCCGCCCATGTGCCGGTAAATCCCCGTTCGCCAGTCACGGCCATATCCCGCACTGCCCCGATAATCGATATCCAACACATGATAACCCTGATCGGCCAACAGATTGTGGAACATATATTCCCGGAAATAACTGCTCCACCATTTGTGCGCGTTTTGCAAATACCCGGCCCCGTGTACAAAGATCACAGCCGGTTTCCCGGGATGCGGACGATCGGGTTTGTATAAGCGTGCATACACTTGGGCACCGTCCCGCGCCGGAATGGTGATCAACTCCGGCACCCGCCAGGGATATTGATTGAATGCTTCCGATCGCCCTTGATCCGTGATCGCTTGCGCCAACGCCCCCGGATCATTTTTTTGCAGGTATAGTTCCCAGGGTTGGTTGGACGAGGAATAGAGGATCGCCAACCGTTGTTCATCGGGTGAGAGCGTGACTTGATGCGCCCCCTCGGCTTTGGTGAGGCGGGTGCGTTGACCATCCGAAATCCGTACCCGGTAAAAATGCTGCTCGCCCGGATGCACCTCGTTGCTGGTGATGTAAAAGAATTTCTTATCGTTCGATAACTGGGCTTGTTGTACTTCGAAGCGGCCACTCGTGATCGCGAAAGATTGTTGTTCGGATACCTGATACCGATACAGATGCGCGTATCCGGATCGCTCCGAGCGGTACCAAAAATTGTCCTCATCGATCCAGCCGACGGTATTCCCGCCCCAGCCGGGAATACCCGGACCACCGATCCAGGCTTCATCGCGTTGCCGGTCGGCCAACCACATTTTGCGCGTTGCCGCTTCCCAGCAAAGCAACCATCGATCTTTGTTATCCTGTGACCGAACCTCCAACAAGGCGTATTTTCCGCTAGGAGACCAATTCACGCCCGTAAAACTGACGCTCCGGGGCTTGGTGGAATCGCTTTGTTTTCCCGTTTTCTCTCTTTTGTAATCTGGCAGATCATAAATACCAGGGATCAGGGCCGGAGCTAGGTTGATCAGGGTATCGGATTCCCGGTCGTAAAAGAAAAGTTCATATTCTCCTTGTGGCGATCCCACTTTGGTGCGGGTCTCGATCTCCTGGGTAAATCCACTTTCGGTTACATAGTTGGGAACTTGCGCGATTCGTCCGGTTCCGGGCTTGAACAGAACGTAGCTGATGTATCGGCCGGTGGGACAAACCTGAAGTTGTTGCAACGTGCGGTCCTCTAACGATAGAGTGCGGATTTCTTTTTGCTTCGGCAGGCTGTTCTTATATCGATCCGCTGCATCCCGCTTATCTTTTCGCGTGCGCAACACTTCCATGACCGCCAGCTGATCTTGTTGCAGCCAGGTCTCCTGCTTACCCGCACTGGTATTTCGGCCAGCGCCCCGGGTTGGTCCGCCTGCTTCCGGCATCTTCACCTGGATCAACTGCTCCAGGATGCCGGTCTGCCGATCCCACGCGTACAATTGTTGTCGGCTGGTGTACACGATGCGCGTACCCTGGAATCCGAACTGCGGGTTGCTCTCCGGTTCAGCGGTAGATGTGATCTGCGTTGTCTTATTTCGTTTTACATCCCATAAGAAAATATCTCCCCGATAAGTATATACAGCGGCCGAACGATCGGCATTATATTGGTATCGGCCGGTTTGATTGAGCCGCTCTTTTTCCTCCGGGCGCAGTTTGCGGGGCTGGATCTCATTCAGGGAGAGGGCATACAACGAGTCGCTGGGCGCTTTCTCCGGATTCCAGGAAAAGTAAAGGGTTTGTCCGTCCGGACTCCAAAAAGGGTTCGTGGGCGACGTGCCGATCCATTTGGGATCACGCATGATGCCTTCAACCGTAAGGGGAGTGGGTTGACCCATTAACCATACATTCCACAAAAGCAGCAGCAGGGTGGTCCAGTATCTCATGGCAGGGGGTATATCAGGGTTTGAGGATCTCCTGAGTGTGTTTCAGGATGTTGGAAGCGATCAATTCGGTGGGTATGTCGTTGGCGTCGCCTCCAAAGGGGTCTTCGATCTCTTCGGCGATCAGCTCCAAACTCGCCAGTACGTAAAACACAAAAATCACGATGGGAATGACCCAATACCCCAATTGAAACACAAAGCCGATCGGCAACGTCATGATATAGATGAAAATGAATTTTTTGATGAATACGTTGTAGGAAAACGGGATCGGAGTGTTCTTGATCCGTTCACAGGCACCACAAACGTCCGAGAGGCTTTGCAACTCGCTATTCAGGTAGAGCAATTGTTCGGCCGATATAGTGCCCCGGTGTTGCAACAGGCCGATCCGTTGATAGATCAGAGAAGCGATCTGGTTGGGAATATGCTGGTGCGGATCCAGGTTCTCCAGATAGGCGTTCAGTTCAGAGGATTCAAACAGCTCTTTCTGGGTAGATTCTTTTCGGAGGTGCAAGTGAAGGGCTCGGGCAAACGCGGGGATCAATTTTCGAAAAGCCGCGCGGTCATCCGGTTGTTCGGCAGGCAACAACTGATGAAGTTTCATGGCCAGGTTGCGCGTATTGTTCACCAAACTTCCCCAGAGTTTGCGGCCTTCCCACCAACGATCGTAGGCAGTGTTGGTTCGGAACACCAACAACATCGAAATCGCAAACCCCAACAAGGTGTGAAGGATGGTTAGGTTGCGCACACTGTTCTTCTCGGATAACTGCCAATACTCAAGTTCCAGCCAAGCGATCCCTCCCGAATACAGCCCGATCGCGATCATCATCGGGAACAGTTTCCGAAATGTATCCGATTTATGCAATCGAAATAACGTAAAGAACCAATCTTTGGGATTGTAGTAGATCATAACCTCCTCAAAATATCAAAAGCCGGCGAACCGGCTTTTGATCAGAACGATTTTTTGCTTTTGGCAGGTGTCGTTGCCCGGTCTCCTTTCAGCGTGGCGGCCAGCTGGATGGCCTCGTAGGCATTGATGATCCCGCCGGTGCGCGACAATTCAGCAAGAGGAACCTCTTCGCCGCTACCCGGATTGCGGACTTTGCCGCTGGGTTGTTGGGCCGATTTTTCGATCACCTCTTTGACCTGCGCGGCCGAAAGCGTCGGAAAATATTCCATGATCAGTGCTGCCAGTCCGGCTACCACCGGTGAAGCCATACTGGTGCCCTGTAAAAATTGATAGGTGTTGGTGCCAGGTACGGTCGACCAGATCTTTACGCCGGGCGCAAACACATCCACTTCGTTTTTGCCGTAATTGGAGAAATTGGCGGTCAGTCCACCGATCTTGGGGTCGCCACTGGCGCCGACCGTGATCCAATTCTTGGGGCGAGCTCCATCCAGCAATAAGGGGCTGGGATAATTATATGTTGTATCGAGGTTCTTGGCGTCATTTCCGGCAGCATGCACCAGCAATACGTCTTTCGATTCGGCATACCGAACAGCGGCATCGACCCATTTTTTTTGCGGGGAAAAACTTTTGCCAAAACTCATATTGATCACGCGGGCTCCATGGTCCACCGCATACCGAATGGCCAGGGCGATATCCTTGTCGTGCTCGTCACCGTCGGGAACGGCCCGCAGCGTCATCAGTTGAACATTGTCCGCCACCCCATCCATGCCCACGCCGTTATTTCGAACAGCGCCAATGATGCCGGATACGTGGGTGCCGTGCACGGCCGCATCCAAACCCACCATGATATTCGAATTGCCATACGAGCGATCCGCCAGGTCTTCATATCGGTCGTTGACCACCTGATTCCGGTAGGGTGTAGGCGGGTTGGTGGCTGCATTCAGCTTAGTCTCCTCCGAGTCCACGTAATTTTTGAAATCTTTCAGAAAATCCACGTTGAGCATCTCGAGCATATCGTTGGCGGATAACAATCCATAGATCATACTCTTGGCCTTCTTTAACTCAGCCGTTTCCGGATTGAAAGCACCCAATTCAGTGCCGGTGTATTTTTCTTTTCCCAGGGCGATCCGCAGCAGGCTGTCGCTTATCACAAAATTCAAAAAGGCTTTTTTCATCATCAGAACCTGCATGCCATTGTCTGTTTGGGACATTTCACCTTTCGCGCGATTCCACATGGCATACTCGAATTTCTCCTCCGGGGTGAGTTTTTCTACCTCCACGGATTTCCCTTCCCATTTGGCCCGTAAGCCATGATATACCCGGGCTGCTTCGTAGGAATCCTTTTCAACATTCTCTCCTTTTGCATTACCCAGAAAATTCCAGCCATGCACATCATCAACATAGCCATTTTTATCATCGTCTTTTCCGTTGCCGGGGATCTCGCGGGTGTTTTTCCAGAGAACGGACTTCAGGTCCTCATGCAAGGTGTCGATCCCGGAGTCGATCACGGCTACAATTACCGGCGTGCTCTTTTTATTGTTGCTACGAATCCACTGATAGGCTTGATCCAGTGCGATTCCCTGAAAGCCGCTGTTGCCCGCGGCCAAATGCCATCCCTTGAGAGAATCGGTGGAGCTAGTGGTTTGAGCACTTGAGGGAAACAGGGAAACCAGTCCGAGCAGCGTCAGCAGTAAGGGGCGAAAAAGGAGTTTGTAGTACATAAATTGTTTTGAGGATGGAAAATTAGGCATTCCGTTGCATGCGATGATCGGGTTGTTGTGGCAGCGGAAGGTTTTAAGAATTTATTTGGATTAGAGATCAAATCGGATGCCTTGGGCCAGGGGAAGGTGGCGGCTGTAATTGATGGTGTTGGTTTGGCGACGCATGTAAACTTTCCAGGCATCGCTGCCGCTTTCCCGTCCGCCTCCCGTTTCTTTTTCCCCGCCGAATGCCCCGCCGATCTCGGCGCCCGAGG
>SXGQ01143603.1_pt1 | contig 25224 bp, 15 predicted proteins | sample 3178371 | NCBI WGS metagenome assembly SXGQ01 (sample SAMN11356859, study PRJNA531348) | freshwater metagenome | isolation source: freshwater sample F1-20 | place: China: Fuxian Lake, Yuxi | collected 2017-12-25 | reverse complement strand
TGGAAGTCGCGACCCACCTTTCCGAGGCTTGCCAGCAGCGGATGGCCTTCCTCGATTGATAAAGCATCCGCCGAGATATTCCGGCGCTCGCACCAGCGAAGGAAGCGGGCTTTTTCCCGAGTGCTTTTGACATCCCCCCAATAGTGCCGCGTCGGCGCGAGCATGAACAAATGAACTTCCCTGTGGGTCGATAAAACTTCCAGAAACTCAAGATACGTGGGTGCCAGCGAACTAAGTCCGAAAATAGAGCAACGCGGCGCGGGTGGCGCTGAAGCGAGTTGGGCGGCTCGTTGCAGCAATGCAGCGGGGTGCAATCCACCGCGGGTAATTGACTTCCAGAGCTTGCATTGCCAGCCGTGCGCGGGGTCGGATTTGCCGGCATCCCATTCGCGGAGCATCTGCGGACGATGGGCGATGTAGCGATCAAAAGTGGCGGCTAGTTGCTTGCAGATATCCCATTGTTTACGGGAATCGCCCTCGGCGTAGTCTCCGAGCGTTTTGAACTCCGGGAGTGGAAGCAATTCATCGAGGATGGAATGGATTCGCCAAGGGAGAAATTCCCTTTCAAGGAACGCGGGGACCGCAAGGGCGGGGAGCAATCGTGACAGTTCGGCAGTCGCGAACTTTGCCGGAAACGGAAAGCGAATGTTCGCAGCAACGCCCAACTCTTCCGCGAGGGTCAGGGCGAGCCATCGGCTCATTCCGATACTCTGGGTTACCACCGTCTCGGCTTCGAGTGGCGGAAGCGGCTTGCTTCGCACAAGGTCTGCCAGAGCCGCGGCGAGCGATTCCAGACGGTTGCTGGTGTGTACGATTAGCATGCCGGGCTACATCCACTTCTTTCGTTTGAAGAAATAGATCTGTCCTGCGGCGATGAGTGCCATGACGCCGAGGACCAGAGGATACCCGTATTTCCAGTGCAGTTCCGGCATATTGGCAGGTGCGGCGTCGCCGGCGGTTGTAGTGGGTTGGAAGTTCATTCCGTAAAGACCCACGATGAATGTGAGCGGAATGAAAATCGCGGAGATGACCGTGAGGACGCGCATGATTTCATTGGTCCGCAGACTGACGCTGCTGAGGTACATCTCGAAGAGCCCCGTCGTGACTTCGCGGTATGCTTCGATGAGGTCCATAATCTGGACGGTATGATCGTAGAGATCCCGGAGAAAGATACGGGTTTCCTTCCGGATGACCTGCGAGTCACTGTGGAGCATCGCGCTGACGACGTCGCGCTCCGGCCAGACGAAACGACGGAGTTGCATCAGCGTCCGCTTGAAATTGTGAACGGTTCCCACGGTGCGCGGGTTCGGTTTGTTCAGAACTTCATTTTCCATCTCCTCCAGCGCTTCACCGATGATCTCGAGCACCGGGAAGCAGTGATCCACGATCGCGTCGAGCAGCGCGTATGCGAGATAGTCCGGCCCCATCTTTCGAACGTAGCCGCCTCCGACGCGAATGCGCTGTCGCACCGGCTCGAACACATCCGTTTCGTGGTCCTCCTGAATGCTGATGAGCACATTCTCGCCGACGAAAATGCTCACCTGCTCGCCGCAGAGGGTTTCGGTGCCCTCATTGTAAATCATTTGGGCGATGATGAAGAGATGGTTCTCGTAGGTTTCAAATTTCGGGCGTTGGCCGACGTTGAGAACGTCCTCCAGCGCGAGAGGATGGAGATTGAATCGTTCGCCCAATGCCTTGAGGAGATTCACATCGGCCAGGCCGTTCAGTTCGATCCAGAGAACGTTCCCTTTCATTACCTCGGCCGGGAGCTCCGAAACGCTGCGAATGACCGATTCAGAAATATGATCGGGACCGTATTCCATGAACCGTAGAACCGGCGTGCCCGCTGCCGATGGCAGGGGATTCAAGGTGGCCGGTGCGGTGCCCGGTCGTGAGTAGCGCTTCTTGAACATTTGCGGCCGACAATAGCGGGCCGGTCAAGCGTCTGGCGACTTCGGATTTCTGTCAAAAGCGAGCGGCGGTTTCACCATGCAGAATTCTCGTTCTCCTTTTCAGCGTCCGGCATAATGGGAAGTGATGGAGGTGTCTTCCGATTCAGAACTTATTGAAGCGATCCGCTCGGGACAGCGGGAGCTTTATGCTGAGTTGGTGCGTCGTTATCAGAGTGACGTCTGGAAGGTGATGGCCGCAATGTTGAGCGGTTTTCACAGAACGGAAGACCTCGTCCAGCAGGTATTCATCAAGGCATTTGTCGCGCTGGACTCATTCGACACTGCCCGGGAGTTCGGACCGTGGATTCGCACGATGGCTCGCAACGAGGTGAAAATGGAGTTCCGCCGAATTGAGCGGGAGGGACGGCGGCTGGATGTTTATCAAGAATTGCTGCTCGTTGAGATGGCCGATCAGTCATCCGATGACGTTCGCGCTGAAATGGAGGATAAACTCGCGAGATGCATCGAGAAGCTTGGCGAGCCGATGGCCGATGTGATTCGGCGGCGCTACGTGGATGGCGAGGAGTTTGCACAAATTGGTGAACGTTTATCGCGATCTGCGGATGCCGTGCGTGTCATGCTGAATCGGGCGCGGGCACTCTTGAGGGAGTGCATCGAAAGGAGTCCGGCATGTACAGAACGACCGAGCTAACACTGCTGCTGGTGGATGGAGAGATTTCCTCCGAGCAAATCACGGAGTTGATGGATCTCGTTTCATCTCCGCAGAACCGGACGGAGTGCCTGGCGCTGATGAAAGTCGAGGCCATGCTGCGCGGACTCCGGAAAGTCGACGCCGTTACGCCGACCATGAACTGGCTGCAGTCGGAAATGGAGCGTCGGATCGTATCCGGCGTGATGTCGCGGATTCCCGTTTCCGTTAGCCCGGTGCGTCCTGCCGTGACTGTCCGTTCAACCGTCGCGCGGAAGGCACGGACATGGATGATGGCGGCGGTGGCTGTGGCTGCTCTCGGGCTTGGGGCGGCGTTTCTTTTCAAGACAGACGCCGTTCCTATCGGAGAAATCGTTTCGCTGAAAGGGGACGTGCAGATTCTTGTGGAGGGGAAGAAGCGCGCGGCGAAGGCGGGCGAGGTGATTCGTACGGGGGAGCGTTTGCTTGTGGGGTTTGAGTCCTCGGCAGACGTCCAGTGGACGAGCGAAAACGCACGGCTTGCCGTTGCTGAAATGAGCGATCTTTCGTGGGCCGACGCGGAGGTCTGCGAATTGAAGTCCGGCGGTCTCAGTGCCGATGTCGTTTCCCGCGCGGGGAAGCCGCCGCTTTTCTTTAAGACTGCCGATGCCACGGCTCGGATCACGGGAACAAAGTTTTCGCTCCACCGCAGCGGGAATGCGACGCAGTTGCGCGTCAGCGAGGGGCGTGTCGTGCTGTCCGATTCCGACGCTCGTGGTTCGGCGGATGTCGCCGCGGGTCAGTTTGCTTCCGCATCGGATGCCGCGGCGCCGGTTTCGCGCGATTGGCCCGGTGATGGAAAGGGCATCGGGCTGCTCGGGGAATACTACAATCACAACTACCAGAAGATGGACACCGAACCGCCGGCTTATGAGCGGGTGGATTCCCGCCTGCGATTCCAATGGGGGAAAGGTGCGCCGACTCCGGTGACGCAATCGCATCCCGAGCACTTCGGTGTGCGTTGGACGGGTTACATCGAGCCCCGGTTTACCGAGAGTTATACGTTTCTGCTCGTTGTGGATGACGGCGTAAGAATGTGGATAGACGACCGCCAGATTCTGGACGCATGGGACAGCAATAACGCGAAGAAGTTTTACACCCAGCCCGTCGAACTTACTGCCGGACGCAAACACAAAATCCGCGTCGAGTATTGTGAGCGAACGATGCAGGCGAACGTCTCGCTCTTCTGGCAAAGCTTGAGCCAGCCCATCGAGGTCGTTCCGCAATCGCAACTGTATCCGCCGGAGCGCCCGAATCTTCCTCCGCCCGGTGAACTGCGGGCCCGGTCCGACAAACGCTGACGGGCCTGCCGGCTCTCACTCCGTTCAAAATTCCCACACCACCAAACATGAAATCCATCCTCACCTCAAAAACAGCCGCAGCCCTCGCGTTTGCGGGGCTTTCCATCGCATCCAGCGTTTTCGCTCAAAGCACGTGGACCGGCGCAGGCACCGATGCAAACTGGAGTTCTGCCAACTGGGATGCGGCTCCGGCAGATGGCGCCGTGCTGACTTTCGGCAGCGGATTCGTATCCGGTTCGGTGATCAATAACGATCTGAGCCTCACGTCGGTGGCTTCCTTGACTTTCAATACGACGCTGCCTGCCAGCGGGCTGACAATCACTGGAAACAGCATCACGCTGACCGGCGGTTTGACAAACAACAACGCGACGGCCGGGCGACCTGTCACTGTTTTGAACAATATCGCCGTAAGTGGTCCGCAGACCTGGAGCACGGCGGCAAACGTCAATGCCGTGACGAGTTTGAATGGCAACCTCAGCGGGAGCGGCGCGATCACTATCGGTGCCGCAATCGCATCCAACGGAACGAATCTACCCACTTTACGACTCGGCGGAAACAACAGCGCTTACACAGGAACGATAACGCCGGGAACCGACTCGGGAATCATGCTGATGTCTCCGTCCGCGCAGACGGGCGGGCTGATTGATCTGAGCGGCAATAACCGGAATCTCTGGCTCAACACAAACTCCGCGGCCACGCCTTACACGTTCTGGACCGGTAACGCCACGCCCACGGGTGGAAACCCGATGGCGGTAAATTTTCGCAATGCGGGAACGTCGGGGATATTTCTCGGAAATGGTGACGTTTATTGGAATCCCACGTCTTCCGGGAACGACTACGCTTGGGACGCAGCGAAGGCGGGGACGAACGCGGAAATCCGAATCAACGGGAGCAACGACGTTGTTCCAACCCCGCCCGCTCCGGCGCAACTTTCGCTGCAGCCGTCGCCACGCACGTTGTTCTTTGGCAACAGCAGCGGCAGTCTTGTCCTCGGCGGAAGCCGTTTAATCACCAACGGAAGCGGCGGCACGAATCCATCGCGTGTGGTGATGAGTTTTGCGCTGAGCGACGACGGAACCGCCCGGCAGTTCACAACGAGCGCATCGCTTCTCACATTGACTCGGGCGGCGGGCGGAGGCGGAACTCCGAACCTCGGCGGCGCCACCGTAATCTCCGGGGGCGCGACATCGCTGACCGCGATGGATCGCATCTTTAACGGGTGGCTGAATCTGAGCGGAGGCGTGATTGTGCTGGATGGTCTGTCGTGGAATGATTTTACGGCGGACCGAACCGGTGGCTACCGGGCGTCAGCCGGAACTGCGGATACATGGGGAATCTCGGGCGGTGGTGGTGGCTTCGCTGCGCGCGGCTCCGATGTCACGATTTCGATCAACTCCGATGTGAATGCTCCGTACGGAACGATCACGGCCGGTGCGGTGTTCAATCGCGATTTCGCGCTCGGTGCCGGGGCTCGTGCCGATGACAAGTCACTCTTCGCAAACGGACGAATCGTCATCGCCCAAGGCACCGTCCTGACCGCAACTCGCAGCATCCGATTGAACGGCGGAAACCGGGAGAACGTATCGAACTGGACGATTGAAGGGCCGATCCACGAGATTAGCGGTGCAATCAGCGGCTCGTTTCCATTGAACATCGGCGGAGGTAGTACAACCGCCGGAGGAACGCTTAGACTCTCAAACTTGGGCAACTCGTTTTCCTCGCTGAACATCAATCCGTCAGGCGTCTCGCTCGCAGGCGGTGCCATCGTCATCGGAACCGACGACCTGGTTTTCGGCACCGGGGCAATTACGATCGGCACAGGAAACAATGGGGAAGCGGGGCTTCTAATGTTTGAAAATCAGGGTGTCGGAGAGAAGACATTTACGCGCTCATTCACCGTCGCGCATGGGGCGAACGCGTCAGCAGGTGAAAGCGGTTTCGGTGTGTGGGCTGGAAATGTTTTGTCGACCGGCGTCGTGACGATAACCGGAGCCCGCAGCACGCTGCCGGTTCAGGTTCAAGCCGGGCAGCTTTCGTTTGGCTCGGGCAGCGCTTTTCAAAACGACTCCACTGGCGGCACGCAGACTTACAGCAAGGCCGGGGCAGGAACGCTCGTGATTGATGGCAACGTCTCCTACACCGGCACGAACGCGAATCTGCAATGGGCACTCAGGCAGGGAACGCTCATCACAGCGACCGCAGCAAACAAGCTGGTGAACGGCACCGCTGCATTCGACGGCGACAACATCATTGGTGCCGATGGCGCGACTTGGACGGCAAGTACGGGCAGCGTCTCGGGCTGGATTCCGGTGTCGCGCACGTGGAAAATCACCACGGCCGACCAATCGTTCACGAGTGCATCAATGGTCTATGCGGGCTACACGACGGTCGATGTAGAAGCCGGCCGCACCTTGACTCTCGATACCGGCGCGAATGCCACATCGCCGTCGGAAGCCCGCGGAAACGCCAACACGACTCCACGCTGGGACCTCGTCAAAACGGGCGGTGGCACGTGGATCTTCAAGAATGGCGACCTTGCTTCGCCCGCAAGCAGCGGTCCACAAAACGGCGCGGGCTTCATACGAATCGATGCCGGTGTGCTGGACATCACGGGTGATTACGGGCGAGGATCGCTTTCTGTGAACGGCGGCACTCTGCTTAGCGGGGCCTTCTCGCCGTTCACGTACGGTGCGGGCTCGGGCGCGTTCACGTCCGGCATTACTCAGGTCAATCTGCTCGAGATTACGACGGCTGGCGGAAAGATCGGTGTTTCATCCGCGGCGACGGGCAACGTGTCGCGAACGGGCGGATTCTATTGGGACCAGACAGGCAGCAGCACCCTAACACTGGCAGCGCGCGACGGACTGAATCTGGTATTCTCAAACGCCAGTTTTCCCGATGTTCAGCCGGGAAATACGCTCGCAATTGAGCGGGACGGGACGGGGGCCGGTTTGGTGCAGGTTACGGACTCCGCAGTGACCATCAGCGGCACGCTGAGCGGTAGCGCGACGCTCCGGGCAGGAGCGAGCGGTCTTGGCTCGATGACAATTGCTGGAACCCTTTCGCCGAGAGCCACGCCCGCGACCCTCGATCTTGAAGCTTCGCTGAATTTTGCCTCCACCGGTACTCTTTTGATTCAGATAGGCGGGGCTTCAGCCGGAGATGGAAACGGGTTCTACGATCAGGTCAACGTGACGAATGCGACGGGCAGTGTTTCCCTCGATGGTTCTGCGACACTCTCGCTTTCTACTTTTGGCGGCTTCGCGCCATCGCCGAGCGATATTTTCTATATCCTGACGCGTGCCGACTCCGCCGCGTTTGCATCGACGTTCTCCGGCGCGCCGGAGGGCGGCACGGTCAACTTGGGTGGCGGTTACACCGGCAATATCACCTACCTCGCCGATTGGACCGGAGTTCAGGCAACCAGCAATCTCACTGGTGGGAACGATGTGGCAATCTTCAACGTGATTCCCGAGCCCGGAAGCGCCGCGCTTTTGCTCGGTGGCTTGGCACTGCTGGCGGGGCGCCGTCGGCGGAATTGATTTTACTATGATACGACCATTACTCGTCGCGACCATCGCTGCTGCCTCAATCGCACACGGGCAAAGTGACATTCTCGCTTACGCTGGAGGCAAGGGAAACGTCCGCTTCACCTGTGTTCATGCACTCACCGAAGGCGCAGTCCTGATTGCGGGTGGCGCGGATAACCTCGACTGGCTTCCGGCAGAAACAAAGCGCGTCGAACTTGGCGGAACGCCCGCCACGACCGGCTCCGGAAAGACGGCGTTTGTTCTGCTGGTGCGTCCCGATTTGAGCAAGGTCGGCACGGCGCTCGCCGTTCCGGGTGGAGTTGCGAAAAGCATTCGTTGGATCAAAACCACCAATGTTCCCGGCGCAGCAACGGGTGATGTTTTCATCTCGGGTGAAAATGACGGTGGCTATTTCGTCGCGAAACTCGACCGCAACTTCGTAAGCGGCGTTCCGTCGAAGCTGGCTTGGTTTTATCAGGCGAAGGCAAAGAAGGACATCGCGGAAAAGCAGCCTTGGGACGTCGGCGGTGACGGACGAGTCGTGCTCGCGACTGGTGAGGCCCACAGTCAGGATTGGGCCGACGTGCAGCGACTGGATCCGGACGGAAAGCCCGGCGTCGTCGAGCATTGGCGGAATCATTGGACGGAATCCGGCGGCGACTGGCAGGGCACGCCTGCTTCTGCCAATCCAAATGGGAAATCAGTCCGCTCGGCGCTTGTTTTCAAAATGACGAACCGTGGTTCGTTCCGCTCGTGGACCGACGAGGATTACAAGGCGCAGACGCCCGATGGTAACGGCGGAACAAAGCAGGGGCGCTGGCCGTGGGACTATTACTTTTCCGGTCCGTTCAATGTCGCGGAGCCCGCAGCGAGTCCCGGCGGGCCCGGCTATACAGGTTACAAATGGGGCCGGAATCCAGTGGGGCATCCGCAGGCGATCGTTGTGGATCGGCGCAACAACGACATTTTCCTCGGCGGAAACAATCAATCGAGGCTCCCGGACGGTGAGCCCGATTTCGAACCGTTCGTCATCGCGTTCGCAAAAGACGGGAAACAGAAATGGTGGCAGCGGCTTTACAAGGAGACGCTCCAAAACTCGACGCCCGATCAATACGTGGACGGCCTTGCCATCGACTACGGTGCCGACCCGGCGCTGGTCGTTCTGGCACGCTGCCACGGAAACAACGTCATCAACTTCTGGCCGGGAAACAAGATTGAGCACCCGAAGAACCCAAAAACTGCATTTCAAAATCAGTTCACGGGGAAAAATGGCAACATCCACATCGGCTGGCTCGGCAGGATGACGCTCGACGAAGGCACGATGCTCCATGCCACTTACGTCGCCGAATGGACTGATGCGGCGAAGCTCGACGGCAAACCACACCCTGACGCAATTATGGATGGATGGCCTTCGCCAAACGGCGGGTGGCCCGATGTGAATACGACGCGCTGCCAGCCTTCATTGCACGTGGATTCAGGCGGGAGCATTTATGTCATCGGCACGGGGCGGCGTGTAATCACAACGAGAAACGCTGCTCAAAAAATGCCCAAAATCGGCGAGGGTGAAAGCAAATGGACCGACTTCGTTCGGGTGTATGATCGCGAGCTGAAGACGCTGAAATACAGCAGTCTTGTCACCGGCGTCTGGGATCCGTCTGCAAAAGGCGCGCCGACAAGCGATGTGAAGCTGGAGGGTGTTTTTCCAATCAAGGGCGGAGTTTTGGTGGCCGGCTACGCGCCGCTCGCGAGGGACGGCAGCGTGCAGCCCGGTCCAGATATGCCGGTAAAGAACGCACCTCCCTGGGCCGTCAAATCCCGTGCCGCTGAAATGGGAGTCATCGGCATGCTCTATTTCCGCGAGTAGCCTAAGTTCGCTTCGCACCCAGACTCTATTTTCCAAAGAACGATATGAATCCGAACATCACCCGCAGAACATTCTTTCGTGGAGCGACGCTCGGTGCCGGAACCGTGTTGCTGGCACCGTTTCTAAATCAACTGTCTGCTGCGCCGGGCAGCGCGAAGCCGAAGCGGTTCGTTTTTGTGATCGAGGGCAACGGTTTCAGCCCCATGCAGGCGCAACCGTCCACGATTCCGCGGGCGAAGCATCCGTATGGTTACACAAACATTGACCGACTCGAAGACATCCCGCTCGCGGGGCATGAGCTCTCGGAGGCGACTTCGCCGCTCAAGGCGTTTCAGGATCGTTTGACCATTGTGCAGGGAATGAGCGGTCGCATTTGCGGCGGCGGGCACTCCAATAACTTCGGTGCACTCGGCGCGTATTCCGCAAAGGCGGGTGCGGCCGGTGAAACCATCGATATGGCGCTCGGGCGTGCTCTTCCCGCCATGTTTTCCCAAATCGGGCTCGGAATTTCCGACCGCCCGGAGCACACGGTGATTTACAATACCAGCGCCAGCGGTCCTGAGCGTCCGGCGCCGACGCGATGCCGTCCGGACCTCGCTTACGAGGAGCTGTTTGGCAGTGCTGCGGAGGGCGCTGCGAAGGAGAAGTTTCTGCGCCGCGGGAATCTGCTCGATTTCATGGCCGAGGATGTGAAGCGGGTGAGTTCGCGCATGAACGGCGAGGAGCGCGCGAAACTCGACGAGTATCTCGGCGCGTTTGAGGGATTGCGCGATCGGCATAGTCGGCTGAATGCGATTGGCAAAACGTTGCGCGAAAAAGGTCCGCTCGTAGGCGATAAGTATAAATCTGAAGTCGAAGCCGACCGCCTCGATGCGATGTTCGATATCGGCGCGGCGTCGCTCATTTGCGGACTCACCAATGTCGTCACTCTCGCGAGCGGTTGCGGCGATCCTTATTTCAGCGTCCGTTGGAAAGGCCTGGGCATTCCGCTGGATAAGCACAGCATCGGCCACGGCAAGGGCGTGGACAACAAGACTGCGGAGGAGCTTACGACCATCATCCGTCGATTTCACATGGAGCAGATCGCCCGGCTCGCGACGAAGCTGCAATCAGTCCGCGAGGGAGACGGCACTATGCTCGACAACACGTGTATCATCTACCTGAGTGACTCTGCGGAATCGCACCACAGCCGGTGCTTCGACTGGCCGATGCTCATCCTTGGCGATTTGGGCGGGCGGATCAAAACCCGCGGCCGTTTTCTATGCCTGCCCAAATACGCGGCGGAAGGACACAAGACGACAGCCAATTTCTTCCTCACCCTTCTCGAAGCCGCGGGCGCTCCGCGGAAGACGTTCGGGGTTCCGGATGGCGCGCTGCGTGACGTTGATACCGCAGGCCCAATTTCCGAACTGCTTGTATGAGTGAAGTTCGCCTACTGAACCGTCGCACGGTGTTAAAGGGCCTCACGCTTGGCGCGGGCGCAACGTTGCTTGGCCCCATGCTTCAGCGCGTCGCTGCGGAAAGCGCGGGAGTGATTCCTTTGCGCTTCGTCTTCGTGGTGCAAAGCAACGGAATCGATCCGAATCACATAATCCCGACAGGGCTCGAAACCCGCAGGGATAAAGAGCTGTTCAAGAACGAGGAGACGCTGACAGTGCCGCTGGCGGATCGGGCATTACCTGAACCCATCGCGGATCTGACGCCGTTTAAGGAAAGCCTCACCCTCATCCAAGGTCTCTCCGGACGCTCGTCGGAAGGCGGCACTGGCGGGCATTCGACCAATCACGGTGCCCTTGGGTGTTATCCGGGTAGTGCCGGTCCGATGGCGCAGACCATTGATTCCGCGCTCGGCGACGCGCAGCCGGGAATCATCAGGCACGTCGGGCTCGGCGTGCTTTCGAAGCCGGACCAGACGCTGAACTACCTCATTTCATGCGCGGGACCGGGGAAGGCAATGCCGCTTCAGTGCGCGCCTGAAAATTCATTTCGTGCCTTGTTCGGCAGCGCACTGGGAGGAGGCGACCGTGCGTCATTTGAACGAAGGACGCACCTTCTCGACTTTATGTCCGACGATGTTCGACGTGCCCGGCAGTCGGTCACGGGCGATGAGCGAACAAAGCTCGACGAGTATCTTTCCGCGCTTGAGACGCTTCACCGGCGACAGGGCGCGGTTGATGCGATCAAACCCCGCCTCGCGTCGAATGTGCCGAAACTTGATGAGCGATTCGCGAAGCCCACCGAGGTCAATCGACTGCAGGCGCAGTTTGAAATTGCCACGGCTGCACTCATTGGCGGACTGACCAATAGCGTGACGATTGCCAGCGGTGGTGGAGGCCAGAACTATCTTTCGTGGCCGGACCTCGGAATTCCGATTGATGGTCACGCTGTCGGGCACGGCAAGGGTGTGGAGGGTCTCACGCCGCCGGAGATTCACGTCAAAGTCCGGCAGTTTCACTGCAAACTAATCGCGTCGATGGCGGCGAAATTTCAGAGCATCCGTGAAGGTTCCGGGACCATGCTCGACCGCACGCTGATCGTTTATCTGAGCGATAGCGGCGAGGCGCATCATCCGAACCTCAAGCAATGGCCGGTTGTTTTGCTTGGAGGCATGGCAGGAAAACTGAAAGCCGGCGGCCGATATGTGCAGCTCCCTTTCTACGGAGCAAAGAAGCATCGCACTCTGGCTGGTCTTTATCTCACGCTCCTTCATGCAGCGGGCAGACCCCGGGAAAGTTTCGGAGTGCCGGATACAGGGCTGCGGGGCATCGACCAGGGCGGAATCATATCAGAACTGCTCGCATGAGGATACTGGCCGCCGTCTTTTGGATCACGTCGAGTGCGCTCGCGGTAACGCCCGCGGAGACTGCGACGCTGAAGAAGTTTCTCTCCGATTACTGCGTGAAATGTCACGGTGCAGAGAAGCAGAAGGGTGACATCAGGCTCGATGATCTTTCGGGCGATATGCTGGCCGAAGGCACTCGCTGGAGCGTCATTGCCGACCAGATTCGTCGCGGTGAAATGCCTCCGGACGATGCGAAAGCGCAGCCCTCGGATATCCAGAAAAAGGCTGTCATCTCATGGGTGCATGCCCAACTCGGCGCGCATGCGCAACGCAAGCCAAACCTTGGGAACCTCGTCCCTCACGATTTGCTGTTCGCGCCTGCATCGTCCGAGAAATCAGATGCCCCGGCAGCGCGGCTTTGGCGCTTGAGCCCGGAGGCCTACACAGGTTGGGTCGATCAGGTGGGCGGACGCGTGAACGGAATCGTCCAGCCTTTCACCGCGAACCCCGAGCGCGGCATCAAGGATTTCTCAAGCCTCGGGCGTGTGGACGAGCCGACGACCGAAATCCTTTTGCGGAATGCGGAGGCCATCGTTGAAAAGCAGACGGGAACAAGGATCGAGGACGGAAAGGTGATTGGAAAGAACGACGCCGTTCGCGAGTTTACCGACTTGATAAAGAGTGACGCTTCGCCTTCGCGCGAGTTGCTTACAAAGGCTATCGACAGGCAGTTCCAACTCGCGATTGCCCGCAAGGCGGAGCCGGATGAAGTGCAGCGTTTGCTCGGTCTCTACGAGAAGTGCGCGCAAGGAGGGGATCACGCCGGCGCCTTGCGAACAGTGCTCACGGCCGTGCTCTTGCGTAGCGATGCGATGTTTCGGGCGGAGATGGGCGGGCCTGACGGCATGCTCACTCCGCGTGAGGCGGCGGGCGCGATCAGTGCAGCGCTGATGCACAAGCGTGACGGCGCGCTATTCAATGCAGCTGAAAAAGGAGAACTCACAACCCGCGAACAAATCGCCGCGCATGTCCGCCGCATCCTCGATGACCCGAAGATCCAAAAGCCGCGTTTACTTGGATTTTTCCGGGAATACTTTGAATACGACAACGCTCCGGACGTATTCAAAGACGAGCCGAAGGACTTGTGGCACCGCCCTGAACAGGCGGTTCTTGATACCGATCGCCTGATTCTTCAAATCCTTGCGGAGGATAAGGATGTATTCCGGACGCTCCTCACCACGCCGCTGACATTCGTGAATGTAAAAACCGGCAAGAACAAGGAAACGAAGCAGGAGGAATTCCAGCGCGCACAGGTACCAAATCCGCAAAACCAAAAGGGTAAGGCGCCAATCGAATCGCTCTACGGCCTCACCGACTGGACACCACAGCAGCCGATTACGCAAAGCCCGGGAACACGCATCGGAATTCTCATGCAGCCATCATGGCTCGTCGCCTGGAGCGAGAATTTCAACAACGACATTGTTCGCCGGGGGCGCTTTATCCGTGAACGCCTGCTCGGCGGCACGGTTCCCGATTTACCAATCGGCGTGGCAGCGATGATCCCGGATGACAAGACTCGCACTCTTCGCGACAGGGTGACCAATACGACCAAGGATGAACGGTGCTGGAAGTGCCATCAGCACATGGATGACCTTGGGTTACCGTTCGAGCAGTTCGACCATTACGGCCGAATGATGACGGCCGATCTTGTCCTCGACCCGGAGGCGACTTCGAAAAACGTAAACTACAAGGGCGTGCCGCAGGGCGATGTATACAAGCCCGCTCCGCTCGACACCACAGGTCGCATTTCGCTCACTGGTGACCCGAAACTGGATGGAGCAATCAAAAATCCCCACGAACTCCTGATGCGCATTGCTTCGAGTGATCGCGCAAGACAGGTGTGGATTCGCCACGTTTTCCGCTACTACCTTGGCCGGAATGAGACCCTCGCTGACGCCGCTACATTGCAGGCCGCCGACCGCGCGTATCTCCAAAGCGGTGGCAGCTACAAGGCACTGCTCACCTCGCTACTTGCGAGTGACTCATTTTTGAAGCGCCGCGTGGGCACGCCTCACTAGCGGGAAGATTGAGCCGCCGGGCACTTTGATGTTGGAATCAGGCTTGCAAGCTGTTCCATCACGGGCTCTATCAGCGATGGAATCTACCCTGTGAGCACGCAATCACGCATCCTTTTCTCGGTAATGGCTTCGGTGGCTTCGGCTTTATCTGTGGCACATGCTGATGATGCGTTCTTTGTCCGCCGCATCGCGCCTTTGCTCGCTGGAAAATGCGTGTCTTGTCATGGAAAGGACGAAGCGAAAATCAAAGGCGGACTCGATCTTCGTAGTCGGGCATCAATGCTGCGCGGAGGGGAAAGTGGCAGGCCGGCGGTGATTGAACGGATGCCCGATGAATCTCCGCTTTTCTTGGCATCTGCGCGCGTGCACGAGGACTGGGAGCCGATGCCTCCTAAGGAGGCGGATAAGCTATCCGCACAGCAACTGGAATGGCTTCGTGAATGGATCTCAAACGGCGCGCACTGGCCGGATGCAGCTCGGGTCGCCGAGATCGGCAAGGCAAACGCTGAGAAGTGGAGCGCGGAAGACGGTGTGTTCGTTAAGACCAGCGGCGGATTGTCGCCCGAATGGACCAACAGGCGTTACAAGCCGGAGGGCCTTTGGGCATATCAACCGTTGTTGCCCTCGAAGTTGATTCCGTTTCCGAAAGCGACTCCTGATGCTGATGCGCGGATTTTGATCCGGCGCGCTACATATGACCTCACAGGCCTTCCTCCCTCACCGGAGGAAGTCGAGGCGTTCGTGGCGGCGTACGCGTCAGGCACATCCGAAAGCGCTTATGGAGCGCTGATCGAGCGTTTGCTGGCATCGCCCCACTATGGCGAACGGATGGCGCAGCACTGGCTCGATGTCGTGCGCTACGCGGATAGTTCGGGTTTTGCGAACGACTACGAACGGGGCAATGCGTGGCGTTATCGGGATTACGTCGTGCGTGCGTTCAACTCGGACAAGCCATACGACCAGTTTATTCGGGAGCAAATCGCCGGCGATGAGATTGCCGCGGAGAACCCCGAGATGCTGATTGCGACAGGCTTTCTCCGGATGGGGCCCTGGGAACTCACGGGGATGGAAGTGCCAAGGATTGCGCGCCAGCGCTTTCTCGATGATGTGACGAACAGCGTTGGTGAAACATTTCTGGCACATTCGCTGCAATGCGCCCGGTGCCATGATCACAAGTTCGACCCGGTACCGACACGCGACTATTACGCGATTCAGGCTGTGTTCGCGACGACCCAGATGGCTGAGCGTCCGGCGAGATTCCTGAAGGAGGAGAATGCGGACGGATTTTCGGAGAGGCAGGTTCTCGAGCGTGTCAGGGCCGGGCACATCGCGGAATTGGAGCGACTCGATCAGAAGCTTCTGGAGAATGCAAAGACGTGGTTCTCGCAGAATAAGAAGGAGCCAACGAAATGGAATGAGGCGCTCGAGAAGGCTCGCGCGACCCCGAGGCAGAAGGCGCGGCGGGAGTTCTCGGATGTATTTTCGAGTGCCCGAAGCGCATTGAGTCGTCAGGGTGTTCCGGAAAGCGAGTATCCACCAAAACTGGTCGGCTTTCAGCCCGAGGACTACGGCAACGAGCGCGTCGCACGTAAAGGGCTCGAACGACTTCGCTGGGAATTGACGCGCTACGAACCGCTCGCGTTTGCCGTTTATTCCGGCCACACGCCGGACCTCAACACGGTCAATGCACCGCTCGCAATGCCGGCTGACAGGGCGAAAGGGGAATTGGAGCAGTCGTTCATTCTCGCTGGCGGAGATCCGTTTTCGCCGTCTGAGAAGGTTTTACCCGGGGTTCTGAGCGTGGCGGGTCATGCGGAGATTGCTGCCACAATTGATGGGCGTCGTCGTGCTTTTGCCGATTGGGTTGCAGATGCGAGGAATCCGCTCACAGCGCGGGTGATGGTAAACCGGATATGGATGTGGCATTTTGGCGAGCCGCTCGCGGGAAATCCAAACAACTTCGGCAGTACCGGAAAGCGTCCGACGGATTTGGCACTGCTCGACTCGATTGCGGCGAGGTTCATCGAGAGTGGTTGGAGCGTGAAGGAGATGCATCGCATCGTGATGAAGAGCGAAGCTTACAGGAGTAGAAAGTTCACACCGAGACGACTGACCGCCGAAGAACTGCGCGATTCGATGCTCGCAGCAACCGGAGAACTGAATCGCACGTTGGGCGGAATTCCGAACCGTCCGGAAATCAACCTTGAGGCTGCGCTTCAGCCCCGCATGGTGATGGGAACATTCGCTGCCGCGTGGGTGCCGAATCCGAAGCCTGAACAGCGCCATCGCAGATCGCTCTATGCCCTGAAGTTGCGTGGACTTACGGATCCAATGCTTGAGGTTTTTAATGCGCCGGGACCGGACTTTTCCTGCGAGCGTCGCGAGGCCAGTACGGTGACGCCGCAGGCTTTCTCGTTATTCAACGGACAGAACATTCACTCCCGCGCACTCGCACTCGCTGTTCGCGCGCTTCGCGAGAGCAAATCGGACGATGCCGCGATTGTTCGCTGCTTCAGCCTCGCATTGTCCCGCGCACCGAATTCGGATGAATTGCAGGCCGGTCTGGCCCACTGGCGTAAAATCGAGGCATTATTGCCGGCACCGCCGGCCCGTCAGCAACCTCCGCTCGAAGTCCGGCGCGAAGCAGTCGAAGAAAACACAGGCGAGAAATTCACCTTCACTGAAAGGCTCCATTCCAACGCCAATTTTGTTCCGGACACTCAACCTGCGGACGTGCCTGCCCGGACCCGTGCGCTCGCTGATTTGTGCCTTGTGTTGTTCAATTCCAACGAATTCGCCTATGTCTATTGACCGCTACTTCCCCTGTGCCGGTGCCCGTGCGCTGCATGTTCCGACGCGGCGCGACTTTCTCTATTCGATAGGTGCATCGCTCGGAAGCGTGGCGTTTTCATCGCTTCTAGCTGCGGAGGACAAAAAGAATCCGCTCTCACCGAAGCAGCCGCAACTTCCGGCCAAGGCGAAAGCGTGCATATTCCTGATGATGGAAGGTGGGCCGTCTCACATCGATACCTTCGACCCGAAACCAAAGCTCGGGGATATGCACCTCAAAGAGTTCGTCCGCGAGGGAAAGATGAAGTCGGCCATGGAAAGCGGGAAGCGTTATTACGTGCGCTCGCCGTTCGCTTTCAAGAAGCACGGTCAGAGCAGCGCAGACATGGCAGATAACTGGGTGCATTTGGCCCGCGTCGCAGACGAATTGTGCTTCTATCGCGGCTGTACGGTGGATTCAGTCAATCATCCGACCGCGATGTATCAAATGAATTGCGGGAATCGCTTTGGCGGCGACCCGGGATTTGGTGCGTGGGTTAACTACGGCCTTGGGTCACTCAATGCGGACCTTCCGGGATTCATTGTATTGCCGGAGATTTCTTATCCGCAGGGCGGCGCCGCAAATTGGAGCAATGGCTATTTGCCCGCTCACTTTCAAGGAACACCATTGCGCGCGAAGGGTTCGCCCATTCTCGATCTATCGCCGCCACCGGACGTAACACCCGAGCGACAGCGCGCAAACCTCGACATGTTGGCAACTCTGAACGCTGCGCACGCTTTGCAGCATCCGGGCCATGACGAACTGTCGGCGCGTATGGACAGCTACGAACTCGCATTTCGCATGCAGGCGCAGGTTCCTGAGACGTTGGATATTTCCAAAGAAGACGCCCGAACGAAAGAACTCTACGGCATCGGAAGGGATGCGACGGATTCATTCGGACGAAAGTGCCTGCTTGCTCGAAAGCTCATCGAAAAAGGGGTTCGCTTCGTCCAACTCTACAACGGCACGTGGGATTCGCATGACTATATCGAGCGCGCCCACGGAAACCTTGTCCGAGGCGTGGACCAACCGATCTCCGCTCTCATCAAGGATCTCAAACAGCGTGGATTGCTCGAAAGCACGCTGGTGGTGTGGTGCGGGGAATTTGGCCGGACGCCGGATAACGGCATTCGGGGTGGAGTCGCCTATGGACGCGACCATAATCCAAACGCCATGACCATCTGGCTTGCTGGCGGCGGTTGCAACGCAGGTCACACGATTGGTGCGACGGATGAACTCGGTATGGAAGCCGTCGCCGAACGGCACCACGTCCGCGACCTGCACGTTACACTGCTGCGTCTGTTGGGGCTCGATGACAACAAGCTCACGTATTACCACGCCGGACGGTTCAAGCAGCTCTCGCAGTTCGGCGGACAGGTTATCAACAGATTGATCGCGTAGGAACTTCCATGTTCCGCGGCTGTTCGCACCAAAACAAAAGCGCTGGAAGGTTTCGCCCTCCAGCGCTTCGTTGAGATATCGAAATCGCGGTTCTACTTCAGCTCCGCAAGCTTGGCCTTGATGGCCTCAAAGTTCGGCAGGTCCTTTGGTGTGGCGGTTTGCTCGGAATACTGAACGATGCCGTTCTTATCCACGATGAATGCCGCGCGAGCACTCGTGAGCCCGATTCCGGCGAGGCCGGGGAATTCGACACCGAAAGCCTTGGTGACTGCCTTGTCGAGGTCGCTGACGAGTTGGACCGAAATATTCTCCTTCTTCGCCCATGCCTCTTGCGCGAACGGGCTGTCGACGCTGACGCCGATTACGGCGGCGCCGAGTTCACTGTAGCCGTTGAGACCCTGCGTAATGTCGCAAAACTCCTGGGTGCAGACGCCGGTGAAGGCCAGCGGGAAAAAGAGAATGACAGTATTCTTCTTCCCGAAGTTCGCGGAGAGTGTGACATCAACGAGGCCGTTGGCGTCTTTGGATTTGAGTGTGAAATCAGGCGATTTGGTTCCTACTGCGATTGGCATGATGTGATGTGGTTTTGTTGATGGTTGCGTTAAAAATGAACCTTGGTTTTAGAGCGCGGGGCCTATTACGGCAATCGAATGTTTGAGGAAGGCAGTCCGATTCCAGAAACGCGGTGCAAATCGTGCGGGCCGGGTGGTTTGCGTCCGGGAATTGTGACGGTGGTTTAATAAATATGCAGAAAAATACCGTGCGCCTGTCTTTTTCCTCGCAAACCGAACGCTCCAAGAGTTATTTCAGCATATTGTAATGATCCGACGCGAATATTTGATCGTGGGCACTGGTGCCGCCGGAATGGCTGCATGCGAAGCAATCCGCGCCGTCGATAAGAAGGGCAGCATCATGATGGTGAGCGCCGAGCCTCATTGCGGGGTCCGGAGGCCGGACTTGATGGCATCATTGCTCGGAGCAAAGATGGCTCCGGTTGAGAAGATCACGACTCACGACAACGCGTGGTTTGCAAAACACAAAGTCGACCTGCGTCTGAATACGATGGTCACGCAGTTCAGCCTTGAGCAGCGTGCGGCGGTGCTGGCGACCGGTCAGGCGGTAAAGTTCGAAAAAGCTTTGCTGGCGACCGGCAGTCGTGCGCGACGTCCCGATGTAGCAGGCAACAAACTCGGTAATATTTTCTTTCTCCGGTATGCGCGGGACATTGCCGGCTTCCGCGAAGTTCTTGAGCTTGAGAAGAACTGTGTGGTGATCGGAGGCGGATTCATCGCAGCCGAGACAGCGGCTCTGCTACGAAAATTGAAGATGGGGGTCACGATCATGTCGCGCTCATCAGGGATATGGAGTCGATATGTGGACGCAGAGACTTCCGCGTGGCTGACGAAATACTTCGCGGAAAACGGCGTAAAACTGCAACTCGGACAGCATCTGAACGGATTTGAAGGGCGCACTTATCTCCAGCGTGTGCAAACGAAGAGCGGTGAACGCATCGATACGACACTTGCGATTTGCGCGATGGGAGCGGAGCCGAATCTTCAACTTGTTTCCGCATCCCCGCTGTGGTCACAAAACGGTTGTCCAGTTACGGAGCGTCTTGAGAGCGACGAAATCGGCATCTTCGCGGCAGGCGATATCGCGCTTTATCCAAACGCCCACATGGGCGGAATGCGGCGCGAAGAACATTGGGATGCGGCATTGGCGATGGGAGCCGTCGCAGGCCACAACATGGCTGCGCGCAAGATGATGGCTTTCCATTATGTGCCCTGGCATCAGAGCAAGGTTTTCGATCTCATGTTCGATTTTGTAGGCGACTTCACACGTCCGCCGACTCGCGTCGAATTGGAGGGAGACCGGGATAAAAAGCACAAGTTTGTTCTGAAGTGCTACCAGTTGAACCGCCTTACAGGTTACGTTTTTTGCAACGAAGACCAGAAGAAGGTGCAGAAGGCACGGGCCGAGTTCCCAAAGGTAAAGTAAAAGCCAATCAAACCTCGTCCACGGATTCGCGCCGCGGCGACGGGGGATTGCCGCATTGGTCGCATTCCCACCGCTTGTTCTTTGAAGCAAGCGTTAGAAGCATCCACGGAATGAGCCACAATCCAAGTGTGACAATGCTCGCGAGCGCGTGATAACGGTGCAGGGGAGCGCGGCATCGGAATGTCTGCTCATGCCCACACTGACCGCACCATTCGATCCGCTCCCTCCTGAAGTCGCCTTTAGGTTCCTGTTGTTTTTTCAAAAATCCCGGGCTTCGGGCGAGGGGATTGGGTTAATCCGCCGAAGATCCGCACGCTAGCGGTTCTCGTCATCATCTTCCTCTCCGTCCTCGTCCTTCCTGCCGTCGTTGTCCGCATCGTCATCGGCATCGTCGGCGAGACCGTCTCCATCGGTATCATCTTCGTTCACGTCGTCGTTTGCCAACCCATCGCCGTCGATATCGTCGTCGTTGCCGTTCAGAACCCCATCTCCGTCGACGTCTCTATCAGTCGAATCATCGCGGCCGTCACCATCGATGTCATCCTCGTCCGAGTCGTCATCCGCAAATCCGTCTCCATCGATGTCGGTCTCATAAATCAGGTCGTCGGCAAGACCATCGCCGTCGATGTCCAATTCGGCAAATGAGTCATCCGAAATCCCGTCGCCGTCGATATCGAGCTCGCCGTTCGCATCGTCATTCAATCCGTCGCCATCAATGTCCAGTTCGTCTATTGCGTCGTCATTTTGGCCGTCCCCGTCAATGTCTTCTTCGTCCGGAGCATCGTCCGCCAGACTGTCCCCGTCGATGTCATCCTCATTCGCGGCGGAGTCATTGCGACCATCACCGTCTATGTCCCGCTCAAGGAATGCAATGTCAAGACGCCGGTCGCCATCGATGTCCAGTTCCAAAGGTGAGTTATCGTTGTTGCCGTCCCCATCGATGTCGAGTTCCGCCATCGCGTCGTCAAGCAGGCCATCGCCGTCGATGTCCTTTTCAGCCATGCTGTCATTTGCAAGCCGATCACCCACATAACGCCCACGGAACGGACCTGATTTCGCCACGCCGCCGTCCACGTTGCGATCGAGTGCATTGGGGATGCCGTCATTATCGACATCGGGATCGACAATGTTCGGGATACCGTCCCCATCAATATCCGCAGGATCAAAGACCACCGCACGGGCAGGTAGCGCGTATGCGATCAAAACAAATGCGAGGCATTTGAAAAACATCGAGAGTTTTTGCGTGGAAAGCATGGTGGGCTACGGCCCGAAAACTACCATCACTCCAGCGAAGGGCAAACACCAAAATCACGATTCCCGAACGGAAAAGTTACCACTTTGAAAGTTGAATATTTGCCGCGGACTCGCTTCCAGTAGCTGTGTGCTTGAACTCAAAGACATTTCCCTTTCGATCGAACAACCTGATCACGAACAGTTCTTACTGAACGACGTCACACTTCGCATTCCGCGCGGCCACTTCTCTGCAATCATCGGACCATCTGGGTGCGGCAAGAGCACCTTGATGAAGGTGATCGCGGGCATCAAGGAGCACACAACGGGAACGATTCACTGGGATGGACGCGATCTGTCCGTCGATGGGGACATGGAGCCCTACGAAATCGGTTACGTGCCGCAGTTCAGTATCGCGCACGATTTACTCACGGTGGATGAGTGCATCGAAGGCGCGCTGCGGCTGCGTGTCGGCAACGTTTCAGGCGCGGATCTCGATGCGAGAATCGAGAAGGTTTTAAAGGATACGGGGCTCGAAGAGATTGCCGACCGCCGGGTGGCGATGCTTTCCGGCGGCCAGCGCCGGCGGCTCGCGATGGCGATGGAAATGGCGAGCCAGCCGCATCTGCTGCTGTGCGACGAGGTGACGAGCGGACTCGATCCGAAGAGCGAGGACGAGATTGTGAAACTCATGCACGATCTGTCGCGAACGGACGATCGGATCGTGCTTAGCGTAACGCACAGTCTCCAGCATGTAAGCCTCTACGACAGCGTCATCGTGCTGTTTCAAGGACACCTCGTTTACCACGGCTCGCCGGAATTCATCGTGCACTATTTCGGAATCAAGCGGGCGGAGGATTTGTATCCGCGGCTGTCCGAGCGGAAGGCCGAGGACTGGCATCGCTCGTGGCAAAAGCATGGGCCATCCTATTACGCGCAAAGCCGTCTGCCGGCGCTTGCGCTGCAGGCCGAGGTGGCCGCTTCTTCCGACGCAAGCGGGGTGAAAGACGCACCTGTCGCCGTGAGCGAAGAGGAGGAGCTCGAGCGATTGCGCAAAATCGTGGAGAACAACGCAGCCGAACCGGAAAAACCGCGGGAGAAAACGAACGCGGCACTGCCCGGAGCGTTTACGCAGTTCGGGGTCTTGCTGGCGCGACGGTGGAAATTGTTTCTCCGCGACCGCGGACAGTTGCTGCTGCAACTCGCACTTCTGATAGGCTTTCCGTGTCTCGTGGTCGTCTTCGCCTTTGATGGACTGCCCGACGTGAAAGGGCTGGGGGATTCGGCCAGCAGCATCGGTACGCTGTTTGACAAGGCGCGACAGGAAGCCTCGACGATCAAAAGCATCACCAAAGTGGGCAGCCTTGTATCGGGCTTGATTATGTTCCAGGTCATCCTCCTTGCATTGATGGGGGCAAACAACTCCTCGCGTGAAATCGCGGCTGAGCGGAATCTCTTCGAGAAAGAGAAGTTCGCCGGACTAAGCCCATTGGCATACATCGCAAGCAAGGTGACATTCCTCGGCACGCTGGTGCTCGCACAGAGCCTGTGGATGGCGCTTTTTGTGAATATGATCGTCGGCTTCCAGGGCAGCTTCGCGACTCAGGCCGCGAGCCTCGTTTTGGTAAACGCCGCAATCACCGCGGTGTGTCTGGGAATCTCCGCGTGGATGCGAAGCGCTGAACAGGCATCGCTGATGGGCATTTATCTCGTAGGATTCCAACTCCCGCTCAGCGGCGCGGTGCTTGCGCTCCCAAAAGTCATCGCGACGATCACACAGATCTTCATTGCCAGCTACTGGGGCTGGAGTGGGTTCATTCGGTCGATGGAGAATACGCGTTACTACGATGCGATGACGAACTACGGCGTTGTCCCGACGGAACCAGCAGGGCAGTTACTCTGCATCTGGGTCCTTGTTGCGCACGTCGCAATCGGCCTCGTGCTCGCATACACCGGCTCCCGAAATTCGAGATGGGAGTAGCTGCGGAATTGTGACTGCATACGCGCTGGCGATTGCGGGATACGCGCTCCTGATGCTTTCAAATCCGGTGCGCGGCAGTCTCCGCGACGGCTGGCTCTGCATCCGGAAATATCCGGCAATTTGGAAAACGCTCGCGTGGCTTGGATGCGCAAACGCGCTGTTTCATGCAATCGTCCGTATTTCCGCAGGCTGGCGCGGCGGCACGCAAGTCCAGTGGGCGCGGGCAGGGGGAACCATGCCGGATTCGGCGCCGGTTCTTTGGAGTATGCCGGCGAACGGCATTGATGAGAGCGTTAAATGCGCATGGATTCCCGCGTTCGAATCGCTGGCTGGGCTCTTTAATATAGCGGTAACGACATTTCCCATCGCCGTGTTTGCCGCAGCCGGTTTTCTTTTAAACCGCCACCGCCATTTTACGATCCTGCGGGCGTCCTTGCGGCGGCGCTTCGGATTCTGGCATTGGCCAATGATTGCCGGAGTAGTGATTTGCGCGGCCGCTGCTTTTTTGAAGGCGGCATACTATTTGAGCCCGCCGGATTTCCCGGATGAAAATTGGATCCGCCGGGCTCAGATTGTCGCATTGCTCGCATCGCTGTGGGAATATTTGTTCGGCCTGGCTGTTCAGGTTTTTCTTATCCTGCACGCCTACGCGTGGGTCCGGGGAATCACGTTTGAACGCGACGCGCTGGAGGATTTGAGCATCCGGCGCTTTGCGGCTGGAGCCAAATGGGCTGCAATCGTGATAATATCCGGTCTGCTGCTCATCGAACTTCCGCAGGTTTTGGCGAATTATTCGTCATGGCAGTGGATTTTCCCAAACGACCCGCAGCGGTCCGGAACTCGACTGAGGGCGGCTCGGATTTGCATCGCAATCGTTCTGGTTGCGTTTTCATCAATGCAGGCTTGGCTGGCGTTGCATGGCGAGACGCTGGGTCGGGCGTTCATAGCGCATCGGGATTTTCTAAAGCGGAATGCCGGTTCCGTAATGTGGTTCGTGCTGATTGCGGCCGTGCACTTTTGGCTGATGAGTTTCGGCAGGGCGGTGTTGCTCGCCGGGTTTGGTGAGAATACCGCGCTTGGCGTGACGTGGACGGTTGTATGGCCATGGATTGCCGGCCCGGTAGCGGCTTGGATGCTGGCAAGCTGGGTGTGCTTGTTTAAAAAGGTCGGCGGGTGAGCGAGCGTCTAAGTTTCCCTCTGTTCGACATTTCAGATGACATATATTGTATGATGTTGTTCTTATTCACATCGGAATGAGGCATTTCCATCGTTGTGAATAACTTGTGGAGAAACTTGCCGCAGCCGAATTCCAGAGCAAACGTACCGGACTTGTTCACAACCGTTCGGTCGAACCGCCGCAAACTCCGCACTGGTTACGAAAGTTTTTCGGACGCTCTTCACCGAACCTCGTTTGCCCGCAACGACCAATTGACCCAACATAGCCGCCACAAACACTACCCCGAATAATCGCCCCCAACTGTCAAACGGCCTTGGACTAGACGCATCCGCGAGAACCGATTGAGCAATAATGTCCAGAAATCAGCGCGCCCGCCGCGGCTCGAACGCGGAACCTGCGGTTTAGAAGACCG
>SXGQ01746193.1_pt1 | contig 25227 bp, 11 predicted proteins | sample 3178371 | NCBI WGS metagenome assembly SXGQ01 (sample SAMN11356859, study PRJNA531348) | freshwater metagenome | isolation source: freshwater sample F1-20 | place: China: Fuxian Lake, Yuxi | collected 2017-12-25 | reverse complement strand
GGCCGCCGGAGACGCCGCCGCCGACGTGCTCGCCCCTCGTGGCCCGGAACCGGGTGACGAGGCCCTCGCCCTGGATGTTGAAGGCCTCGTAGCAGTCGTCGTCGAGGCGCTCGGGGTCGTCGGGGACGAAGGGGAAGCGGGCGACCGGACGGCAGAGCGCGTCAGGTCGGCTGGCACGGTGGGCGGCGTGCTCGAAGGCGACCACCCGGGCCATCTGCTCGGGGCGGCCGTTGGCGACGGCGGCGTCGTTGAAGGTCCCCGTGCGCATGCGCTCGAGGCGGATGCGGGTGGCGTCGACGTCGGCGACGACGAGCTCAGGCTCGCTGCCGAAGCGCTCCGACTGCACGAGCAGGTCACCGAGCTCGTGCACCATGCCCTGCCCGTCCCAGGCCAGGTCGGTGGTGCTCTCGCCCGGACCGGCGGCCGAGTACACGTAGGCGCTGAAGGTGCGCATCGACTGGGCCGCGCACAGCAGCATCCGATCGCGCGCCTTGCCGATCACGATGTTCGAGGCGGAGAGGTTGGCCAGGATCAGCGCACCGGAGAGGGCTCCGATGGTGGACGGGGGCGTTGGCGCCCAGATGTCCTCGCAGACCTCGGCGCAGAAGTCGAAGCCGTCGTGGTCGCTGGCGGTGAAGCGCAGGTCGGTGCCGAACGGGACCGTCGCGCCGGCCACGGCGATCTCGGCGCCGATGATGCCGGCGCCCGGAGCGAACCACCGCTTCTCGTAGTACTCCCGGTAGTTCGGCAGGAACGACTTGGGGACCACGCCGAGCACCTGGCCGTGCGCGATGACGACGGCGCAGTTGTAGAGCCGACCGTCGCGCTGGAGCGGCGCACCGACGAGCAGCACGGGACGCAGTCCGGCGGACGCCTCGACGATGCGGCCGAGCGCCCGGTCGACGGCTCGGATGAACGCGTCCTGGAGGTGCAGGTCGTCGACCGCGTAGGACGACACACCCAGCTCGGGGAACACGACGAGGTCGACGTGCTCGGTGTCGGCTCGGCGGGCGAGGTCGATGGTGGCGTCGGCGTTGCACTCGGGGTCGGCGACCGCAACCGCCGGGGTGGCAGCCGCGACCCGCACGAACCCGTGCGTCGCAGGGTCGTAGAAGGGGTGGCGCTCGCTCACAGGAGCTAGTCCAGCAGCGAGAGGGCGACGCGCATGGACGCGATCCTGACCGGTCCGCGCCCGATCGCGCCGAACCGTTCGACCCGGTGGATCGTCGGCCCGTCGCGCCGGGCGCCCCCGAAGTGCACGAGGCCCGGCTCCTCGCCCTCGTCGGCGTAGCCGGTGGTGGACACGGCGAGGTCGGCGTGGGAGTTGGCCAAGGCGCCCTCGGCCATGGCGCAGGCCACCTCCTCGCTCACCACACCGCACCGGTCGATGTCGGTCTGGGCGAGGCCGAGCAGCTCGCACTTGGCCTGCTCGCTGTAGACGACGAACCCACGCTCGAAGCAGCCGCTCACCCCGGGCACGTCGGTGAGGACCGAGGCGATCATCCCGCCCGTGCAGCTCTCGGCCGTGGCCAGCGACAGCTCCGCCTGCGAGGCCCGTTCCAGCACCCGCGCCGCCAGGGCTTCGACGTCGTCGGGGAGGATGGCGGTGAAGGACTCGGTCTCACCGCCGGGGCTGGTGTCGTCAGGTCGCTCGGTCACCGGCCTCCGATACCCGACCTCAGTCCGGCCTAGCCACCGCTGACAGCCGGCTCACGGAGCGCTTCGCCAACCAGTGGTCGGCCGGCGCCGCGAACTGTCGGGGGCGGTCCGTCAGCAGGTCGGTTGCCAGCCACAGCCGCTTCAGGTGCCGCTTGTAGCCGTGCTCGGGATCGTCCACGTACGCCGTGCGGCCGTGGAGCACGTGGTAGTTGTCGATGAACTGCATCTCCCCCGGGCGCAGGTCCATCGTCACGTTGAAGTCCGGGTCGTTCGCCAGGTCGACCACGGCCTTGATGGCCTCCTTCTGGAGGTCGGTGAGGCGGGGCGCCTCCGGGTGGCGCTGTGAGGCGAAGACGTACGCCGGGATCAATCGCACCCACAACCGCTCGTCGTGCCGGGTGAACGCCCGCGTCGGGAACCAGGGCTGGCTGCCCGGCTTGTGCTCGCCGCGCGAGTCCTGGGGCAGCTCCTCGTACAGCGCGGCGGCGAGGTCCGGACGGGTGCGCACCAGCTCGTTGTGGATGGCCACGACGTTGGCCACGCAGGAGAGCCCGCCCTCCTTCGCCGACCGCAGGCACAGCAGCCCGACGAGGTCGGATCCGTCGGTGTGGTAGTCGAGCCGGATGCCGCCGAGCTCGTTGCCGCGCACCGTGGGGTCGTCCATCCCCTTGCCCTGGTCGGTGACGTCGCCGAGCACGTGGCCGTGCTTGTTCTGCGGCCACGGCTCGCCGAGGTGCAGCCCGATCCCCCAGTAGAGGAGGGTCAGCTGGTCGTCGTCGTAGCGCTCGACGTCGAGGGCGCTGATGCGACCGAACCCCCGGCCCTCGACGAGCTCACGGGCGAAGGCCTCGAGCCGGGGGCGCAGGCCGGGGAGCGGGACGTGCTCGCGCCGCAGCTCGAGCGGGTCGTCGCTCACCTCGAGAATGGCCAGCAGGGCCTCGTGCAGCTCGGCGTGGTCGTCGTCGGCGAGCCGCAGCGTCCAGGTGTCCGGATCGGCCACGTCGGCGGCTCGCCACTCGGCCGCTGGTTCCAGCTCTCGCAGGTCGTCGATCATCGACCGCCATCCTCGCGGCTCGGGCGCACCGGCTGCTCGTGCGGCAGCGGATCAGTCGGCCAGGCGGCGGCGGAACCAGAGCTGCAGGCACGCGAAGTCGGCCACCGCCAGGCCCATCGCGACGGCGACGAGCTGCCCGGTGCCGGTGAGGTCGACCGTGGCCAGCACGACCAGGGTCGCGGCGACCCAGGCGACGTCGGCCACCGAGGTGACGAGGGCCGTCACCCGGAGGTGGCGCGGCGACCTGGCTCCGAGGGCGACGTCGACGGCGAACAGGAGCAACCCGACGGACACGAGCCGGGTCCAGCCGGCGCTCTGGAGCCCGAGCGTGTCGACGAGGCGGTCGGTCGCGGTCAGCCCGGCGATGCCGGCGGCGAACGACGTGGCGGCGTTCACCGAGAGCACGGTACGGAGCCGACGGGCGGCGGATGCCGGTCCGGTACGGGTGGCGGTCAGGGGTGCGGTGATGGTGGTCATGGACCGATCGTCCACCGACCCCGGCGGCGCTGCCATCACCTGGGAGGTAATGGCGGCCATGACCGGGCGTCCGTACGGTTCGCACATGCCCACCGCCACCCTCCCCGTCGGCGACCTGTTGCGGGACTGGCGCCACCGTCGCCGGCGCAGCCAGATGGACCTGGCGCTCGACGTGGGCGTGTCACCGCGGCACCTGAGCTTCGTCGAGACCGGGCGATCACGGCCCAGCCCCGAGATGGTGCTCGCCGTGGCCCGACACCTCGAAGTCCCGCTCCGCGAGCAGAACACCCTGCTGCTCGCTGCGGGGTACGCACCCCGGTACGCCGAGACCTCGATCGACGACGAGTCGATGACCCGGGTCCGGGCCTCGCTGCAGCGGTTGCTCGATGCCCACGACCCGTACCCGGGCGTCGTCATCGATCGGCAGTGGGACGTGGTGCTGGCCAACTCGGCGGCTTTCGCCCTCGTGGCCGACGTTCCCGAGCACCTCCTCACACCGACCCTGAACGTCTTCCGCGTCTGCCTGCACCCCGAGGGCCTCGCCGGGCGCACCCGCAACCTCGCCGAGTGGGTCGGGTACCTCCTGCACCAGATCGACCGCACGGTGCGCCTCACGGGCGACGTCCGCCTCACGGCGATCGCCGCCGAGGTGCGCTCCTACCCGAACGTCGCCGCCCTCGGGGATCTGCCGACCGAGGTCGACCAGCCGCTGCTCGTGCCGGTCGTGCTCGACGTCGGCGGGACCGACGTCGCCATGTTCACCACCCTCACCACGTTCGGGACGCCTCGGGACGTGACCCTCGACGAGCTGGCGGTGGAGCTGTTCTTCCCTGCCGACGACGCAGCCGACGCCCACCTCCGTTCGGCGGGCGCCGGCTGATCAGCCGGTTCGGGGAGGGTCACGATGCGCTGAGCGCCTCGAGCATCGCCGCCGAGTCGATGAAGTTGCGGGCCTCGACGGCTCGCCCGTCGACCACCCTCCAGACGTGGCACTCGGCGATGTCGAACGCGACTCCCGTCGCCCGCACCGTGCCGGCCGTCCGGCCGTGCTGGACGACGTGCTCGCCGGCCTGGAACATCGACTCGATGGTCACGGCCGACTCGATGAGCCCGAGCAGCGTGAGGCTGAACCGGCCGAACCCGTCGTGGCCCTCGAACCGCCCGCCCCACGGCAGCGCCGGGTCCAGCTCGACGACGAACGCCGGGTCCAGCAGCTCGAGCGGGCGAGGTCAGGCCCGGTGCTGCCGGGGCCGCCAGATGGCGGTGTGGGCGGCGCTCCACACCGGTCGGTCGTCGGCGGTGATCTCGACGTCGAGGTCCACGAAGCGGTGGCCCTTGTGCTCGCGCTCGTCGGTGACGACGCCTCGCACCTCCATGAGCTCGCCGTCGTGGACGAGGCCTCGGTGGTGGGCGCGGGTGCTGACGTGGATCCACGGTCCGAGCCGGACGCTGTTCGACAGGACGTAGTTGGCCTGCCGGGCGAGGGACCCGGGGTGGGCCACGGCGCCGCCCTCGTAGACGTCGCTGGTCTCCCGGACGTCGGCGAGGTACTGGGCGGCCGGTCCGACCCGGTGGTGGAAGCGCAGGGTCCCGAGCGCGGTCCCGGGGGCGAGCAGCGCGGCTTCGGCACCGGGGACGGGGTCGGGTACGTCAGCGACCTCGATCGTCTGGACCGCCGGAGGTTCGGCCAGCTCGGCCCGGCCCTGCGCCCGCACGGTGCCGTCCGGCCCGGTCGCGGTGAGCGACCCGTCCTCGTCGAGCCGGCACACGACGCGCTCGCCGTCGTACACGGGGAGGAGGAAGCGCGCATCCATCGTGCCGCCCTCGAGGAACCCGGTCCCCCAGCGGTCGACGCAGGGTCGGGTCAGGTACGCCCAGACGTCGACCCCGGGCACCAGCCCGCCTCGGAACCCGAAGGTCGCCGCCACGGCGTCGTCGTGCATGCGGTTGGTGGACTCGGTCGCCGTGTTGAAGGCGACCACCTCGTGCTCCCAGGCCATGGGCCGGACCGTAGCGGTGCCGGGTCGGGCATCGTCCCGGACCGCTCGGGTGGTGATGATCGGTCGACCCCGACGACCGGAGGCCCTGCCGTGCCGGCGCACCTTCGCCCACGCGTCCGCTCGCTCAACCTTGCGTGGGGGAACCGACGGATCCCTGGCGTCAGGGGGCGGTCGTGCCGGCGAAGGACCGCAGGAGCTCCTCGGCGCGACGAGCGATCCCGGGGCAGTGGAAGCGGGCCGCAGCCGCCTGGGCGTCGGCGACGAGGGCGAGGGCCCGGTCCCGATCACCGTCGCTGCCGCGCGCATCGAGGAGCCGGGCCCACTCCAGCTGGTTCCTGGCCCGCCAGAACGGCGCCCCGATGCGCTCGAGCTGCCGGTCGGCGTCGGCCGCCATCGCCAGCGCCTCCTCGGCCCGGCCGAGCACGGCCAGCAGGCGGGCGAGGTACATCGCGCACGTGCCGCTGAAGCTGGCCCCCGAGCTGATGCCCTGGCCGGCGAAGGGGGCCAGGCGCAGGTGCAGGCGCTCCGCCGCAGGGACGTCGCCGAGCCAGCAGGCCGTCTCGGCCCAGAGCGTGGTGGTGGTGAGCCAGACGTAGTCGTAGGCGTCGTCGTGGAAGTCCTCGGCGAAGGCCGCTCGCAGCAGCGGCTCGGCTTCGTCGGGCCGGCCGGACTCGCACAGGGCCATGGCCAGCGCAGCGCGGAACCCCGGGAGCCCCGGGTTGTCCGCCGCCGACGACTGGATGAGCGGCAGGACCTCCTCCAGGCGATCCTGCTGGAACCGGATGTTGATGAGGTTGGCGCCGTACACCACCGCCACGTCGGGCTGCCCGGACGCCAGCCCGACCTCCAGGCTCTCGTCGGCCAGGCGCTCGGCCTCGGCGACCTCGCCGGCCAGGATCGCCGATCGGCAGCGGAGGTACAGCACCTGCCAGCGCATGTAGGGCTGGCCGATCTCGTCGGCCACCTCGAGGCCCGGTGCCAGCGCGGACTCCATCCCCTCGCGATCGGCTGCGGACACCAGGATCTGCGTCCGGTTGACGGCTGCGAGGTAGCGGCCCACCGGGTCGCCGGTGCGGTCGGCGAGCTCCACGGCCTCTGCGGTGCGGGCCATGCCGAGCTCGAGGGCATCCGGGACCCAGAGGGGCAGGAACGTGAGGTTCAGGACCCGCAGGAGGATCGCGTCGTCGCCCAGCCGGCGGGCGATCGCCTCTGCCTCGGCCGCCGCGGCGCGCGTCCGCTCCGACTCGTGCTGGAAGGGCAGCTCGGCGGTCAGCGACGCCAGCAGCAGGGCGCGCTCTGCGCTGTCCTCGGCGCCCACGGCTCGGACCGCCGCCTCGAGCGACGCGATCCGCTCGGCATCGACGGAGCCGATGCTGCTGACCATCCCCCGCTGGTTGGCGAGGCTGGCGGCGACCTGCCGGTCGGTGTCGCCCAACCGGGCGGCGAGCTCCGCTGCGCCGAGGAGCGTCTCGCGGTACCCCGGCTCACCCGCCTGGCGCTGGGCGTCACCGAGCGCGACGACGAGATCGAGGTGCTGCGTCGGGTCGGACGTGGGCGCGGCGCCGAGCTCGTCGAGCGCGGTGCGGAACCAGCGGATCGCCTCGTCCGGGGCCAGCGCCTCAAGCGCGGCCACGCCTGCCCGCCGGGCGAACTCGGCGGCCTTGGCTGCTTCCGACGGCCGGGCGCCGGCCAGCCAGTGGTGCGCCAGCTCGCCGATGCGCTCGCCGGGCGCGTCGCCGCACTCGTCCTCCAGCACCTGGGCCAACCGCCGGTGCGCGCGGGCCCGACGACTCGCGGAGAGCTGGTCGTGGAGCGAGTGCTGGTAGAGGGCGTGGGTGAAGGTGAACCGGTCCGGTCGCTCGTCGACGGCGATGACGATCTCGGCCTCGACGGCGGCGGCGATGACGTCGCGCAACGAGGTCGCCCCCGCCGACCTGGCGCCCCCGTCGGCCACGAGCTCAGCCAGCAGCGACAGGTCGAAGTCGCGACCGATCACGGACGCCAGCGTCAGGACGCGCTCGGCGTCGGCACCGAGCCGCCGCACCCGCTGCCCGACCACCTCGCGCACGCTGTCGGGCAGGCCGACCCCGGACAGGTCACCGACGGCGATCCACCGGCCGTCGACCTGCGCGATCGCCTCGGTCTCGGCCAGGTGCCGGAGCAGCTCGGTGCAGAAGAACGGGTTGCCACCGGTCTCGCGGTGGACGTCGCGGGCGAGGCTGATGCCCTCGGCGTCCATCTCGTGCCCGGCCAGGCTCTCGAGCAGCGCGACCACGGCCCGGTCGTCGAGCCCCTGCAGCGCGACCTGCTCGGCGCCGGCCCGCTCGAGCTCGGCGAACCGGTCGGCGAGCGGATGGCCGGGCTCGAGCTCGCTCTCGCGGTAGGTCGCGATCACGCACACCTCGGCGTCGTCGAGCGTCTCGGCCAGGTGCACCAGCAGCGCCACCGTGGGGCGGTCGGTCCAGTGCAGGTCGTCGAGGACCACCAGGATCGGCGTCCGGGCCGCCAGTGCGGTGAGGACCGACCGCACCGCCCCGAACAGCAGGTAGCGCTCGGCGTCGGCATCGGTGCTCGGTGGGCTGACGAGATCCGGCATCCGCCGGCGGACGCCGGGGACCAGCCTGCTGAGGGCGCCGAGGTACCGGGGCTCGAGGGTGCCGAGCACTCCGTCTCCCAGGTGGGCGACGAGGTCGTCGAGCGCTTCGGCGAAGGGCTGGTACGGCACACCGAGGTCCTCGTCGCAGCGGCCGTACAGGACCGTCGTCCCCATCTCGGCCGCGTGCGCCGCCACCAGGCCGGCCAGCGTGGTCTTGCCGATCCCGGGCTCGCCGGCCAGGAGCACGATCCGGTGGCCGGCACCGTTGGCGGTCGCGAGCTGGATGTCGCAGAGGCGGTCGACCTCGCTGCGCCGGCCCACCACGTCGGCCGGCGCCGACTGCGCCAGTCGGCCCGGCAGCGGCGCGAGGGGCTCGGCGTCCGCCGGCTGCCACGCCAGCACCCACGCCTCGACGGGACCGACGACCGGCTCGAACCGGTGCCCCAGCCGTCGCGCCAGCAGCGGCACGATGTCGGAGACGGCGATCTGGCCGGGAGCGGCGCCGCCGCACAGCGCTGCCGCCTCGTCCACCACCTCTCCGGTGAAGGTGCCGTCCAGGAACGAGGCGTCGCCGTTCGACAGGCCGACCCGGAGGCGGGTGGTCGTCGAGGTGCCCCGGACCCTGCGCTCCGTGCGCTGCTGCATCGCCAGGGCGGCCTCGAGCGCGGCACCGAGGCTGGCGTAGACGACGGTCGTGCGGTCCGGCCCGGATTCGATCACCTGACCACCCGTGGTGCGGGCGACCAGCGGCGGGATCTCGGCCAGCCCGGAACCGTCGTCGTCCGCTCCCACCGCCGCGGTGAGCACCGAGACGGTGACCGTGCTGGCGGTCCCTGCCGCAGTCATGACCGGACCCCGGCGGGGAGCCGGACGTGCGACCGGCGCACGGTCGCGACCCGCGACAGCACCCCCGGGCAACCGTGTCGATGCCCTGCGTCCTCGGCGTCGGCGAGCAGGTCCGCGGCTCGGGCGAGGTCGCCCTCGCCGTCCCGGCGCAGCAGGACGCAGGCCCACTCCACCTGGTTGCGGGCTCGCCAGTACGGCGCGTCCAGCGCGGCCAGCCGGGAGTCGGCGCGCTCGAAGAGCCCCAGCGCCTCGTCGTCCCGGCCGAGCACGGCGGCGAGCCCGGCCAGGAACGCGCCGGCCGTCCCGCTGAAGCTGGCCCCGGAGCTCACGCCTTGCTCCTCGTACGGCGCGAGCTGCTCGAACAGGACCGCCGCAGCAGCGGCGTCCTCCAGCTCGGCGGCCACGACCGCCCACACCGTCACCGTGGTGAGCCACACGTAGTCGTAGGCGCTCCGGTGGAAGTCGGCTGCTCGGGCGGCATCGAGCAGCGGGCGGGCGTCGTCGGTCCGTCCGGTCTCGCACAGCGCCATCGCGTGCGCGGCGGCGAAGCTCGGCAGCCCCGGGTTGGCCGCGGCCGCCTCGGCGATGAAGGGCAGGATCTCCTCGAGCCGGTCCTGGTGCAGCCGGATGTTGATGAGGTTGGCGCCGTAGATGACCAGCGCGTCCGGCTGGCCGGACTCCGAGCTGATCTCGAGGCCGGCGGCAGCGAGGCGGTCGGCCTCGTCGGCGTCCCCACCGAACAGGACGAGCAGGCAGCGCAGGTACAGGACCTGCCAGCTCAGGTGCGGCTGGCCGATCTCCCGGGCCAGGGAGGCGGCGACCTCGAGCGCGGCCTCCATGCCGGCGCGGTCCGCCCGGGACGCCATCACCTGGACGAGGTTCGCCGCCGACTGGAAGCGGGCCACCGGGTCCCCGCAGCGGTCGGCCAGCGCCCGTGCCTCGAGGCAGCGCTGCGAGGTGCGTTCGAGGTCGTCTGGCACCCAGAGCGGCAGGAACATGACGTTCAGCACGGCGAGCAGGGTGGACTCGTCGTCGGCGCGGCGAGCGAGGGCCTCGGCCTCGGCTGCGAGGGCCCGGACCCGGAGCAGGTCCTGGCTGAAGGTCAGCTCCGCGACCAGCATGGCGGTGAGCCGTGCCTCGGTCCGGGGGTCGCGGCCCCTGGCGATGGCGAGCGATCGCTCCAGCAGCGCGATGCGCTCGTCGTCGACGGTGCCGATGCTGCTGACCATCCCCCGCTGGTTGGCCAGGGTGGCCGAGACCAGGAGGTCGTCGAAGCCGGCCTCGCCGGCTGCGGTGGCTGCGGAGAGCAACGTGGCCCGGAAAGCGGGGTCACCGGCGTCCCGCTGCGCGACCCCGAGCGCGATGAGCACCTCCAACCGCTCCGGCGTCACCGTGGCCGATCCGTCGTCGATCAGCTCGAGGGTCTGGCGGAACCAGCCGATCGCCTCGTCGGGCGCCAGTGCGTCGAGGGCGCGCCGGCCGGCAGCTCGTGCGTAGCGGACCGCCTTGGCCCGATCGCTCGGTCGGGTGGCGGCGATCCAGTGGCGAGCCAGCTCGCCGACGCGGCCGCCGGGCTCGTCGCCGAGGTCCTCCTCGAGCAGCTCGGCGATCCGGCAGTGCAGCCGGGCCCGCCGACCCGGCGAGAGCTCGTCGTAGAGCGTGTGCTGCATGAGCGCGTGCACGAAGGTGAAGCGCTCGGCTCGTCCGTCCACCTCCAGCAGCACGGACGCCTCGACGGCTTCCTCCAGCGCGTCGAGCACGTCCTCCTCGTGGAGGTCGGCGACCCGGGCGACGAAGGGGAGCTCGAAGTCGCGCCCGAGCACGGAAGCGACGGCCAGGACGTCCTGCGCGGCCTCGCCGAGGCGACGGATCCGCCGGCCGACCACCTCCCGGACGCTGTCCGGGAGCCCCACGCCGGCGAGCCCGGCAGCCGCCACCCATCGACCGTCCTGCTGGAAGATCGCCCCGGCCTCGGCGAGGTGACGCAGCACCTCCAGGGTGAAGAACGGGTTGCCGCCCGTCTCCTGCCAGATCGCGCTGGCCACCACGAGGCTGTCGTCCTCGAGCTGGTGGCCGGCCAGGTCCTCCATCATCGCCACGACGCCCGGTTCGTCGAGACCGCCGAGGACGACCCGCTCGGCACCGGCGGCGCGGCGGAGGGCCGCCAGCCCCTCGTGGAGCGGGTGGCTCGCGTCGAGGTCGCTGTCGCGATAGGTCCCGATGACGAGCACGGCAGCCCGGTCCAGGCTGGCGACGAGGTGCCGGAGCAGCAGCACCGAGGACTTGTCGGCCCAGTGGAGGTCCTCGAGGACCAGCACCACCGGGGCCTCGGCGGCGGTCTTCACCAGCGTGTCGGCAACGGCACCCAGCAGCAGGTGACGCTCGGCGTCGGCCTCGGTGGCAGGCGGCTCGACAACAACCGCGACCCGCCGAGCGACCCGGGGGACCAGGCGGGACAGGTGCCCGAGCGTCGCCGGGCCGAGCGCCGAGATCATGGCCTCGGAGGCGTTGGCGACGAAGCCGCCGAGGGCCTCTACGAAGGGTTGGTACGGGACCCGCAGCTCGTCGTCGCAGCGGCCGTACAGCACGGTGGCCCCTTCCTCGTGCGCCAGCCGGGCGACGTGTGCGACGAGGGTGGTCTTGCCGATGCCGGCTTCGCCGGACAGCAGCTCGACCCGGTGGCCCTCGCCGGAGGACACGGCCCGGCGGGCGCGCTCGAGGCGGTCGAGCTCGGCACCTCGGCCGACGACCTGCCGCTCGGTCCCGACGCCGAGCCGGCTGGGCAGGCGGACCTGGGGTGCGGCGCGGACCGGATCCCAGCAGACCTCCTCGACCTCGACCGGCTCGGGCAGCCCCTTCAGCTCCACCGCCCCGCGCGCCCGGAAGGCGTGGTCGCTGCGCCGGGCCTGGAGCCGGACCACGTCCGTGGTGAGGATCTGCCCGCCGGCCGCCTTCGCGCAGAGCCGAGCCGCCTCGACCACCGGCTCCCCGAAGTAGTCGCCGTCGTCGAGGGTGGCGTCCCCTGCGGACACGCCGATGCGCACCCCGAGGGGGAGGTCGGCGCCCCGGTTCCGGCGCTCGACGTGCTGCTGCATGGCGACCGCGCCGTCGAGGGCGCCGCCGAGGCTGGGGTACACGACCATGAGCCCGTCGCCCAGGTTCTTGACCTCGGTCCCGCCGGTGGCCGACACCGCGTCGCGCAGGATCGAGAAGTGCTCGGTCCGCAGCGCCTCGGCGCCGCTGGGCCCGAGCCGGGAGGACAGCGCGGTCGAGTCCACGAGGTCGGTGAAGACCACGGCGACCGACACCACGGACTTCACGATGCACCCCCTTGCAGCGCCTCGATCTCGGCGGCGACGGCCACCATGTCGAGGTCCCGGGCGTCGGCCAGCGCGGCTGCCAGCAGCGCGGCAGCCCGATCGGCGTCGCCGTCGGCTCGCCGGTCCAGGAGCATCCGGGCGAACCACGTGCGGGTGCGCGCCAGGTGCGGGCGGGCGCCGAGGCCGGTCTCGATGGCGAGTGCCGCCTCGTAGTGGTGTTCGGCCCGTTCGTGGTGACCGAGGGTCGCGGCCAGCATCCCGAGCGCCCGGTCGCAGGCGCCGAGCAGGATCGTGCCACCGACGGTGGCCACCCGCCCGACGCACAGCGGGCCGTCCGTCATCCGGGCATACGCGTGCCGGCACGACTCGACGTCACACGTCCTGGCGAAGGCCTCGGCGAGGGGCACGAAGGTCAGGGCGAAGAGCTGGTCGAGCACGATGCCGAGGACCGCCTCGCCGGCCACCGGCCGGCAGGTCTCGGCGGCGGCATCGAGGAGACCCAGCTCGGCCTGCACCATGGCGAGGGCGGCCCGGTAGGCCGGGATGGCGGGGTTGACCGCCACCGCGACCTCGACCAGCGGGAGGACCTCGTCCAGGCGGCCCTGCTCGCGCAGCACGAGGAGCGAGTTGACGGCCCAGACGTTGGTGGCGTTCGAATCCGACCCGGCGTGCTCCAGCAGGCGGGCGAGGATCTCGTCGGCGTCGCTCCAGCGACCGTCCAGGAGCGCGCGTGTGGCCTGGAACGACAGCGAGATGTAGGTCGGGTACCAGCCGTGGGTCGTGACGGCCAGGTCGCGGATCTCACGGGTCACTGCATCGAAGGCGTCGATGTCGCCGCGGTCGAGCGCCTCGACGGCGTGGGCCTGGGGCAGGTAGCTCAGCAGCTCGGCGGTGTGCAGCTCCGTCGGCAGGCGGGCCATCACGTCCTGGATCTCGGCGGCGTCCGGCCGGGGGCTCCAGCGCCAGGCCGCGTACGTGGCCATGGCCTCCACGTCGGGCGGCCCGCCGGCAGCGAGGTTGACCGTCTCGGCGGCGAGGGCCAAGCCCTCCTCGCGCCGGCCCTCGGCTTCGATGCGGTGCAGCGCGAGGAGGACCATCAGGTCGACGCGGATGCGCAGCTCGTCGTCCCCGCCGTGACCGGCACTCGTCAGCGCCTCCAGAGCCTCCTCGGCCAGCGCCGCACCCACCGGGTCGGGCACCCCCTGCGTGGGGACGAGCGCCACGGTGGCGGCACGGGCCAACCTGACCGCGCTGCGCAGCTCCCTGGCATCGGCGGCGGCCTCGATGCCGAGGTGCCCCGGCTCGTCGTAGCGCAGGTAGCGCTGGAGTTCGCCGAGCTCGAGCAGCAGGTCGCACCGCCGCTGCCGGTCCAGCGGTTCCGAGCGGGCCACGGCCTCGAGCCCCCGTTCGAGGTGGGCGATGGCCTCCTCGAACGCGGCCCGGCTCCGCGCCCGCCGGGCCGCCTCCAGTGCGTGGTCCGCTGCCCTGGTGGCCGTGGCCGGGGACCCAGCGCGGCCGAGGTGGTAGGCGATCGCCGCGTGGTCGTCGGGTGCGGACGCCTCCAGCGCCGCACCCACGATCTCGTGCAGCCGGGCCCGCTGGCCGGCGCTCAGGCCCCGGAGGAGCGTCTGGCGGACCAGCGCGTGGGCGAAGGTGTAGCGAGCGCCGTCCCCGGCCAGCAGCCGGGCTCGCACCCCTTCGCCGAGCGCATCGAGGACGTCGTCGCTCCCGGCGGGTCCGGCCGAGGCCTGGAGGAGCCGCAGGTCGAACTCCGGTCCGGCCACCGCCGCGGTCGCGAGGACGCGCCGCACCGGCGGCGACAGGCGGGCCAACCGACGCCGCACCACCTCGAGCACGTCGTCGGTGAGGGCCACCTCGTCGACGCCCGTCCCGCCCCCGACCCTCCCGTCGTCGACGTGGACGCCGGCGTCGGCTCGCCGCTCGGCGAGGTGCTGCAGCAGCTCGGTGAGGAAGAAGGGGTTGCCGCCGGTCTGGCGGTGCAGCGCATCGGCCACCTCGGTGGTCCGGTCCCCGAGCGCAGGTCCAGCGACGTCGGCGACCAGGTCCTCCACGGCCTGGCGGCCGATCCCGCCGAGCGTCAGCCGCTCGACCGCGACCTCGCGCCGCAGGTCGGCCAGCACCTCGGTCAGCGCGTCTGTCCGGTCGACCTCGGTGTCCCGGTAGGTGGCGACGACGAGCAGCCGCATGTCCAGGTCTGCCCGCAGCAGGTGGCGGAGCAGGGCGAGCGCAGGCGGTGCCGCCCAGTGGAGGTCGTCCAGCACGAGCAGGACCGGCCCGGCGGCGGTGGCCTCCCCGACCAGGGCGACCACGCCCTCGAAGAGGCCGAACCTGTCGGCAGCGGGGTCGCCGGAGGTGACCGGCGCCAGCGACGGCAACCGCTCGGACAGCTCGGGGAGCAGCCGAGCGAGGTGGGACGCGTGGTGGCCGAGGGCGAGGACGTCGGAGTCGTCCATCGCCCCGACCAGCTGCCCGAACGCCTGGGTGTAGGGCGCGAACGTCTCACGCCCGTCCTCGCCGCACCGCCCGTAGAGCACCGCGGCACCGGCGTCGCGAGCGGTCGCCGCGACCGCAGCGGCGAGGGCCGTCTTGCCGATGCCCGGCTCGCCACCGATGAGTGCGGCCTGCCGGGTGCCCGCGCACGCGGCGTCCCACAGGCGGTCGAGGCGTCGCCGCTCCGTCGATCGTCCGACGAGCCCGCCGTCGAGAGCCAGCGGCGAAGGCAGCTCGCGCAGCACGGTCAATGCCCGGCGTCGGGCGCGACCGGTCGCGCGTGTGGTCCCCTCGCGCTCGCCCTGGCCCGCTCCAGCGGGACCGCCCGCCACTGCCGCATCGCCGCGAACAGTAACGGATCGGACAAAGGGTGCACAGGGCGGGGCGGCCTCGCCCCGCAGTCCGGCTGCGCTCGGCTCAGAAGAGGCCGCTGAAGAAGTCGGCCACGTCGTTGCCGAAGTCCTCCAGCGCCCCGCCGACCGCGTTGATCGCGTCGACGGCGTACCCGGCGCCGAGCAGGATGCCGTTGAGCGCTGCGTCGCCCACCACGCTGAACGTCTCGCCCAGGATGGCCACCAGCTGCGTCGCCGTCGCCCCGATGTCCTGGAGGAGCGCAGCCGCCTCGGCCGCGGTCTGGTTGAAGACTTCGTCCAGCGCCAGACCGATCTGCTCGAACGTGTAGCCGGCATCCTTCAGGAGCTGGGCTGCGCCGGCGGCGGTCTGTCCGTAGATCCCCTCCAGCGCCGCGGCGGTGTCGGTGACGGTCATCCCGATGTCCTCGAAGACGAGGGCCATCTGCGCGGCCGTCTGCTCGAACGAGACCTGCAGCACCAGGGCGAGTTCCAGGGAGGTCGCACCGAGGTCCTCGAGGATGAGGGCAGCATCCTTCGCCGTCTCGTCGAACGTGGTCTGCAGCGCCTCGCCGACCTCCACGAAGGAGTAGCCCACGTCGTCGAGGAGGAATGCGGCCTCGTCAGCGAGCAGGCCGAACTCGGCCTCGAGGGCGTCCGCGACCTGCACGGCGCCGAAGCCCACGTCGTGGAGGAGCTGCGTCACGCCTGTGTCCACCTGGTCGTAGAACTCCTCGAGGGCACCGGCGATCTGGACGCTGGTGAACTCCACGTCCTTGAGCAGTTGTGTCACCTCGGCCGCACTGGCGTCGTACGCGCCCTGCAGCGCGGTGGCGACGTCGTCGACGAGGTATCCGGCGGCCTCCAGTGCGGCTGCAGCTCCGGCAGCCGTCTCCGCATAGACGTCGCGCAGGGCACCGGCGACGTCCACAGCGACGAACACCGCGGCGGCGCCGTAGAGGTCTTCGGCAGCCGCGAACGTGGCAGCCGCAGCCCCGCCCAGCTCGTTGCCCACGTCCCGCAGAGCGACCGCGACTTCCTGGACGGTGTAGTCCAGGGTCGCCAGCACCTTGACGAGCTCCACCGTGGTGGTGTCCAGCGCATCCTGCAGCGCCGCACCGACAGCCACGAAGCCGTACTCCGCCGCGTCGAGCAGGTTCGCGATCTCCTGTGCGCCCAAGATCGTGAGCTCGTCGATCGCCGTGGCGATCTCGGTGACGGCCACCCCCGCGGCCGCGAGGGCGTTGGTGAGCTCCTGAGCGGTGATGTCGTCGGCCTGCCCCAGGGCCCTGGCCACCTCGGTCGTCGCCACGGAGAAGCCGTCGACCAGGAAGGCCGCCGTCTGGTCGTAGGCCAGGGTGAACACCTGGTCCAACACGATGCTCGCGTCGAGGATGGAGTAGCTGAGGGCGAAGAGCAGCGCCACCGCTCCCTTGCCGCTGAGGTCGAAGGCGTCGACGACCAGCTGGGCGATCGCCAGCGCGTCGATCCCGGCCGCCTTGAGCACGTCCATGGCCTCGAGGTAGCCGCTCTCGACCGCCATCGAGAGGTCGTCGAAGGCGACCACGATCGCGCCGACCGAGTCGGTCGCTGCTTGGGCGACGTCGTTGCCGAAGTCGACGAACGCAGCCGCAGTGACCAGGGCAGCATCACTGACCCACGGCGCCGCGAGCAGGTATCCGTCGATCAGCCCGTTCACGATCTCCGGGCCGAACTCGGTGATGACGTACTCCAGGCTCACCCCGAGCGCTGCGCCAGCGATGGCGCAGGCGATGGAGCCGGCGCCGGAGGAGATCGCCAGGCAGCCGAGTGTGAAGCCGACGTTGATGGCCAGCCCGACGGCCGAACCCACGCACTTCTCGACCGGCCCGTTGAGGCAGTTCTCGACGGTGACGTAGGTCTGCAGCCCGATGCCGACGACGGCGAAGCCGAACCCGACGCCCTTCAGGAGCTTGGCCTTCTCCGCTGCCTTCGCCGCCTGCACAGCCGGTGCGGAGGCCGCAGCGGCCTTGGCGACGTAGCCGAAGACCTTGGTCGCTACTTTCAGTGCGATCGCCGGCGCGTTGACGATCACCCTGGAGGCGACGGGCGTCGCGACCTTGAGCCCCAGCTTCGCGTTGTTGACGTCGTTGGCCGACTGCGTGGTCTGGCCGGCGAAGACGGTCGACGAAGAGACCGTCCGACCGGTCGGGTCGGTCCTGACGGTCGGCTGGTTGCCGACGAAGGCGTACGCCGACTCCATGGCCATGCCCGGCGGCGTGATGGCGGGCTCGCGCTGGGTGAACCGTCCGGTGTCCGGGTCGTACTGCCGAGCCCGCATGTTGTAGAGGCCGCTGAAGCGGTCCAGCTGCTGGGCGTGGAACAGCAGATCCACGTCGCCGGCGCGGTCACCCGTCCCGACCACCTCGCCGTAGGCGGAGTAGTAGAAGGACGCCACCAGCTCGCCCTCGGCGTCCGTCACGGCGTTGGTGCTGCCGATCGGGTCGAGGTGGAAGAACAGGACGTCGTCACCCGTCTGCGCGGCGATCGGTCCCTCGCCGTGCACGTAGGACGTGAGGACGCCGCCGGTCGTCTCCTCAGCGAGCTGGGGGACGGAGCCGAACGGGCTCCAGGCGTACGTGGTCTGGGCACCGTCGCCGGAGCGGCTGGTGCGGTTCCCGTCTCCGTCGTAGCCGTAGGTGATGGACTTCCCGCCCGTGCTGACGGACAGCAGCCGGGCTGCGGCGTCGTACGTGTAGGTCGCATCAGGCTTGTTGCCACCGCTACGGCCGGTGACCGCTCCGCTGCGGTCGTAGGTCCAGGTCGTGCCGGAGGAGTCCCTCACGATCTGGTCGGCCGGACCGTAGGTCCACTCACGCTCGCCGGCGGAGGTGCGGTTCCCGACCGCGTCGTAGCGCAGGTCTGCCGCGGGAGCGGTGATCACCGGCCCGGGCTCTGGCGGAGCGGCGAGGACCGCTTCCGCCGGCGTCTCGTCCGCCGGCCCGGTCGGGACGCCGACCACGGGCCCTGTCGGGTCGGCGGGCAGGCCGACGGGGAGCACCTCCGCCTCGGCGCCTTCCTTCACGATCGTGCGCGCGCCGGCCAGCCGGCCGCTCGCCTCGTAGGCGTAGCCGTGCTCCACGGTCTGGCCCAGGGCACTGCTGCGCTGCGAGAGCCGGTTGCCCCGGGCGTCCCAGGTGTAGGCGTCGTGGGCGAGGACCGAGCCGCCGAAGCGGACGGTCTGGTCGAGCAGGTTGCCGTTGGCGTCGAAGGCCCGCGTCTGCAGGACACCGTTGGACAGCGCCAGCCCGGTGGCCCGGCGCTCGCCGTCCCGCAGGTACGCAGCGGCCACGTAGCCGGGCTCGCCCTCGGTGCCGGCGCGGACCGACATCAGGTTGCCGGCCTCGTCAAGGCCGTAGGTGACCATCTTGCCGCCCGGGTAGGTCTCCACGACGCTGCCCGGGGTGTCGTAGTCGTATGCGAAGCCGGCTGCTTCCGTGACGTTCCCGCGGTCGTCGTAGGTGGCGGGCACGTCGTCCAGCGAGGTCCGGCGGCCACGGTCGTCGAAGGTCTGCTTCACGTCGACCGACGCGTAGCCCTGACCGCGGTACTCGATCCTCAGTGCGTTGCCGGCTTCGTCGAGGGTCAGCGCGGTGCTGCGGCCCTCGGGATCGGTCGACTTCACCAGGCGGCCGTCGAGGTCGTAGCCGTAGGTCGTGCGCTGACCGCCGACGGTCATGGACGTCGGCCGCGACATCGGGTCGTACGTCCATGTGGTGACGCCGCCCCGGCTGTCGGTGCGACGGACGACGTTGTCCGCCAGGTCGTACCCGTAGCTCGTCGTCCCCTGAGCGTCCTTGACGGTGCTCGGGTTGCCGTGCGAGTCGTAGCTGCGCGTGGTGATGCCACCCGATGTGTCGCGCGTCGAGGTGACGTTCCCCACGCCGTCGTACGAGGTCCAGCTCTCGAGCCCGTCGCCGACCTGTCGCACGACCCGGCTGAGGGCGTCGAACTGCTGCTCCAGCACCTCACCGGTGCTGTCGATCGAGCGCACGACGTTGCTCGCGTCGTCGAAGACGTAGCGGACGTTCGACGTCCCCGTGGTGGTGAGGAACTCGCGCCCCAGGGCGTCGTAGCTGTGCTCGGTGACCAGGCCGGTGGGCGACTCCTCGTACAAGACGTTGCCCGAACGGTCGTACTTCTGCGTGGTCGTCCCAGCAGGTGAGGTGGTGGTGCGGATGCGGTCGATCTCGTTCCAGGCGAACGTCGTCCTTTCGCCGAAGGCCGTGGACGACTTCGTGACACCCGCGGCGCTGTAGTCGTTGGAGACCGATCCGGTCGGGGTGCTGGCCAGCAGCACCTTGCCGGCGGCGTCGAGCTCCCAGGTGCTCACGATTCCGTGCGCGGACCGGAAGCCCGTCGTCCGACCTGCCTCGTCGAAGGTTGCGGTGCTGCCCTCGCCGTTGAGCGGCAGACCGGCCAGGTCCTGCTCCACCGTCCGGACCGTGTTGCCGTATGCGTCGTTGGTGAAGACCTGCTTGCCGACCGGGGTCGTGGTGGACAGCAGCAGGCCGACGCTGTCGTAGGTCATCCGGGTGGCGCCCTCGCCCGGTCCCGGCGGACGGACCGAGCCGAGGTTGGCACCGTTGTAGACGTAGGTGGTGATCCGGCCGTCCGCATCGGTCTGGGTGAGCATCCGGTGCTGGTTGTCGTAGGTCCACCGCTGCACTGCGAAGGTGCCGCGACCGAGCGGGCTGCTGTGACTGAGGAGGTGCCCTGCGGCGTCGTAGGTCAGGAGCTGGACCCAGCCGGCCGGGTCCTGCACGTGGGTCAGGTTCGTCGAGGCGTCGTAGCCGTACCGCAGCCCACGCCCCGCCGGCAGTGACTGGCCGATGAGGACGTTGCCGCGGTACTCATCGATGTAGTCCGCGCGACCGGTTGCCGTCGCGACCGAGCGGGTGCTCGTGCCGGTGCCGTTGGCCATGCTCGCCCAGTTGAAGGCACTGTCAGTGCGGCGGGCGCTGCCGCCCTCCACGATGGAGGTGACCCGACCGGCGCCGTCGTAGCCGACCGCCAGCCGGCTGTTCCCGTCCGGGTCGGTGATTCCGCTGAGCCAGGGCCCGGCCTGCGCGTACGTCCAGGACTTGCCGAGGACGTCCGTCACGCGGGTCAGCTGCCCGCCGACGTAGCCGTAGGAGACGGTGTGTCCGGCGGGGGTCTTCAGGGACGTGACCCGGCCCGCCGGGTTCGTGGTCACCGCGACGACCCGCGGCTTGTTGCCGTCGGTGGTGGCGACGAGCACCTGAGTGAGCTGGCCGTTCGCGTAGGTGAATCGAAGTCCCTGGCCGTTGGCGTCGGAGTAGGACACCAGCTGCTTGCCGGCGACCTCGAAGCGGATGCCGTCGTACCGCACGACCGTGCAGGTCTTCGCAGAGCACTTCAGCTCGGCCCGGGCACCGGGCGGTGCCACCCAGGTGCCGCTTGACTTGCCCCGGGTGAAGACCAGGCGCTGGCCGTCCTCGCCGCGGACCGTGGCCGTGGTGCCGGCGGCGTCGATGGTCACGGCCAGGTCGAGCACCGAGCTCCAGCCCTGGCCGAAAGCACCCGCTGCCGTGTCGGCCGAGTTGTAGGTGCGCGTCAGGACGAGGTCCTCGCCGACGCCTGCGACCTGCAGGTCGGTCATGCCGGTGTGCAGCGAGCCGGTGGCGGTGTTGACCGAGTCCTGCACGTCGGTGGGGTTGTTGCCGTAGAGGCGAGCGCCGAAGGTCTGCCCGAGCGGGACGCCCTTCGGCGCTTGGCCAAGCGCTGCCGGCGCGGCGGGCACGACGTTGAACGGAAGGCTCTCTGCGCGCAGCGCGCCGTAGCTGGCGGTGAAGGTGTAGCCGCCACCGACGACGCCGACGGAGCAGTTGAAGCTGGCGACGTTGTTCGCCAGCCCGAGCGGGGAGCACTTGGCCGAGGCACCGGCGCTCCCGGTCCCGGGGGTGAGGGCGAGAGCGACAGATCCGGTCCCGGGTTGGGCCGGGTTGCCGCCCGCATCAGCGACCAGGACCTTCGGCTGCGTGCTGAGCGGCTTGCCGGGCTCGCCTCGCTGCGGCTGCTGGGTGAAGAGCAGCTGCGACGCTAGACCAGCCGTCACGGTGACCGGACTGGTGGCAGCGACAAGGCCGCCCGACGACGCCTTGAGGGTGTAGGTGCCGGTCTTGTCGACGGCGCAGCCTGCGAACAGCGCCAAACCGCTGGTCACCTGGAGCGGGTCGGCAGCGCAGGTCAGCGCCGGCCCCGTGGGGCCCACCAGCGCGAGGTCGACGTCGGCGTCGCTGTCGGCGACGAGGTTGCCGCCGGCGTCCACGACCGCCACGACGGGCTGCTGTGCCCATGCGGTGCCACCGGTGCCGCCCCCGGGCGGGGTCCGGAAGTCCAGGTGGTGTGCTGGGCCGACCGAGACGTCGAACGCCGCGGTCGTGTCGATTGCAGTGGGCGTACCGGCGACGGTCGCCTGCAGCCGGTAGCCCTTGCCAGCGAGGTTGATCCTGCAGTCCTTGAAGGTCGCGACGCCACTGGTCGCAGTGGCTGTCGGGTTCGGGCACGTGAGCACCGCGCCCTCGGTGCCGAGCTCGGGCGCCAGGGCTAGGGAGACGGTGCCGGCTGCCGGGTTGCCGCCGCCGTCGGACGTCTTCACGACGACGTCGGCGAACGCGCTGCCGCCACGAGCGCTGTCGGGCTCGGCGGTGATCTCGAGGGTGGTGAGCTCGCCGGCCGTCACGTCAAAGGGCTCGCTCGTGGCCGTGACGCCACCGGACGTCGCCGTGAGGCGGTAGCCCGTCCCGTCCGTGTCGACCCGGCAGCCGCTGAACGTCGCCAGGTTTCCTGCGGACACGGCCGGGTTGTTGGCGCACTGCAGCACCGCTGCGGCGCTGCCGCCCGACAAGGTCAGCATGACGATCCCGGTGGCGGGGCTGCCCCCTGCGTCCTTCAGCGTGAGCACGGGCTGGGTGCCGAACGACTGCCCGCCGGCTCCGCCGCCCGGCTGCGTCGAGAAGGTGAGGGAAGCGAGCCCCCCGGGAATCACGGTGAAGCTGGCGCTCGGAGCGGTGAAATCTCCGGAGCTGGCGGTGAGCGTGTAGGTCCCCGGCGCGCTCACGGCGCAGCCGCTGAAGGTGGCGACGCCTGCGACGGTGGTGGTGGGGTTGCACGCGAGGGTGGCGCCGTCCGGGCCGTTGGCCGTCAGCGTCACGCCTACCGCGTTGCTGGCGACGGTGTTCCCGCCAGCGTCGACGACGGCGACGACCGGCTGCACGGAGATGCCGCCAGCGGCGCCGCCGACGGGCTGGGTGACGAACCTCAGCGCAGCGGCCGCACCGGCGTCGACGGCGAAGGCGGCACTCGTGCCGGCCACCTGGTCGTCCTCGGCGAGGGCCAGCAGCTGGTAGCCGGTGCCCGCCTTGTCGACCTTGCAGCCTGCGAAGGTCGCCACCCCCGCGACGCTCTCGACTGGGTTCCCCGTGCAGGTGAGCGTGGCGCCCGGGGTGCCTGTCCCCGGCTTGATGATTAGGCCGAAACGCTGGTCGAGCTCGACATCGGTCTCCGCGACGCCTGCGGCATCTGTGACGACGAGCCTCGGCTGGGTCGCCCAGACGGCGCCGGCAGCGCCACCACTCGGCTCGGCGGTGAAGTCCACGACGGCCGGCCCACTCATCGTGAGCTGGCTGGTGCCGGTGATCGAGCCGAGCGTCGCGGTCAAGGTGTAGTTGCCGCCCTTGTCCACTTCGCACGCCTCGAAGGTCGCGAGACCGTCGTTGTCCGGCTCGACCTCGGTGCTGGTGCACGTGAGGCTGCCGGTCTCGTCGCCTCCGGGGACCAGCGACAGCACCACCTTCTCGGTGGTCGTGGTGGCCGCTTCATCCTCGTCGAGCACCTGCACGACCACGGCCGGTGCGAGCGCCTCGCCTGGGTCGCCGGTGGTCGGCGGGGTCACGAAGGCGAGCGATGCCGCAGGTTCGGCCGGGGCGTCGTTGTCCGCCGCGCCAGAGTCCGTCGCGACGAAGACCGTGCAGACGAGAGCGAAGATCGTCAGCACCCAGCCGGCGGTCCCCGGCCCGCGCCGGTTCCGGCGGACGTCGTCCGTGGCCGACGATGTCTCGCGGCGCGCGCCAGAAGGGGCAGACCCCGAACGCTCACTCCGTGCTGTGCCCACCCTGGTTGTTCCCCTCAGTCGTACAGGAGCGCAACGGGACCTGGCCCGAGCGAGTCACCTGCATCCGCTCTATGGGTGCAGCGCACCACGAGCACGTTGGAAGAAAAACCCAGGTATCGAGGAAAGCAGCGATCGCTGACCCCCTTTGTCCGGTATGGCGGACTGAGGGTCAGGAATCAAACGGTTGAAGGCGGACAGAGCGGGGCGAGTGCCGCAGGGATCGCCACCGCCAGCCACCGCTTTGTGTCGACAGAACTACCCTCAGTAATGGTGCGGCCGAGGGTCATGCCGTGGAACCAGACCGCGTATGCACGGGTGTCGAGCTCCGGGTGGATGAGCCCTCGCGCCTGAGCGGCGTCGAACATCGCGGCGATGGCGTCGACCATCCGTTCCTGCACCGAGGCGGTCTGCGTCGCCAGCTCCGGCGAAGACAGCGAGCGGGCCGCGGCCTCGAGCCGGGAGCGCCGCACGGCTCGGTTGGCGGGATCGGTGACGATCCGCTCGATCTGGCGAGCGATGTAATCCAGGAACTCCTCCGTGGAGGTCGCTTCCAGGCCGCCGTCGAGGTTGCGGAGATCCTCACGGCGAGCATGACGCCGGTACAGCTCGTCCTGAGCGGCGACGAGCAACCCCTTCCGGCTCCCGAAGTGGTGGTAGAGCGAGCTGGACGACGTGTGCGACTGGACGAGGATCTCGTCGACGGTGACGCCGTCGACACCTCGTTCTTCGATCATTGCGACTGCCACGTCGAGCATGGCCTGCCGGGATGGGTTGCTCGCGCTGCCCGATGTCACGGCGCGTTCCTCGTTCTTCATGGGGAAGAGCACGGCGCCGCCACCGGTGCGATCATCCCACACCACGCGCGCTGCGAGACGCGTCGCAGCGATGGATCTTCGCCCCCCACCCCGGCGGCCTCCTCAGCCGGTGTCAGGTCAGGCGGCGCACCAGCCGACCGGGTCGGGCTCCTGTCTGCTCGCCGCCGTTGTAGGTCTCCACGCCGGCGACGAAGGTGTGCAGATAGCCGTCGGCGCGCTGCAGGAGCCGACGCCCGCCGGCGGGCAGGTCGTGCGCCATGAACGGCGCGCGCAGGCGGAGGCCGTCGTGGTCGATGACGTTGAGGTCGGCACGCAGACCCGGCCGGATCGCTCCCCGGTCGACCAGCCCGACCGTCTCGGCGGTGGCTCGGCACTGCCGCTCGACGAGCCACTCGAGGGGCAGCCCCACCTCTCGGTCGCGCCCCCAGTACGAGAGGAGGGTCGTCGCGTTGCTCGCATCGCAGATGGTGCCGACGTGGGCGCCGCCGTCGGCGAGACCTGGCACCAGGTGCGGGTCGGCCAGCATCTCGCGGACGTCGTCGAGGGAACCGTCCACCCAGTTGTGGAGGGGGTAGTAGAGGAACGCCGTGCCATCGCCGGCAAGGAGCAGGTCGAGAGCGAGCTCGGCCGGCTCGGCACCGGTCTGGCGAGCCATCGCTGCGACGCTGCGCTCGGGGCGGGGCTCGTAGTCGGGCGGGTCGGCGAGCTCGAACATTCGCTCGAAGTCCGTGAGCAACCCCGCATCGCGACCCGCCGTCTCCGCCAGCACCGCAGCGCGGACCTGCGGATCCTGCAAGGCGGCCACGAGCTCGGGCAGCGGCCGGGGCCCCAGCTCGCGGAAGGTGCGCGAGACCAGGAACGGGTGGAGCGTGGCCTCGAGGCCGAGCACGACCCCGATGGCCCGGGCGCCGACCTGGCCCCGAACCGGGAGGCCGTCGTCGGACGCAGCAGCGATGCGGTCCCGGAGGTCGCGCCAGGGCGCCCGGTGGTCCTCGGCGGCGACGGAGATCGAGAGCGGTCGGCCGGACACCTCGACCATGCGGCGGAGGATGGCGAACTCGTGGTCGAGGTCGGCGAAGTCGGACACCACCCCGATCACGCCTCGACCGATCATCGACGCAGCGATGCCCACGAGCTCGGCCTCGCCGGCGGTGAGCGTGGGCGTCGGCTCGCCCCGGCTCGTCTTGTGGTTGGTGGTGCGCGACGTGGTGAAGCCGAGTGCACCAGCGTCGAGGGCGTCGCTGACGATGCGCGCCATCGCGCCGATCTCCTCAGGGGTTGCCTCCGCACCCTGGCCGCCCCGCTCGCCCATCACGTGCAGCCGCACCGCGCCGTGGGGGACCTGGGCGGCGACGTCGATGTCGAAGTGCCGGCGCTCGAGGTGGTCGAGGTACTCGGGAAAGGTCTCCCAGGTCCACGGCAG
>SXGQ01767182.1_pt1 | contig 25239 bp, 12 predicted proteins | sample 3178371 | NCBI WGS metagenome assembly SXGQ01 (sample SAMN11356859, study PRJNA531348) | freshwater metagenome | isolation source: freshwater sample F1-20 | place: China: Fuxian Lake, Yuxi | collected 2017-12-25 | reverse complement strand
CGGAGTTGTAGATGCCCGGCGTGAGCACGACGACCGTGGGGTCACGGGCCTGCGGCGGCGCGATGTATTCGAGCATCGCCAGCAGTTTCTCGGGGTAGTCTTCCACCGGGCTGATCCGCTGGCCCGCGAAGAGCTGCGGAAACGTCCGCTTCATCACCTCGCGATTCTCGAGCACGTACGCCACGCCCGACGGGGTGCGGAGATTGTCCGCGAGGACGTACATCACGCCGTCGCCGCCGCGGACGAGATCGGTGCCGGTGATGTGGCACCACACGCCGCGGGGCGGCTTGAGCCCCGCACAGGGACCGCGGAAACACTTGCCCGAGTCGACGAGCCAGTCGGGCACCACGCCGTCGGTGACGATCCGCCGCTCGTTGTAGATGTCGTCGATGAAGAGGTTGAGCGCGTGGATCCGCTGCTTGAGCCCCCGCTCGATGCCGGCCCACTCCCCCGCCTCGATCACCCGTGGCACGATGTCGAAGGGCCAGATCTTCTCCGTCCCGGCCTCGTGGCCGTAGACGTTGAAGGTGATGCCCATCGTGAGAAGCGTCTTGTCGGCGGCCCGCTGCCGTTCGGCGAGTTCGCCATCAAAGGCTTCGGCGAGTCGGCTGACGAGCAGTTCGGCGCCGGGCCGGGGACGCAGCGACGCGTCGAAGAGCTCGTCGTGGAAGCCCTCTGTCTGGTACGCCTGCAGGTCCATGGCGGCCGTCGTGGGAAGGGGGAGCGGGCAGATCCCGTGGCGGTCGGCCGCCTCGCACGAACACCACGGAGCCGACGAGAACATACCCGACCGTGACCCCGGCTCCAAACGTCGTCCCCGGCGGACCCGACTGCGGAAGTTCCGGAGGGCAGTCAGCGCGAACGCGTGGTGATCGCGGCGAGCGTCACTCCAAGCTCGCCGGAATGCACCGGCATCGGCACGATCCGCCGCCGGTCGTCCGCCCTCGCCCGCCCCGCCATGGCCGCCTGTTTCTCACCGACGAGCAGGATCGCGGGCACATCGGCGTAGGAGGGATCGGCCGAGAGCTGGTTGAAGGCCTCGACCGCGGCCTCGCGGAGGGTGCGGGTGCTGAGCACGAGAAAGTCGGCGGGGAGCGGCTGGTTCGAGAACCTCGCCAGGGCCCGCTGTGGATTCTCCGTGACCAGGACCCGGTAGCCGAGTTTCGAGAAGTATGCCCGCATCGCCTGCTGCGCGGTTTCATCCGACTCGACGAGCATCAGGCTCCCCTTGCAGGTCGCCGCCGGACCGCCCTCCCCCCCCTTCGCCGCCGCGTGGTCGGCCGCGGGAGCCGACGCATCCGCGTTGCCACCGGCCCGGCGATTCATCGCGGCCTCGAGAGCCCGCCGCACGTCGGTCGCCGTCTGCCAGCGTTCGACCGGATCGAGCTGCATCATCCGCGTCACGATCTCGATCACGTCCCGCGGCAGGTCGGGCGCCCGCACACGCAGCGGCACCACCTCCGTGAACCGCCGCGGATCGGCCCGCACCTTGCGGTCGCGCGACTCGGTGAGCGGCGCCTCGCCGGCGAGGGCCAGGTAGGCGACGGTGCCGAGGAAGTAGATGTCGCTGCGAATCGCGTCGTCACGGACGCCGGTGGTCTTCTCCAGCGCCGCGTAGTCGACCGTCCGCGGCTTCTCGACCCGGCCGAGCGACTTGTCGCCCGTCTCGTCGACTCCGGCGAGGCCGAAGTCGACGAGTTTGGCCTGGCCCGTCGCCGACACGATGACGTTGGACGCCTTGAGATCACGATGCGTGACGCCACGTCGATGGGCGTATTCCAGACCGCTCACCATCTGATGGACCAGGTCGAGCGCCCGCGGCACGTCCACCGCGCCACGGATCTTGACCAGCTCGCGGAGCGTCTGCCCCTCGATGAACTCCATCGTGAGATAGCTCGCGCCGTGTTCCTGCCCGACATCCTCGATGGCGACGATGTTGGCATGACGGAGCAACAGCCCCATCTCCCCCTCATGCCGGAAGGCGAGGCACTTCTCGGGGTCGTTGGCAAACCGGTTGCGAAGCACCTTCACCGCGAGGACCGAACCGTTGTCGCGATGGATCGCCCGGTACACCCGCGCGAACGAGCCGGCGCCGATCTGGTAGAGCACCTTCGCGATGCCGAAGTAATAGCCCGACTGGTCGCCCCGCAGGAGCCGCTCCAGCTGGAAGCCGGTGATCAGTTCGCGACGCACGAGCGTCTGGCCGAACTCCTCCACGGAGAGCTCCTGGCCGTGAAACTCGGCGAACGTCTTGTGAAGCGTCGCCGCCGGCGCGAGGTCGAGCGTGACGGCAAGATTCAACAAGCTTTCCGCCGTGGACGGCTTCATGATCCGGATCCCCCAAACCCGCGGGCACCTTTGGTTGCGCTGACTGAATCCAGCCACCAGACTACGAATTTTCAGGCGTTGCGAAGCCCCCCCTCCATTTCCCCCAACTCGCCCCAAGCCCCCGCCGCGGAGACAGCTGGCCATGACGCACGGCCGTGGCGGCTCCGGGATCCCCCGCTGCCCGCGGGGGATCCCGGCGTTGGGCTTTCATGGGCGGGTCGGCCGCGTGTAGAAGCCCCGTCCGACGATTCCCCTGGATTTTTCACCCCCGGCCCGACGCGCATGCCCCCCCGGTCTCTGTGCCCGTCGCGGTCGCGACCGCCCGCCAGGCGGAGCGGCGCCGCCGGGCGTGTCGCCGCCGCGATCGCCGGGCTGGTCGTCGCCTGGGCGACGGGGGCCGCGCCGGCGGGCGAAGTCGTGGACGCATTCGAGGGGCGGGCGACGACCTGGGCGGTGTCGCCACGCTCGGGCCGAGTGACGACGCACGAACGGTCTCACGAGTCGCCGCACCGCGGCAGCGGCTCCGAGCGAATCGTGGTCGAGTCGCAGGGTGCCGCCCCAATCCGCCTCGAGACGCCCCTCGGCCCCGCTGCGGTGATCGACGAGCTCCGGGCCACGCTCTGGGTTCGGGCGAGCAGCCCCGACGTCAGGCTCGCCGTGCGGGTGAGGTTTGGCGACTGGATCTCCAAGAAGACCGGCCAGCCCGTCGAGGTGCTCGTGCCGGGAACCGTGTCGCACGACATCGACCGCTGGGAGATGCTCGAAGTGGCGGCCATCCCGCATGGCATCGCCCGGCAACTTCCCGCGCTGCGGCTGGAACACGGCACCGGCTCGACCGCCGGCGCCACGGCGACGCAGCTCGTGGTCGAAGGGCCTCCGACCGCCGGACGACTCGCGATCGCCCTCGATGATCTGCATGTGACCGGTCTGCTCCCGGCGACCGAACGCGCCCTCGCGACACCGGGGGTGATTCACGATCCGGCGGTGCGCGCGGCGGCCGCCGAGGCCGCCACCGATCCGCCGGCCGGACTGGCCCGCGGCGTGATCGAGATCGACGGGTTGCCATTCTTTCCGCGGTCGATCGACTGGAGCGGCGAGCCGCTCACGGCCCTCGCCGCGCTGGGCTTCAACTGCGTCCGCTTTCTGGAGCCTGCCACCGGCGAACAACTGGCCGACGCACGGCGGGCGGGACTGTGGGTGATCTGCCCGCCGCCACCGATTCCCGATGTGGATCTTCGCGAGCCCGAGTCGCTGCCGGCCCTCCGCAACTGGGACCGCGTGCTGATGTGGGACCTCGGCAGCGGGCTGGCCGACACCGACGTCGAGGAACTCGCCGAAAGGGCCCGCCGCGTGCGGGCCTGCGACCTCCGCGCCGGCCGGCCGCTGATCGCCTCGGCCGACTCCGGGCTGCGGAGCATCTCCCGGCACGTCGATCTGCTCGTGGCCCGCAAGACGGTGCTCGGCACGAGCCTGGAACTCATCGACTACCTCACATGGCTGCGGGAGCGGCCGCGGCTCGCGCGGCCCGGCACCCCGATCCTGGCCACCATCGCCACGGAGATCGATCCCCGCGCGGCCCGGCAGGCGGCGGCCCTCGCCGGTGTCGGCGGCCGCGGGCTGGCCGTGGACGGCGAGAGCCTCGCGCTCGCCGCGTTTTCCGCGGTGGCGGCCGGCACCCGTGGCATCCTCTTCACGTCAACCCGGCGGCTCGACGGCGACGACCGGGAGGCGCGGGCCCGCGCGACGGCGGCGCGGGAAATGAACCTGCGGCTGCAGGTGCTCGAGCCATGGGGGGCCGCGGGCCGATTCGCCGCCCAGGCGCAGACCAGCAGCGGTGAGGTGCAGGCCTTCGTGATGGAGGCGGCACGGGCGCGGATGGTGGTGGCCTGGCGATGCGTCCAGGGCTCGCAGATCGTGGCCCGCCGCTACGCCGGCAGCGACATCCCGCCGAATGAATCGCCGCTCACGATCCTGGTGCCGGGCGTGCCTGAGGCGCATCAGGCCTGGGAAGTGTCGCCGGGCGGCCTCAAGCCCGTGCGGCAGCAGCGGGTGACCGGCGGCGTGTCGGTGACGCTCGACGACTTCATGACGCACGCGATCATCCTCTTCAGCGGTGAACCGGCCATCACGGGCCATGTCCAGGATCGCGTGCGGAGCATGGCGGCCGGCGAACTCTCGTCCGCCCGCGCGGTCGCCTCCACGGCGCTGGCGGGCGCCGGCGACCTGCTCGGCCGGCTGCCGCCGCAGGCGCTCAGCGGACCGCCACCGGTCAGCGCCGTGCCGATGCTCTCGGAGGCGGGCCGGCTCGCGGCCGAGGCCGAGGCGATCGCCGCCTCCGACCCGAGCACCGCCGTGGAATATCTCCGCCGGGCCGCGGCCATCGCCGGTCAGTTCGAGAGACGCGTCTGGGAGAATGGCGTGAAGGCGGAGGGATCGATGGTTGCCAGCCCGCTCACCGCGTCGGATACGGCGCTCGGCGAGGAGTGGCAGTTCGTGGCGGCCCGCGGGGCGACCGTGGCGGGTCCCGAACTGCTCAACGGCGGCGGGATGGAGCGGATCGAGGACCTTGCCGGCGGCGGCTGGCGGCACTTCGCCAAGACGCAGCCCGACATCCGCACGGGTGTTGAGATGTCGCAGACGAGGCCTGCTTCCGGCAGGGCATGCCTGCGGCTGATCGCACGGCCGATGAGCCGCGAGGAGACGCCCGTCGTCGTCGAGACGCCGCCGCTCTGGATCACCACGCCGCCGATCGTGGCGGCACCCGGAAAGCTCCTCGAGATCACGGCACAGGTTCGCGTGCCCGAGCCGCTGACCGGCAGCGTCGACGGCCTGTTCGTCTTCGACTCGCTGGGCGGGCCGGCGCTCGGCGAGCGAGTCGGGGTCGGCAAGGCGTGGCGGCGGCTCGTGCTGCATCGGATCGTGCCGCCGGAGTCGGTGGGCGAACCGATCGTCGTCACCTTCGCACTCACGGGCATGGGCGAGGCATGGATCGACGACGTCTCGATCCGCACGCTCGAACGCGCCGACCAGGCGGGCATGGCGGCGACGCTCGTCTCCACGCCCACGGCCCCCGGCGATCGCCGCGACTTCCCGAGCCCGAACGACCTGCTCACGGCACCGCCCGCGGGCCCACCCCAGCAGGCGCCGCCGCCTGCGGCGGCGCCGGCCGCGCCCGCATGGCCGGGCATGAATCTCGAGTGGCCCAAGCTGATGCCCTTCGGCCAGTCGCCCGACGCCCCGCCTCCGGGACCGGGCGGCGGCACGATCGATCCCTTCAAAAGGGCGCGGACGACTCCGCAGACGCCGTAGGGGTTCGGGGGGCGGCCCGCGGGCTCACCCCGGCATCACCTCGATGCCGTCGGTCGTTCCCGCGGTTGCGGTCGGGGCAGCGCCGCGGAGCATTGCCGGGTGGCCCGGGCCCGCGCGTCGAGATCGCGGATGCGCTGCGTGCAGACGTCGAAGATCTGCCGCTCGTCCATCGCGGCCACCTCCTCGGCGGTGAGGATCTCGCCGAACTCGACCCGAATCCGTCCGGTCCGGGGAAAGAGCCGCGTCCGCGGCCAGCATTCGTAGGCCCCCACGATCGCCACCGGAACCACGGGCACCCCGGCGCGCTTGGCCATCAGGCTGAAACCGCTCTTGAACTCCCCCAGCTGCCCGTCGAAGGTCCGCGCGCCCTCGGGAAAAATGATCACCGCCGCGCCCCCCCTGAGCCGCTCGATCACGACCTTCATCGCGGCGATCACCGAAGCGTTGCGGTCGATCGGCACGGCATCGAGCGCCGTGATCACCGCGCCGAACGGCTTGAAGGCATAGAGCGAACTCCGTGCCAGGCTCGAGAGGCGGCGGTCGGTCGCGAGGCCGAGCAGCAGTGGGTCGAGATGGCTCTGGTGGCTGGAGAGCACGACCAGGCCGCCCCGCGCGGGCAGCGGCTCGGCGAACCGCGAACGAAATCCCAGCAACGACACCCCGAACGTGCGACAGAGCACCCAGAGAACGGCGTAGAGGCACTTGCCGAAGCGGCTGTGCCCGCCTCCCGCCGGCACCGCGTTGGGGGGCGCGGGCTTCATGTCGCCCGCGGCGGCCGCCGCTCCTCGACGAGCCGCACGAGCCTCTCCACCACCTCGTCGGGCGCGAGCCCGTCGGTCTCGACGAGGACCGCGTCGTCGGCCGCGTGCATCGCGCCCACCGGTCGCACCCGGTCTCCCTCGTCGCGCCGGTTCTGTGCGGCGAGCACCGCGTCGAGCGACGTCGCCTCACCCCGCGAGGCCTCCTCGCGATGCCGACGGCGGGCCCGCTCCTCGGGCGTCGCGGTGAGAAACACCTTGAGCTCGGCCTGGGGAAACACGATCGATCCCTGGTCGCGGCCCTCGGTGACCACGTCGATGCCCGCGGCGAGCCGCCGTTGCAGCTGCTTCATGACGTCGCGCACCGGCGGGGCATCGGCCACCGGCCGCGTCGCGGTCGTCACCCGTTCGGTGCGGATCTCGGCGGAGACGTCACGGTCGTCCACGAAGACGTGTCCGTCACGAAACGAGATCACGAGCGACTCGGCGAGCCGGGCGAGCCGGACGGCATCGTCGAGCGGCACTCCCTGCTCCAGCGCGACGAGGGCCACCGCGCGATACATCGCGCCGGTGTCCATGTACCACCAGCCGAGGCGGGCGGCGAGCGCGCGGGCCGCGGAACTCTTGCCGGCGCCCGCCGGACCGTCGAGCGTGATGATCATCCCGCGAATTCCAGGTCGAGGTGCTGCCACTGATACCGGTCCAGAAAACCTACGGTGCAGGTGCCCTCGATCGCAATGCTGACGTCGCGTTTGGGCGCGCCGTCGAAGTCAACGGCCACGGCGGCGGCGACCTCCCGGCCCCAGTCAACCCGCGCCTCGCCCTTCCGCCCCGCCGATTCGAGCAGGCCCACGCGGGCCCGGACGGGCCGGCCGGCGGCGAAGCGGATGTCGTGGACCGTGACCCGGACGTTGGCGGAGCCGGTCGCCGGGCAGGCCGCCACCGGCGCGTCGGCGAGCAATGCGAGGGCCGCATCCCACGGCCGTTCGATGCCGATGCCAACGGCGAAGCGCCGGGCGAAGACGGCGGCAGCCCCGCCCGCCAGGATCGTGTCGAGGACGTGCGGGATCGAAAGCAGGTGCCAAGGCGCTCCGCCGGTGAGGACCGTCACGGCGTCGCTGCCGGCGTCGAGCCTGGAGTGGCCCGGCACGACCTCGACGAAGTGCGGCGCGGTGAATCGCACCCGCTTCGTGGCGATCGACTGCGTGTGGAGGCTGCGGCGGATCTCGACGTCTTCGTTCTCGTGCCAGGCGAAGCGTGAAGCGACGTGATTTTCCAGCAGCGGGCCGACGAGGGATCGTTCGAGCCGGATCTCGACGTCAATGACCGCCAAGGGCAGCGTGTCGTCAAGGACGAGCCGCTGGGTGAACCGGGCCGCCGTGCCGCCGTCGGCATCGACCAGCCGACCCCGGCTCACGACCGCGTCACGGCCGCCCGCAGCCGGCTCGCGGGCCACCGCTTCGGCCACCATCCGCGTGAACATGCCGCGGTCGTCGGGATGCAGCCATGCGGCCCCCGCTTCCGCCGCCGCACGCGTGGTGCGGACCGCGAGCTGTTGCGAGATGCGGTTGCCGCGGTCGGAGGGACGCCGCAGCGAGAGCAGCCCGCCGGTGACGGGATGCGCCTCGGCCCGGATGGCGCCGTTGTCGAGCACGAGTCGGTCGGCCGCGGCGCGGCCGGATCCGAAGAGCCCCCGGGGCAGCCACGACCGCGGCCGTGGGACCGCTGCGGCGGGACGCGGCGCGGGTGCGGCCGCCGCGGGTGACAGCGGAGCGGCGGCCGCCAGGATCCGTCGCGCCTCGGCGCGGGCGGCGGCGATCGCCAGATCCACCGGGTCGCCTTCCGTATCCGGATTGCCTGCTGGCGAAGCCGCGTCGCGGGGCAACGTGGGAGGAAACGCATCGGGCCCGGGCGACACCGTGGTGCCGGCGCCGGTGGCGGTCGCGACGAGTCGATCGGGCGTGACGAACGTGCCGAGCAGATTGGTCCAGCCGCCGATCCGGCGGAGCAACGTGTGCCAGCGGCCCGGCGGCCCGGCGTACTGTGCGAAGACGAGCATCGCGACATGCTCGTGGTCGAGTGCGTCGCCGAGCGTTTCGTGGAGGGCGAGCAGCGTGCGGGCGGAGCGGGCGTCGAGCGGCTGGGCCGCCACCATCTCCACGCTCCCGCCGCCGGCTTCCCAGCGGACGAGCCCCCGTCCCACGTCGGGAAGAGGGGAGCCGTCAAACAGGCTCCAGACGCCGGCCTTGCAGCCGATTCCGGCGAGCAACTGCGGCAACAGATCGGTCGCGCCTCCCGTCGCGCGGGCAAACGCGGCGGGCACGGCCCCGACATGCTCCTGCCAGAGAGCCCGCCCGCGTTGGAACGATTGCAGCGCCTCCTCCGGCGTGCAGGCGTCGAGCGGCCGGTCGAGGTCGCGGCCGCCACACAGGCCGACGCCGCTGGTCGCTGCGGCATCGCGGAGGCGGGCGACCGCGTCGGGAGCGGCCGCGGCGATCGATGCGATGCAAGCGCCGGTCGCGATCACCGCAACCGGCACGGCCGCGTCGATCGCGGCGGCGAGAGCATCGCCACTGGTCGATTCCGAGAGGAGCACGAGGTCGAGCAGCCAGGTATCGACGGGGTAGTAGCGGCTGCGGGTGGCGGCGAGCGAATCGAAGCACTCCCGCAGCCCGGCGGCCGCCTCGGCATCGCGACCCTCAACCGCAGCGCGGGCGGCCGCAACGACGGCGGCCGGAAATCCCGACGACTCGAGATCGGTGCTCGACCGCATCCGACGGGCCAGAAGCTCGGCGAGCAACGCCGCGAGCCCGAGAGCCTGGAAATCGTGGCGGTGGCCGTCGCCGGGCAGGGGCCCCTCGGGAAGTTCGGAGGACGCCAGCGCCCTGGCCGCGGCCCGCACGATCGCCTCGTCCCCCGTGGTCCGCCGCACGAACCGCGACCCGGAGGCCGTCACGGCGTCGAACTGCGCGGCGAAGCGGTCGTCCCAGGTCGCCGGGACGATGCCCAGCTGAGGCCCGCCGGAGACGGGCAGGTCGATGCTCGCCCAATGGGGCGGCCCGCCGGTGGCCGCGATCAGCGAGGGATGCCACGCTGCCGTCCATGCCGTCAGCAGGTCGTCAGCTTCCGACTCCTCCAGCCACGTCGGAAAATCGTCGAGCGTGTGGCAGGGCAGAAAAACCGTCGTGCGTTCGGGGGGCATGGAGTGGAGTGTAGTCCACGGCGTTGCGTCTGGTCGGGGTGGCACGCACGCCGTTTGACACGCTCCTCGGAGCGTTCGTAAATTGAGGATTCGACAGGATTTACCCCGAGACAACCTCCTTTTTCCCGGCTCTCCCCCCGCCTTTGATCCGGGAACAGGCTTTCTTATGGCCCGCAGTCAGCACGCATGGGGAATCGACATCGGCAGGTGCGGCCTCAAGGCCCTGCGCTGCAAGATGTCGTCTTCGGATCCCCGCAAGCTCGTCGCCGATGCGTTCGAGTACATCGAATACCCGATGATGCTCACGCAGACGGAGGCCGACCCCGTCGAGCTGGTGCACAACGCCCTCGAGGAGCTCAAGTCGCGGCACTCCTTCGAAGGTGCCCGAGTGGCCATCGCCGCGCCCGGGCAGGCGGGCCTGTCGAAGTTCATCAAGCTTCCGCCGATCGAAGCGAAGAAGATCGCGGCCATCGTCAAGTATGAGGCCAACCAGCAGATTCCGTTTCCGCTCGATCAGGTGATCTGGGACTGGCAGCGGCTGGCGACGGGAATCGAAGAGGGTGGCTTCGTGATGGACGCCGAGGTGGCGTTGTTCGCGATGAAGCGGGAGCAGGTCGCCAAGGCGATGCTGCCCCTCAAGGCCGCGGGCATCGCCGTGGACGTGCTCCAACTGCAGCCCGTCGCCCTGGCCAACATGGTGATGTTCGACCAGCTGCCCCCGCCCTCGGCGATCGATCCCGACAGCCCTCCCGCCTCGATCGTGCTGGTGTCGATCGGGGTCGATTCGACCGACATCGTCGTGACCAACGGCCTGCGGGTCTGGCAGCGGAGCATGTCTGTCGGCGGCAGCAGCTTCACGCGGGCGATCGTGAAGGAGATGAAGCAGACCTTCGCGAAGGCGGAGCAGGAAAAGCGGAATGCCGTTCGTGCCAGCGATCCACGGGCCGTCTTCAAGGCGATGCGGCCGGTGTTCACGGAGTTTTCCGCGGAGCTGCAGCGGTCGCTCAACTACTTCACCGGCACCGACAAAACCGCCACCATCGGCCGGGTGTTGCTGCTCGGCAACGCGGCGAAACTCCGCGGCCTGTCCGACTACATCGGCAAGCAACTGCAGGTGGATGTGCAGCGGCTCGACAAGTTCGAGAACCTGGAGGGGGCGGCCGTGCTCTCCGCCAACGCGTTCCGCGAAAACCGGCTGGCATTCGGCACGGCCTACGGCCTCGCCCTGCAGGCCGCGGGCGGTTCTGACCTGCGGACCAACCTCATTCCCCAGGAAGTCGTCCGCGACCGGCTGATCGCCGCGAAGCGGCCCTGGGCGGTGGCCGCGATGCTCGGCCTGCTGTCCGCGGCGGTCATCAACTTCGCGGGCATGTTCCTCGCCTGGCAGACCTTCACCCCCTCCACCTACACGCAGGTTTTCGCGGCAGCCGACCAGACGAAGACCCGCTCCGCCAACGCGGTCGCCGCCATCGAGGCCGTGCGGCAGAAGCAGGCGGAGTCGGCCTCGTGGCAGCAATACCTCGTCAAGGTTCAGGAGCGGCGGTTCCAGTCGCTCGATCTGATGCGGGCGGTGGCCTCGCTGCTGCCGCGGGATCCCGACGGCAAGGTTCCCAACGATCCGAGCGACCGCCACGAGATCCACGTCGACAGTTTCGACATGCAGTATTTCCCAGATCTCGCCACCTGGTTTTCCCGCGTGCAGGGCAATTGGGCCGAGACCAAGGCCGAGGCCGCTGCGTCGGCCGGCGGCGCGCCGGCTCCGGAAGCGGCCGGCGAAGCCGCTCCCGAAATCGCAGCCGATGGAGAGCCCGCCCCCGCAGCCGCAGCCGAAGGGGCGGCAGCATCGACGGCCGCGGCGGAGCCCACCCCCACGGGCCCGGGCTGGGTCGTGCAGATCGTCGGCCATCACTTCCATAATCAGGAGCAGGGCAACGAGGGTGAGCCGTTCGTGCGGTCGAGCGTCGTCCACAATCTGCTCGGCAAGGGTGACGGGGTGCTCGTCAGCGCCGGGGAGAAGTCGGGCGAACGGGTGCCGGTGGCCGATCTCGGAATCGGCTACCCCGTGATCGTGATGTCCTCGCCGATCCGCAAGGTGAAGTTGAAGACCGTTCAAGCGCCCCAGGGTGCCGCGGACGGGTTCGGCGGGGCTTCCACCGAAGAGCAGCCGGGCAGCACGATCGAACTCAAGCGGTACGACTTCATCCTGCAGTTTGTCTGGCAGCCCACCGTCCCGGGCTCGAAAATGCCTCCGCCGGCGCCGGCCGAGCCCGCAGCACCCTGAGCCGTCCGGGCGACCATCCCATGCCACAACTTCCCGAAAATATCCGGCCCTACGTCGCCGCCGTGGTGAAGCATCACTTCTGGATCCTGACGGTGTTGGTGCCGCTGATCCTGCTGCCCCTGCTCTTCATGGGCACGGGCCGGCTCGACTCCCTGATCTCGGCGCAGAAGTCGCAGATCGAGAGCCGTTTGTCGGCACTGCGGGGAGTGCAGGGCATCGCGGAGCATCCCAACGAGTCGTGGTCGAAGTCCGTCGAGCAACAGACGGCGAAGATCGAGGACGAGACATTTGCCGAGTGGAGCCGCTTCTGGGAAGAGCAGCAGTTTCTCCGGGTCTGGCCGGCGCGGCTCGGCGACGACTTCATCAGGGGAATCGACACCCTGAGGCCCGGGATGAGTCTCGAGCGACCGCTGCTCTTGCGGTACCAGAACACCGTGCCCGATCTCGTCCGGGATCTTCCCAGGCGAATGGGCGCTGATGACCTGATGGCCGACGCCGAGGCCAAGGCGGCCGCCGCCGAAGCCCCGTCGCGCGGGCGGCCGACGCGCCCTCCGGGCACGCCCGGCGGACCACGGCCCGGAGCCGCCCCGGCCCGGTCCTCCGCGCTCGTCGCCTGGCGCGGCGAAGACCAGGCACGGATTGCCGCATCGTTCAAGTGGAACAAGCCCCCTTCGACGGCACAGGTGCTCCTGGCACAGGAGGAGCTCTGGGTTTACGGACTGTTTTGCGATGCGGTCAAACGCGCCAATGCATCGGCTGCGGGTGCCTTCGACGCCCCGATCGTCGATGTCCTGCAACTCGCCGTCGGCTACTCGGCGGCGGAGGATCAGCCCGGCGGTCAGGGGGGCACCAGAATCTTCCTGCCCAGGGCGGCGGCGGGGGTGACGGCCGATGCCCCGGCGGAGGACGTGTCGGCATCTCCCGAGCCGCAGGCGGGGCGTTCGGCGGGAGGACGGCCCGCCCACCCACGGTTCTCGGGTCTGGCCGCCGATGGCACGCAGCTGTCACGGCCGGACGGGCAGGGCGAAGCACCGCCGTCCGGCTCGTCCGACGACGCGCTGCGTGAGTGGATCTACGTCGACTTCACGGGGCGGCCCCTGACTGCGGCCGAAATCGGCACGCTTCCGGAGGCGCGGCTGGTGCACCTCATGCCGTTCGCCCTGGAAATGATCATGGATCAGAGGCGACTCGACGCCTTTCTCGCCGACCTGGCAGCGGCGCCGATTCCGATCGACGTGCGGCAGGTGCGGATCAATCCCATGGCGCTGGGCGGACAAGCGGAGGGGTCGTCCCCAGGCGCCGGCACGCAGGCGAAGGCGGGGCGGCCGTTCGACGTGACCGTGCAACTGCGGGGCACCGTGGGCCTCGCGCCTCCCCCCGACCGGAAGGCGATCGGCGGCGGCGAGACTCCTCCCGGCAATGGGGGTGGCGAATGAAGCGTCCGAGCCTGAGCTTCGACAAAGAAACGGTCCTCGCGTTTCTGTTCAACCACTGCGAGAAGTTTGTGGCCGCCATCGTCGCGCTGGCGGCGGTCTGGCTGGCGCTCGGTGGGATCGGCTCGCTCCAGGGAAAATCGGTGAAGCCGGAGCAGACGCCGGCATCCCTGAGCACCCTCAACGCCGACGCCAACAGGCACATCGACGCGGTCAAGAAGCCGCCGGCCTCGGGCCGCAAGACGGGCGGGCTCGCTCCGGCGATCGATCCCTGGCGGCCGCAGCAGGTGAAAGTGGCCGCGGCGCCCGAGATGGCGCTGCTCGACCGGCCGCTCTTCCAGGAACTGGCCAAGAGGACGAAGCCCGACGTCTTTCCGATCGAGGATCTGCGGGCTGTCGCGGGCATCGCGGTGCTGCCGGCCGATGAGGCCGCAAATGCCACCGACATCCCAGCGCCGGGGGAGCAGACCCAGGTCCGGGGCCGGATCACGCCCTACGTGATCGTCACTGGTCTGTTGCCCACGGCCAAGCAGCAGGGGGAGTTCGAGCGGTGTTTCGCTGCGGCAAGCTTCCGTGATCGCGAACTCGATACACCGCGGTGGGGACTCTACCGGGTCGAACGGGCGGTGGTGGGCGCCAACGGCCCCGAGCGTTGGGACGGGCTCAAGGTGAAAAACGTCGAGACGTTCGAGAGGGGCGGCCTCCCTCAGAACCAGGCGCCGCAGGCCCAGCAGCAGGATCTCCTGCCGCGGACGTTCCTCGTGGGGGCGAACGAGGCGGAGATGGGCTATGCGGCCGGTGTGCCGCCACGAATCGACGACTCGTGGGGCTTCACCACGATCCATCCCTGGTTCATTCCGCAACTCAAGCGAATCATCGAGCAGACCCGACCCGCGGAGGAGGCCGACAAAAACGCCAAGGGGGCCGCGGAAACCGTCGAGGCGAAACGGCTCGAGGAATCCCCCGACACGCTCTTGGACCAGGTCGTGACCCTCGAGGACATGGTCTTCGTCGGCGATCCCGACCCGCAGCCGCAGGCCGGGGTGGACGGGCCTGCGGTGAAGTCGCCGGCCGGCGGCGTCTCGTTTGAAAGCGGTGAGGTCGGGGTCACCGACCGCACCGTGTTTGCCATCGCCACCCCTTGGGCGAAGACCCTCGCTCTCGAGGGCGGCGTGAGGTCCGATACCCCCTGCACCCTGCGGGTCCGCCTGGAGATGATCGGCAAGACGCCCGTGGCCAGGATCATCGGCATCCAATACGGCGCTGACACGGAGGAGATCCTCGATCCTCAGCCGATGCCACTCGCCGGCAAGGCTCCGGAGCAGGGATTCGTTCCCCGCGGCCCGGCGACGGATGATGTGCCCGAAGGGGCGGAGTTCCGGCTGTTCCGCTTCGTCGATACCGACGTGAAGCCCGGGGTTCGATACAGCTACCGGGTCAAGTTCGCCCTGCGGAACCCGAACTTCGGCCTGGAACAGCAGCATCTGACCGATCCGGCCCTGGCCAAGGGGGAGTTTCTCCTGTCAAAAGAGAGCAACCAGTCGTCGCCTGTTCGCGTGCCTGAACCGACGTCGATACTGGTCAAACCCCTGGCAAAGGACGATATCAAGCGGATGAAGATGAAGCCGGGAGCGGTCGAGATTCTCGTGCTCGGAGAGAGCGCCGCCACCGGCAACTTCGCGATCCGCAGCCTGCTCACCGAGGTGGGCGGCTTGGCGAACGTCGATCCCTCGCTGAACAAACCGGGTGACCAGCGATCCCGCGGCGAAGCCATCTCGACCGGACGGATTCTCGTCGACATGCGGGGGCGACAGGAGGATCGTGGCACGGCCAGCGCGTTCACGGGCCCCGGCGACCTGCTCGAGATGCTGTTCCTCGACCCGAACACGGGCACATTCGAGTTTGTCTCGGCCGCCGACTCGCAGTCGCGGTTTGACCGCTACTCGCACACGCTGCCGATGGTCGATGACCCGAAGCGGAGCGGAAATCAGCCCTCGGGGCCGTCGACCGCCAATCCGTATGCCGACCCGGCCGCCGCTCCGGGACGTGGTCCGCGATGAACGAACGACCCGCCCCCACGAATCGCGACCAGTTCCCCGGTCTTCCCCGTCCGCTCCGGTTGTCCATGCCCATGAATCTCGCCCGAATCTGCCTCCCGATCCTCGCCTTCCTCGCGTGGATGTCGTCCGCCGCCATCGGCCAGGACGACGAGCCTGCCTACTCGTCTTGGACGAAGATCGAGGCCTCGGAGGAGATGCGGGAATACTTGTCGAAGTTCAAGAAGGGCGAGCTCGACGACTCGGCGGTGAAGTTTCTCGAGACCGCCATCCTGCCGCAACTTGCCGCCCAGAAGAACGTGCCGTTGATCGAGCGGGTGCGGCGGCGGATGCGGGAAGTCGTTTTCAACGAGCGGGACGCTGCCGGTGCCACGCTCGAAAAGGCCAACGAAACGGCCACTCGCTCGCTGACGGCCATGGCCCGCAACGCCGAGACCGAACCCCTCGTGCGGATCAACGCGATGCTTCTGATCGGTGAACTGCGGGGCAAGGATGGCAAGCCTTGGGCGGGGGCTGTTCCCGCGCTGACCGCGGCAGCCACCGACGCGAAACTCGTGATGGCGGTCCGGGTGGCGGCGGCGGCCGGACTGAGCCGCCACGCGGAGGCGGCCCGGACAGGCAACGTGGGCAATCCGACCTTCTCGCGGGAGATCGTGGAGAAACTCGTGGCGATCGTCGCCGCCGCGCCGTCTCCGGACGACGGTGCCGGCGGGGAATGGCTCGTGTCGCGTGTGATCGACATCCTGCCGATCGCCTCACCCACGGCATCGCCGCAGGCCGCTGCGGCGCTTGCGAAGATCGTCAACGATGGCTCACGGCCGATCGACGTCCGCGTGCGGGCCGCTGCCGCCCTGGGGGCGACGATCTCAGCGGAATCCAAGCTCGATCCGAGCGGGATCGTGGCGGCGATTCGCGGGCTCGCGATCACCGCTCTCGAGGGCGACCTCGCCGAATCGGATGAGCGTGCCTGGCGGCGGCGGTCTGCCGGTCAGATGGCCCGGATAGGACGGCCGACCGGGGACGACGCCTCGCTTCCCGGAGGAGCCCCGCCCGGCACCGACCCGAGCGAGCCGACGATCGACCCGCTGATGGTGCGGCGGAACGGATGGCGACTGACCAAGCTGGCCGATGCGATCCTCCCCAAGGAAGGGAGCGGCGGACTGGCAACGCTCCTCGCCGGCCCCGACAAGTCGGCCGCCGAGCAGATCTCCACGGTGCTTCGGGCCGCGGGCAAGCGACTCGACACGACGCCCGACATCGCGTCGGTCAAAGACTCGCTCGAAAAGCTCGAGCAGATCGCGGGAGGCGATGCTCCCGCAGCGGCCGCGAAGCCGGCCGCCGGCAAAAAGCCGGCCGAGCAAGACCCCTTCGCCGCCCCGGGCGGCTGACCGAACGCGGGTCTTCAGGCGCTCACGCAACGCAATTGCCCCCGGTCACCGAAAAGCCCGGGTTGTGAGCCCGCGAAAGAGGCGGCCCGGGCTTCCGCTCTTTGCCCGGGCTTCCGCTATTTCTTGATCAGGTCCTTGACCGTCATGCCGGACGGGATCATCGGGAGCACGTGCGACTGGTAGGGCACCTGCACATCGAGGATCGCGGGGCCGGGAGCGTCGATGAGTCGTCGCAGAGCCGGCTCGAGTTCCCGCTTCTCGGCGATCGTCTCGGCCTGCCAGCCGAAGCCCTTCGCGATCGCCACGAAATCGGGATAGCGAATCTCCGGCGAGATGCCGTCACCCTGGCCGGAGGCCTCGGGATGATCGACCGGCCCGAGATAGGTGTGGGCCCGGTTGCCCTTGAAGAAGCGGTCTTCCCATTGAACCACCATGCCGAGGTGCTGGTTGTTGAGCAGCAGCACCTTCACGGGGATGTTCTCGGTCTTGCAGGTGGCGAATTCCTGGATGTTCATCAGGATGCTGCCGTCGCCGTCGATGTCCACCACGAGCGCGTTCGGACAGGCCACCTTCGCCCCCATCGCCGCCGGCAGTCCGAAGCCCATCGTGCCAAGACCGCTCGACGAGAGCCACGTTCGCGGGCGGAGAAACTTGTAAAACTGCGCGGCCCACATCTGATGCTGACCCACGCCGACGGCGATCACGGTGTCTTGCTTCGACGTGAGCCTCGAGAGCTCTGCGATCGCCTCCTGCGCGAGGATCCCCGGATAGTCGGTGTCGAAGGCGAAGGGATCCTCCTTCTTCCACTCCGCGATCCTGGCGTGCCACGGGCCGAGATCGGCGGCGGGCGGCTCGACGATCGCGTTGAGCTGGCCGATGGCCGCCTTCACGTCGGCCACGATCGGCACGTGCACGAGTTTGTTCTTGTTGATTTCGGAGGGGTCGATGTCGATGTGCACGATGAAGCCGTGCTCGGCAAAGGCCTCAACCTTGCCCGTGACACGATCGTCGAACCGCACCCCCACCGCGATCAGGAGGTCGGCCTCGTCCACGGCGTAGTTGGCGTAGACGCTGCCGTGCATGCCGAGCATGTCGAGCGAGAGCGGGTCGTCGCCGGGAAAAACGCCCAGTCCCATGAGCGTCATCGTGACCGGGATTCCCGTCTTCTTGACGAGGGTGCGAATCTCCTCGGATGCGTCGGAGGCGATCACGCCGCCACCCGCATAGATCACCGGACGCTTGGCCCGCTTGATGGCGGCGGCGACCTGCGCGATCTGCTCGGGATGGGCGGATTTCCGCGACTCGGGATGGTAGCCGGGCAGATTCATCGCGCAGTCGTAGTCGGGGACGATCTGCGCCAGTTGGATGTTTTTGGGGAGATCGACGAGCACCGGCCCCGGTCTGCCGGTGGTGGCGATGTAGAACGCCTCCTTCATCACCCGGGCGATGTCGTTGGCATCGGTGACGAGGTAATGGTGCTTGGTGATTCCGCGGCAGACCTCCACCATCGGCGTTTCCTGGAACGCGTCGGTGCCGATCACGCTCGTGCCCACCTGACCGGAGAGCACGACCAAGGGGATGCTGTCGAGTTTGGCGTCGGCGATTGCCGTGACGAGGTTCAGGGCGCCGGGGCCGCTCGTTCCCATGCAGACACCCGGCCGGCCGGTGGTGCGGGCGAAACCCTGGGCCGCGAATGCACCCCCCTGCTCGTGCCTGGGCAGGATGGTGCGGATCTGATCCTTGTAGCGCGTGAGTGCCTGGTGGAGCGGCATGCTCGCTCCGCCCGGGTAGGCGAAGATCACATCGACACCATGGCGGACGAGCGATTCGACGACCACGTCTGCCCCTGACACGAAGGCTTCGGATGCTTTCGACGGGCGGGACGCGGTGGCCATGGGGTGCTCCTGGAAACCTGGTGTGGAACTGGGGACGGGACTGGTGGAATCCATTCCGAAGGGTTCGGCCTTAACCATACACCATAAAAACCCCCCGAAAAACTCGCCCCCGCCGTAAATCACGGCCGGCGCTCGGTTTCCAGCGAGCCTCGAGGCGGCGGGAAAAGCGGGCCCGCCTGCGAGGCGGGTTCTTCGGCGAGCAGGCGCGCTGGCCGTTCGTGGCGAAAGTCGTCCGTGACCGTTGTCCCCTGGATCGACCGGTGAAAACGCCGAGGGTTTCCGCGGTCGATGATCCTCGGATCCCACTCTGGCAGACTTGCTCCACGGTCTGCCGGGGCCCGGGATCTGCGGCGGGCGGCCCCTGAACCCGCGGCGCCTATACTCCGCTGACACACAGAGGCCCCGTGGCACGAAATGTCGAAGGGCCCGCCGGGCGGATGCTCGGCCTGGCCGCAACGTTGGATTCGCACCGCGGGTTTGCCGACGTGATTGCCAGCCTCCGCGAGGGGCATGGCGGCACGATCGGCGGAACCTGGGGATCGGCGTCTGCGCTCGCCGTGGCCGCGCTTGGCCGGGCGCGGGCCAAGCAAGCCGGCACGCTGGTGGTGGTGCTGCCGCACGCCGCCGAGGCCGACGACTTCCTCGACGACCTGCGACTTTTCAGCGACGTGCCGGCCGTGCTGCTCCCCGCCGTCGAGAGCCTCGGCGAAGACGACTCGGTGGCCGATGATCCTGCCGAGGCGGAACGGCTGGCGGTGGTCAAACGCCTCACCGTGAAGGATGCACCGCGGCCGCCGCTGGTGGTGACGAGCATTCAGGCGCTCTTGGCGCCGCTCGCCGATCCCCGCGAAATCCAGGCCGGCACGCGGCGACTGGCCGTGGGGGGCCGGCTCGATCCCGAGGAACTCGCCGACTGGCTCGGCGCGAGGGGCTGGCGGCTCGTCGATGCGATCGACACGCCGGGCACGTTCGCCCGCCGCGGCGGGATCGTCGATCTCTTCGCCGCCGACTGGGATCGGCCCGTCCGCATCGATCTCTTCGGCGACGAGATCGAATCGCTCCGCACGTTCGACACGATCACCCAGCGGAGCGTGGCGGCCGTCGAGAGCGTCGACCTCACGGCACTCGCGGTGACCACCGGCACCCGGCATACCCAGCTGGCCGAGTTGCTTCCGCCGGGTTCGGCCTTTGCCCTCGTCGAACCGGGCGAACTGGCGGAGGAGGCGAAGCGGATGCATCAGCGGCTCGGTACCGCCGCGGGCCTGCTCGAGCCGGAGGAGGTGTTTGCGCGGATTCATCGATTCCCCTCGGTGGCGCTCGATGCCGTCGCCTCGTCGAGCCTCGACGCCACGGCAACCCTGGCCGTGGAGAGCGTGGAGCGGTTCACCGGCGTCCTCGAGCGGGTTCGCGAGGAACTCGAAACGGTCGGCAAGGACCAGGAGGTGTGGATCGTCGCGCCGTCCGAGGCCGAGGAGAAGCGGCTGGGGGAACTGCTCGCCGACTCGACGCCGGCCCGCACCAAGCGACTGCACTTCGCACGGGGGCATCTCTCGGCCGGCTTCCGGCTGGTGCCCGAGAAGCTCGTGCTCGTGTCGAGTGCCGAACTCTTCCGCCGCGAAGAGGTGGCCCGGCGGCCGACGAAGCAGAGACTCACCCGCGCGATCGACACCTTCCTCGATCTCCACGAGGGGGATTACGTCGTCCACGTGTCGCACGGCATCGGCCGCTACAAGGGGCTGAAGCTCCTGGAGAAACACGGGCGGACGGAGGAGTTTCTCGACATCGAGTTCGCCGAGAGCACGCGGATCTACGTGCCCGCCTCGTGCATCGAACTCGTCCAGAAATACGTCGGCGGCACGAAGCTCGCGCCCAAGCTCGCCAAGATCGGCGGCGCGTCCTGGGAGAAGCAGAAACTCGCGGTTCAGAAGGCGGTGGCCGACATGGCCGCCGACATGATCCGACTGCAGGCCACGCGGGAGAGCCGCCCCGGCTGTCCCTTTCCCCCCGACACCCCCTGGCAGCGGCAGTTCGAGGAGTCGTTCCCTTTCGACGAGACCCCCGACCAGCTCACCGCGATGGAGGCGATCCGCGAGGACATGCAGCGGGCCCGGCCGATGGACCGGCTGCTCTGCGGAGACGTCGGCTACGGCAAGACGGAGCTCGCCATGCGGGCGGCCTTCAAGGCGGCGGAGTCGGGGGCGCAGGTGGCGGTGCTCGTGCCCACGACCGTGCTCGCCGAGCAGCACCGCCGCACCTTCGCCGCCCGGTTCGCGGAGTTCCCCTTCACGATCCGCTGCCTCTCCAGGCTCACGCCCGCGGCGGAGGAGCGGGACACCCTCGAAGGGCTCGCCCGCAAGACGGTCGATATCGTGATCGGCACCCACCGCCTCGCGCAGGCCGACATTCACTTCGCCAACCTCGGCCTCGTGGTCGTGGACGAGGAGCAGCGGTTCGGCGTGGACGTGAAGGAGCGGCTCAAGGCCCTCCGCGCGAGCGTGGATGTGCTCACGATGACGGCCACACCGATCCCCCGCACGCTCCACATGTCGATGCTCGGGATCCGCGACATCTCGAACCTCACCACGCCGCCGACCAACCGGATCGCCGTCGAGACGCGGGTGGCCCGCTGGGACACCGCCCTGGTGCGGAACGCCATCGAGCGGGAACTCTCCCGCGGCGGGCAGGTGTTTTTCGTGCACAACCGGATCCACGACATCCAGAAGGTCGCGCACCGGATCTCGCAGATCGTGCCGGAGGCGACGATCGGCATCGTCCACGGCCGGCTTTCGGAGTCGGAACTGGAGGAGGCGATGCTCTCCTTCGTGGCCGGCACGACCGACATCCTCCTGGCCACCACGATCATCGAGAGCGGCCTCGACATCCCGAAGGCCAACACGATCTTCATCGACGAGGCCGACATCTACGGCCTCGCCGATCTCCATCAGCTCCGCGGCAGAGTCGGCCGCTCGCATCACCGCGCCTGGTGCTATCTGCTGGTGGATGAGACGGCCCGGCTCACCTCGACGGCGGCCAAGCGGCTCCGCGCGATCCAGGAATTTTCGAGCATGGGCGCCGGCTTCTCACTGGCGATGCGGGACCTCGAGATCCGCGGCGCCGGCAACCTCCTGGGCACGCAGCAGAGCGGCCACATCGCCACGGTGGGCTACGAGCTCTACTGCCGGCTCCTGGAACAGGCCGTGCGCGGCATGAAGTCGCTTCCACCGGCTGAACCGCCGCCGGTCAACATCGACCTGCCGGGCGAGGCCTGGCTGCCCCGCGACTACATCGCCGACTTCCGGGCCAAGATCGACGTCTACCGGCGGCTCTCGCGGGCGACGGCGACGAGCCAGATCGACGAGCTCGCCGCCGAACTCGGCGACCGCTTCGGGCCGCTTCCGGTGGAGGCCAGGCGGCTGCTCGACTTCACGCGGCTCAAGGCGCTGGCCGCGGGGCTGGGCATCGACTCGATCACGCGGCACCCTGGCCTGATCATGATCGGTCATCACGACCGGACCGCGATGGAAAAACTCCGGCTGGCGGCCGGCTCCCGCGGCAGGACGCTTCGGATCGTCGATCAGAAAACGGTGGTGATGCCGATCGACGCGGCGACGGCCGCCGCACCCGACAAACTCCTCGAGGCCGTGCGGACGCTGCTCACGCCACGCCAGCCGAAGCCGGCAGCGGCCCGCTGACCGTCCGTGGACGAAGTCATCGAGGACAATCCTGCTCGGCACGGGCGGCCTCTCGGTTCCCCGCGCAGTCCGAGGTTCTCCGGGGAGGGCCGTCGCATCTGCTCGTCCCCATGATGCAGCAAAAAAAGCGGGGTATCGGGAGGGGCTGCCCATGCCCCGCGAGCCGGCGTTGCTGGCCAGCGCAGGCATGGATGCCGGAGCGCAGCCGGCATCGAGCGAACGGAGCCCAGGAAGGGCGGAGTGAGCGTCCGGCGACGGGGCATGGGCAGCCCCGACCCTCACAAGACGTCGCGAGCACCTCCGGCAACCCCCGTGCCGAACAGGATTGCATCCACGACCTTTGTCCACTGGCTTGCGCTTCCGCCCGGGCCCTGCTGACAAGCGGCAAAACCGGGGGTTTTGCCCCGGATGGGCCGCTCTTGCGACCGCCTTGCCGGCGTCCTTATAGTCCCGCCCGCTCGCGCCGCCAGACCACCGATTAGATGAACTTCGCATGCTTGCACAACGATTCGTCGCCGGCCTGATCTGCTGCGCGGCGTTCAGTGTCAGCGCCGACGATACTCCGTCGCCGCGGGCCGCGGTCGAACCGGCCCAGATGCCGACCATTCCCGGAAGCGTGTCTCGCCCCGAGGGTTGGCCGACGGCGAAGGCGAGACCGGGCGACAACCATGTGCTCTCCAGCATCAGGGCCAACCCCGGCTCACCTCTCGAGCCCGTCGGCCAAATGATTGCGAGCGAGGTCGCCAAGGCGGTGGCGGAAGGCGGAGCGACCGCCTCCACCTCAGGGTCAGGCGTGGTGCCCGCGGCCTTCGAGAGCCCGACCGCGACGCCGACCGACGCGCTGCCCGGCATCCAGTCGCTCGAGACGGCGATGGTGATCGCCCGCGTCGGTCCGGAGGTGGTGCTGGAGGCCGATCTGCTCACGCCGAAGGCGCTCGAATGGCTGGAGAAGGTCACGCCCGGCATGCCGCCCGAACAGGTCAGGGCCCTGCGGCTGCAGATCTGCCAGCAAGTGCTCGGGCCTCACGTCGAGACGCTCCTTGTCTACGTCGATGCCCTTCGTGAGATTCCCTCCGAGAAGATTCCCGAGATCCGCCAAAACGTCGACAAGGCGTTCGACGAGCAGCAGCTGCCAAAGATGATGAAGGAGGCGAACTCGCCCAACTCGATGGAGTTTGAAAAGTCGCTCCGGGCCCGGGGCATGTCGCTCGAGCGGATGCGGAAGATGTTTTTCGAGCGCGGACTGGCCCAGGAATGGATGCGGAAGAACGTGATGAGCGACGAGGAGATCCCGCACGCCGAGCTGATCGCCTGGTACCAGAACCACCTGGCCGACTACGACTATTCGGCGCAGGCCCGCTTCGAATCGTTGACGGTCAAAAAGGGGCTCAAGCGATCGCACCGCGAAGCCTGGGATCTCCTGGCCGAAATGGGGAACGAGGTGCTTGGCGGACGCCCGTTCGACGAGGTCGCCCGCTCCCGATCCGAAGGGCCGACGGCATCCCAAGGGGGTGTCTTCGATTGGACCAACAGGGGCAGTCTCGCCTCGAAGACGCTCGATGAGGCGATCTTCTCGCTCCCCGTCGGCCAGCTCAGCGCGATCCTCGAGGATGGGGAGTTGCTGCACATCATCAGGGTCGTCGAACGAAAGGACGCGGGACGCACGTCCTTCATCGAGGCCCAGGTCGGCATCCGCGACACGCTGCTCATCGAGCGGCGGCAGGCGGCCACCGACGACTATCTCACGAAACTCCGCCAGCGAACCCCGGTCTGGACGATCTTCGACGACAAGGCGGGGTCGGCGGTGGAGCCGCAGTTCACCGCCGGTCGCCCGGCCGGCACGACGTCGCGATAGCGCGGCCGCTGAGCGTGGACGGAGTCATCCATGACCCTGGTCCACTCGACCGACCGGTGGAAACGCCGGGGGTTTCCCCGCTCGCTGATCTTCGCATCCCGCTCGGGCAGACTTGTTCCACAGCCTGCGAGCGCGTCGACGTGCGTCGCGTCCGTGCGCGCGGCGCCGCGGATTGCCCGACCTTCCTTCCGGGGCTAGACTTCGGTCCCTGCCCCGCAGCGGCGACTCTGCCGCCGACAGCACGCGCCGGAGACCCGCCGATGACCGCCCCCGCCCGGACCTCGACGCCCCCTTCCAGCCCTCCGACGGCCGTTCCCCCGTGGCCCGGCACCCACGCCGATGGCGTGGCCCGGCTCGAGGCGAGACCCCAGCCGTATGACCTGCCGGTGATCGTCGGCACGGAAGGGGAACGGGCGATCGATATCGCCAAACTGCGGGCTCAAACCGGCCTGATCACGCTCGACGAGGGTTACGTCAACACCGGCTCGACGACGAGCGCGATCACGTTTCTCGACGGCGACAAGGGGATCCTCCGCTACCGGGGCTACCCGATCGAAGTGCTCGCCGAGAAGTGCGACTTCGTGGAGGTGGCCTATCTCCTGATCTACGGGAGCCTGCCGACCGTCGCCGAACTTGACGCCTTCCGCACGTCGCTCTCGCACCACACGATGATCCACGAGGACATGCGGAGCTTCTACGGCGGCTTCCCCCGTGATGCCCACCCGATGGCGATCGTGGGCAGCGTCGTCGGCGCGCTCTCGACCTTCTACCAGGACTCCCTCGACGTCCGCGATCCGCGGCAGGTCGAGGTGAGCATGCACCGGCTCCTCGCGAAACTGCCGACCATCGCCGCCTACAGCCACAAGAAGTCGTGCGGGCAGCCGCTGATGTATCCCCGCAACGATCTCAACTACTGCGAAAACTTCCTCCAGATGATGTTCGCGGTTCCGTGCGAGGAATATCACATCGATCCCGACTTCGCCGACGCCCTCGACATGCTCCTGATCGTGCACGCCGACCACGAGCAGAACTGCTCGACCT
>SXGQ01395633.1_pt1 | contig 25239 bp, 23 predicted proteins | sample 3178371 | NCBI WGS metagenome assembly SXGQ01 (sample SAMN11356859, study PRJNA531348) | freshwater metagenome | isolation source: freshwater sample F1-20 | place: China: Fuxian Lake, Yuxi | collected 2017-12-25 | reverse complement strand
TGGCAGCTTGAACAACCTTTCCAACTCGTTGACGGTAGCGTCCTGATGACGTGGAGGCAACCCTAGCGGTAAATTACTGCTGTGCGAGCCTACCCATCGGGGCTGGTTTCCTTGATTGACTGCGTGGATGTGAACACCCGGCCCTGGGATGCGGTGTACCGGCGGATGTCAGGCGCCGACATGCCCGTAATGCCCGATATGTTTTCCGGGGCCAAGTGAAGCTGGTTGCGGTAGCGGCGATGAAGGCAGGCATGGATTTCGACCTTCGTGGAATGACGGATTGGCGTCATTCTCGACCCGCCCCCCGTCATCCCTTGTCGGATCGGGGATCCTTACAGTCGTGGATTCACGGTCGTAGCCGGCAATGACGGTTCCGGGCAGGCATGGTGTGAACAAGCAAGAAGCCGTTTCTCGCCACAGCGCAGGCATCCGATTTTTGGCGTACCTATTCAAGCGCCACGCTCATTTGCTAGGTTGGGCCGGGGCCACTGGTTTTCTCAAGCACTTGCCTCGTTGGCCACGTCCAAAAACGGGTTGACGATGCGCAGGTGACCGTCAATCAACTGGTTGTGTTGTAGGTCTTCGGTGTACAGAACGTTGGCTCCGGCTTGCAATGCGGCGGCAATCACAAGGCAGTCGTAAAAGCTGTAGCGGGTTTCATCATGCAGGTTGAGCGCTGCCTCAAAAAGCTCCGGGCTGCTGACCACACGGTTGAGGGGTTGCATAGCGGCGTCAATGAACTGCTTGCATTCGTGCACGCTAAAACATTGCGCAAACTTGCGCAAACCCACGTTGGCAAACTCCTGAATCACTTGGTAGCTAACGCAGCCCGTGTGGCTGGCCAGGGCTTGCTCCAGCAATTGCACCGCGCGCAGCTTTTTGCGTGGCTCGCTGGTCAAAAGGGCGTACACAAAAATATTGGTGTCTAGAAAAAACAGCGGGTTCTCAGAGTGGAGCGTGGCCATTAGCGCAGTGCGGTGGGGGCTTAGTGCGGGATGCTTGAGCTTCGGCTTGAGCCAGCGGAGGTGGCGTTGAGTGATTGAAGCCCGTTGCCTAATGCTGGTTCATCTCATCGCGGGTGAAGGTTTGCCCGGCCTCAACATGCCCCAGCTTGGCCATCACACCGCGAAAGTGGTCGACCGCTTTAGTGTCTTGCTCGGCGGTAAAGCTGACCAGCCATTTGCGAAATTCAACATTCAAAGAGGATTGCTTTGCGGCTGCTTTGTCGCGGGCGCGAGCGATCAAAGTAACTTCGGCAGAGAGGGTGACATTACGCAACATGATGTTTAGTGTACACGACATATTATTTAGTGCGCAATTTTATGAGCCATTGTGATTACTTAACCGTGTTTTCAGTCGATTCAATCTCCCGCTGCTGGCGCCGATTGAATATTGACCCAGCCTGCTGACTTCCTATGACCCGGTGGGATGACCTTGAGCCCGTTGCTGGGCGCGGGGTAGCCACCGCCGATAGTGGGCCAGCTAAATCTCGGCGCCAACAGTTGGTGCTCATCTGGATGTTGACATTGATAAAGCCGCGGTCTGTCACGGCAAAGACGGCTTTGTCGGCATCGATCTTCTTGGCAGCGCGTTAGGGCCTGCCTCTCACTCTCCCAACCAGGGCTGAACAAAGGCAACCCAGCCACCGATCACGTAGAAGGTTGCGCTCAAACCATGCACTGCAAACGACACCTTGCGAGTTCGCATGCAAGCATGGCGCAGGGCCGGGTCGCTTGGGCAGGGTGCATGCCGGTTGCGCCAATGTAATATGCCACTAGCCGCCATCATCAAGCCAGCCAGGGAGAAGACCGCCTCTTTGTGTTCACTGAGCCAGACCACCTGCGGGTATACCGAGACAAAGGACGACAGCGCGGCCCCGGCGCCCAACGCGACCAGCAGTGCGGGGATGGCGCAGCACACCAAGGTGCTCGACGTGGCAAACAGGCTTGCAATAGAAGCCAAGAAGTTGCTGCGCGATTCGGTGATGCCGTCCGCGCTCATTGGCGCCCCTTGGTCTCAGCCTTGATCTGCTCGACTGACTTTTGCACGGTTTCGAGCTTCACCACGTCGTAGCCGGCGTCGGTGATCTCGGCGGTGATGGCCTTCCCATCCAAAGTCTCGCCCTCCTTGGCCTCGATAGCGACAGTCTTCTTTTTCAGGTCGACGTAGACCGCCTTGGTGGCCGGCATACTGGAGATGCGCTTCTCAATACCCTGGGCACAGAAGGCACACACCATGCCGTTGACCGTGGCCTTGATGCTGGTAACAGCCATGGACGGCAAGGCGGCGAACGCGAGTGCCAATGAAAAAACCAGTTTGTTCATGCTGAACTCCTCAAAAAATATACATCAAAGTGATGCGACTTTGAGCGCTGTTATTCACGCCCAGTTCGACGAAGTAGCGGTTATGAATCAGGCGCAGCATGGGCGTTATTTCAGTCTTGTCTGACAGGCCATTCATGCGTCGTGCTTCCACCACCACCCAAGGTTGTGTTTCGTCGTAATCTACTGCATAAAAAGAAAAACCCAGCCGCGCAAACACGTAGTCATGGTTCAGGCCATCTGCTCGGTAGAGCCTGGCGCCAGCAGATGCGTAGACGCGGGTGGTTTCATAGTCCACCTGAATCCCCGGTGAAGCCATGGCCTTGAAACCCGAGAAGTCATTGCCGCTCACATTGCCCAAGCCACCTAAGAACCATATATTGGCCTGGGCTTGCGGCTGGTTCCAACGCTTCACCAGCCTGGTGTAGGTGGCATCTACCAACTGGCGACTTTTGCTCAAGTCGTCAGAGCGCATGTAAAGCGTGGAAGCGCCTAAGGCATCGCGCGGCGTCAGGGCGTAATTGGCAAATGCCTCCTGCCAGTTGGGGCCGAAGTCGCCCATCGCCATCCAGCTGTCCTTGAACCCCATCGGCCCACTGAAGGCCGGCATAGTCAGCACCATCAGCGTCAAGGCGCCCAACGCCATGTTGCGCAACGAACTTCTCATCTTGCTGACTCCATCTGGTCTACCACCAGGTGGTGGTTCTTTCCAGTGAGGGTGGTTCGGCCCTTTTGAAGGTTTCCATTCGGGTGCAGACCAGAGAGATGAAGTGCAGGCCAACATGACACCCAAAATTCTATGCTTCATGACAATCCTTATCAGCGGGGCGTACAACCCCAAAAAAACTGCTTATTGCGGACGTGGTTGTGCTGTAAGGACTCAAGAATGGGTGGCTTGACCTGGCGTGCGAGGTCGGCACTGATGAAGTTGGCGTAGCCCGCTTGAGGAGGCAGTTGCCTTGCATATGCCAAGAGATGGGTTTGCGGGCAGCTCAACGCGGCCAGGGTCACGCACAACTGGCAGGATTGGCTCGCAACGAGGCCTTTGGCAGGGCTGGGTGATTCCATATCTTTTGGTGCTGGTTTAGCAAGCATCGGGCAGTCAGCAGGCATTCCGTCCATCGAAACCTGCTTGTCGACAGCTTGCACGCTCGCCTGGCTGTGGGCGATCCGGACAGCCATGCTCTGCGCGCTCCAGCCGTGTATCGGTATCAACATGATGACCAGAATATGTTGGTGGCCAAGATGCGGCGGGACTATGCCCGCATCAGCCGAACGCAGCACTTCTAGCGCCATGCTGTGGTCTCCAATGGAAACTATGTCGCCAATAGCAGTCATTAATATTTACAGTGATTCTTATTAGCTACCTTGCAGGTGATTGACTCGCCTTGACTGCTGTCGAATATAGTTATAAAATGACTGTAATCGCAGTCTTTGTAAATGATAAGAACTGTGATTGCAGACGCAGCTATCTGCGCCACGCCACGGCCCAGCCGGTTACTGCCGACTTGCAGCAGCGGGTTCCACTTTGACGGGAAATCAATGAAGTATGACGAATCGCTCCGCACGCCTGAAGTCCGCCTGAAAGAGGCAGAACAGATTGGCGCCCAGCTCCGCACGCTGCGCATTGCGCGCGGCACAACCCAGAGTGATGCGGCAGCGCGTGCAGGCGTTTCTCGGTCCACCGCGGTACTGCTGGAGCAGGGGGACGAAAGCCGCACACTCTCGCAGGTCCTACGCTACTTGCACGCCCTGGAGCCTGAGCTAACCTTGGCTGGCTTGCTGACAGGCAAGTCAGCAGCTGTACGTGTATTCAATGAAACTCCCCGCGTCCATCGCGTCTACAAGTCGAATACAAGCGCTGGACGCAAGGTCCAGGGCGCCACTTTTGGTATCAAAAGCGGGGCCCAAACGACCTCTGAGCCTGATGCAGGGCCGTCTACCAAAATGACCACGAAGCGCAAAGCTGAGCAGGACCCCTATGACTTCTGACCACAACCCTTATGCCCGTCCTCCCCGTGATGTTTTCGTGTTCGCACACGTGGCGGATGAGCATGGCGCTGACTTCATGCCAGCGGGTTCGCTAGAAGGCGCAAACACCACGCAGCCTGTTTTCGTCTACGGCAAACGCTATGTGCAGCGCCCCTATGCAGTCGAGGTGGACCCCGTCGCCTTGCCACTGAGGGATGAGGAGGGAGGATCCAAGCGCTTTGTCTTGGCGGGACTCACGGAGTTCGGGGGTATCCGCGACGCGGTCCCGGACTCTTGGGGACGCAGGGTCATTGAGAACAAGCTCAAGGTAGCTGCAAACAAGCTGCCTGAGGTGGCCTATCTCTTGGAAACAGGCTCAGACCGGGTAGGCGCATTGGATGTGCGCCTCACGCGGGATTCCAGGGCTACGGCCCCGATGTCAGCTGAGACGGACCTGGAGCGCCTTCTGGAGGCAGCGGACCGCATCGAGAATGAGGAATACGTCGGGGAGGACCTCGCCATTTACTTCGGGAGCCTTGGCAGCGCCGGCGGCGCGCGTCCTAAAGCTTCTGTTCGCACTGATGACAGTGTTCTTTGGCTCGCCAAGTTCCCATCCAATTCAGACCGAGCTTGTAATGCTGTCCTGGAAGCTGGTGCATTGGAGCTTGCGCGTGCCGCGGGACTCCGGGTGCCTCCCGTGAAGGTCATGCAGGTAGGCCATGCCAAGGTGCTGTTCATCCGGCGATTCGACCGCTACTGGGCAGAGCCAGGGGTTGTGCCTGACCCTGACAAAGAAAGTTGGGTGTTGTTAGAGGGACCTAAAAGCCTGCAGTCTATCGAAGGCCGCATAGGCTTTTGCTCAGCACTCACGCTCATGGGCATCGATGAGCATGATGCACCGCGTAGCTCCTACAAGGCCTTGGCAGAAAAAATGCGTGCCCGCGCGCTCCCCCAGTACCTTGCGCGGGACCTTCGTGAGTTGTTCAAGCGGCAGGCGCTCAACATCTTCGTCACTAACAATGATGACCACTTGCGCAATCACGGATTCCTGTACCAGGTCGCAGTCAAGGGATGGACCCTCAGCCCGCTTTATGACGTGCTCCCTATGAGCGTTGTTGCCCAGGAACGGACGCTGCATTTGGAGGTTGGAGAAAGGGGCAGGCTAGCCACCCTGGACAACCTGATGACCCACTGGGCTGTGTACTTTTCGAGCAAGGTAGAAGCGCTGAAGGCACTGCACGAGGTGTGGCTGGTGGCTCGTGCGTGGAAGCCGTTTTTCGAGAAGTTCGGTGCGTCTCAAAAGGACATGGCGCACCTGGAGGGGGCCATTCGGAGCTTGGACCAAATTGCAGCTCCAGAGCTCGAAAAAACGCTACGGGGCTTCCAGGGCTCAAGCTCTTGAGAGAGTCCGAAGCCGCTGGAAATCGCGATGGAACCTGCCGGGCGTGCGGTCCGCCGACCGCCCTCGCGGCTTACCGATTACTCGGGAAACTGAACACCGTGCCCTCGCGCACGCCGGCTGAGGGCCCGCGCTGGGTGATGGTCTTGCGCTTGGTGTAGAAGCGCACGGCGTCGGGGCCGTAGGCGTGCAAGTCGCCAAACAGGCTGCGCTTCCAGCCGCCGAACGAGTGGTAGGCCACCGGTACCGGCAGCGGCACGTTCACCCCCACCATGCCGACCAGGATGTTGTCCGAGAAGTAGCGCGCGGCCTCACCGTCACGGGTAAAGATGCAGGTGCCGTTGCCGTACTCGTGGGCGTCGATCAGGTCCATCGCCTCTTGCAGCGTCTGCACCCGCACAATGCCCAGCACCGGGCCAAAGATTTCTTCCTGGTAAATCACCATGCCGGGCTTGACCTTGTCAAACAGGCAGGGGCCCAGAAAATAGCCGTCCTCATGGCCGGATACCTTGACACCGCGGCCGTCCACCAGCAGGGTGGCGCCCTCAGCGACGCCTTGGTTGACATAGCCCTTGACCTTCTCAAAATGCGGCTTGCTGACCAGCGGCCCCATGTCGTTGCTGGCATCGGTGCCAGGGCCGACCTTCATCTTGGCGATCTCGGCTTTCAGCCCGGCGATCATGGCATCAGCAGTGGCGTCGCCCACGGCCACGATCAGCGGCACCGCCATACAGCGCTCACCGCAGGAGCCGTAGGCCGCGCCCATCATGGCGCTCACCGCATTGGCCACATCGGCATCCGGCATCACCACGGCGTGGTTTTTGGCGCCGCCCAGCGCCTGCACCCGCTTGCCAGCGGCGCAGCCCGTGGCGTACACGTACTCGGCAATCGGTGTCGAGCCGACAAAGCTCACGGCTTTCACGCGCGGGTCGGTCAGCAGGGTGTCTACTGATTCTTTGTCGCCCTGCACCACATTCAGCACGCCCGGTGGCAGACCGGCCTGTAGCGCCAGTTCGGCCACGCGCAGCGCGCTGCTCGGGTCGCGCTCGGAGGGCTTGAGGATAAAAGTGTTGCCGCAGGCCACGGCCATGGGCCACATCCACAGCGGCACCATGACTGGGAAGTTGAACGGTGTGATGCCAGCGGTGACGCCCAGCGCCTGAAACTCGCTCCACGAGTCGATGGCCGGCCCCACATTTTTGCTGTGCTCGCCCTTGAGCAGCTCGGGCGCGTAGCTGGCGTACTCCACGTTCTCGATGCCGCGTTGCAGCTCGCCCAGCGCATCGGCCAGCACTTTGCCGTGCTCGGCCGTGACCAGAGCGCACAGTTCATCAGCATGCTGCTCCAGCAGCACTTTCAGGTTGCTCATGACGCGGGCGCGCTTGAGCGGCGGCGTGGCGCGCCAAGCCGGGTAGGCGGCCTGCGCGCTGGCAATCGCTTGCCCTACCGTGGCCTTGTCGGCCAGCAGCACGCGCTTTTCAGCGTGGCCGGTGGCCGGGTTGAACACATCTTGCGCGCGGCTACCGCCGGCAACCCGCTCGCCGTTGATCAAATGGGGAATGGTGGGGAGAGTGGACATAGAGAGTGGTTAAAAGACGCGTTGGATTCAGGCAGTTTCTTGGATGGTTTCGCCCAGCGCGTCGAGCAGGGTGCTGATCTGGGCCGGGGTGCTGATGAAGGGCGGGGCGAGCTGGATAGTGTCGCCACCATAGCGCACATAAAAGCCTTTTTTCAGCATGGCCATGGCGATCTCATAGGGCCGGCGCGCTGGCTCGCCGGGATGGGCGGCAATGGTGAAGCCGGCCGCCAGTCCGAAGTTGCGGATATCGGCGATGTGCTTCACGCCTTTGAGGCCGTGCACCGCGTTCTCGAAATGGGGCGTCAGTGCTTTGACGCGGGCTATCATGTTCTCGCGCACCAAGATGTCCAGTGCTGCCAGCCCCACCGCGCAGGGCAGCGGGTGCGCCGAGTAGGTGTAGCCGTGGGAAAACTCCAGCATGTAGGGCGGGCCGCCGGCGGCCATGAAGGTGTCGTAAATCTCCTTGCTGGCCAGTACCGCGCCCAGGGGCTGAGTACCGTTGGTGATCTGCTTGGCCACGTTCATGATGTCGGGCGTGACGCCAAAGGCTTCGGCCCCGGTGTAGGCCCCCATGCGGCCAAAGCCGGTGATGACCTCGTCAAAAATCAGCAGAATGTTGTTGGCGGTGCAGATGTCGCGCAGGCGCTGCAGGTAGCCCACCGGCGGCACCACCACGCCAGCCGAACCGGACATGGGCTCGACGATGACGGCTGCGATGTTGGAGGCATCATGCAGCGCAATCAGGCGCAGCAGGTCGTCGGCCAGTTCGGCGCCTCTCTCAGGCATGCCGCGTGAAAACGCGTTGCTGGCTAGCTGGGTGTGCGGCAGGTGGTCGGCCTCAATGCCCTGGCCAAACGTTTTTCGGTTGGCCACAATGCCGCCCACCGAGATGCCGCCAAAGTTGACGCCGTGGTAGCCTTTTTCGCGGCCGATCAGGCGGGTTTTGCCGGCCTGGCCCTTGGCGCGCCAGTAGGCGCGCGCCATCTTCAAAGACGTGTCGGCCGATTCCGAGCCAGAGCCGGTGAAGAACACATAGTCCAGCCCGGCCGGGGTCAGCTCTTTGAGTTTGTTGGCCAGCTCAAACGACAGTGCGTGGCCGTACTGGAAGGCGGGTGAGTAGTCCAAGGTGCTCATCTGGCGGCTGACCGCCTCCACCAGCTCAGTGCGGCAGTGGCCCAGGCCGGTACACCACAGGCCCGACAGGCCGTCAAAAATCTGCTTGCCATGGACATCGGTGTAGTAGGCGCCCTTGGCGCTGGCCATCATGCGGGGGTTGGCCTTGAAGTCGCGGTTGCCGGTGTAGGGCATCCAGTGCGGCTCAAGCCAGGCGGCATCCAGGCGGGGGGTTTGCTGCAGGTGCTGGGCGTCGTTCATGTTCATGGACTGCTCTCCTGATTGCTGGCTGAGACCGCGACGGCGGGCCCAAGCCATGTTGAAAGACCGGGGTATGGTGTTTACTGTTGGGCGGAGCAACGATGGTATCGCAACACCACAGTGTTTGAATTGACTAGCCCGAACCTCGAGCGTTGCCCAGTTTCGAGCCAGCGTCGTGGCGGGATGGTTCGCGCCCCGGCTTCACTTGGCGGCCAGACAGACTGACAAGTCGCAAGCTGCTCGGCCCGTCTGCATTTTGGGGCCTACGGCTAAAATTCGAGCATGAAGTCCAACCCGGCTGACAAGCCCTCGTTCAAGCAGCAAATGCTCAAGGTGCGCGAAGACACCATCGTGAAAACCGTCAACCGCTTGTTGGCCGAAAAAGGGTTTGAGGCGATGACTGTCGACGAAGTGGCCGCCGAGGTGGGCATTGCCAAAGCCAGTCTTTACAAACACTTTGCAAGCAAGGAAGACCTGGCCGTGGCAGCCATGGTGCGGGTGATGCGGCAGGCCCAGGACTTTATTGCCGCGCTGCCTGCGCAGCACCTTGCTGCGCAGCAATTGCGGGCGGTGGTGCGCTGGGTATTGCAAGTCAAAATTGCTGGCGGCATGCCGTCCCTGCCGAGCCAGAATTCAAGTTTGCGCGCTAGTCTGCTGGCCAGTCAAGACTACATGGACGGCTTGCTCGAACTCAGCGAACGCCTGGGTGCCTGGATCGAGGAGGCGCAAGCCCAAGGGCAGCTCAACCCCAAACTGCCACCGATAGCCATTTTGTACACTTTCTTTGCCCGTGCTTGCGATCCGGTGCTGGAATTCCTGAAGATTGGCGGCCTCTACCCCGATGAGCAGATCGTCGAGATGGTGCTGAGCACCTGCTTTGACGGCTTGGCCGTGCGCCAGCCTTAAATTTCCAGGCACAGCCCGCCATCAAAGTGCGCCTGCTCTGACTTGCGCGCATAGCCCATGGGGTTGGCCAGCACCTGGCAGCCTGCGTGGGCGTAGCGGCTGGGCGCGTGCAGATGACCGTGCAGCCAGAAATCGGCTCGCCCGAGCAGGGCATCCAGGGCATTGCAAAAGCCTGCTGTTCCGGGGGTGATGCCGTAGCGTGGGTCAGCGCTGCGCAGGCTCGGGGCGAAGTGCGTCACCACCACCGTTATGCCGTCAAAGGCTTGATCCAGGGCCGCTGCCAGCCAAGCCTGGCAAAGCAGCGACTCTTCGCGCACCTGCTGCGCCAGCATGGGTTGGCCGTGGCGGGTCGTACCGGCTTTTTTGAGGTAAAAGTTGGCCGCTCGAAAAGCCTTTTCCCGGGACTTGAGCTGTGCGCCAAGCAGGTTGACCGTGTGCCCGGCGGCGCCCGGGCTTGGCGCGAGCGCGTCAAAGTCGCTCCACAATGTGGTGCCGATAAAGCGCACCGCTCGCGAGCCGTTGACGCCGGCCTGGGGCCAGATCAGCAGTTCGCGCTCCAGCTAGGTGATGCCCAGCCTCGCACAGGTCTGGCGCAGCCGCGCATGCGCGACATCAAAGTCCAGACCGTCGTACTCGTGGTTACCCGGCACATACAGCACAGGTGTGGGCCAGCCTTGGCGGGGTGAAAAGCGGGCCAGCCCGAAATCGGTGTCGCTGAGCTTGGAGCCGCTTTGGTAAGAGCCAATGTCGCCGGCCAGCACCAGCAGGTCGGCGCCGGGCGAGGGCCGGGGAGTCCAGTCGGGCTGCGCTTCAAGGTGCAGGTCAGAGAGCAGCTGGATTTTCATGGACTTGAGGCTTTGCCGTTGGCTGCTAAGCATGCCACAGTGGCCCGGGCGCCGGGGCGCGGTTCGCGTTCGACCGACCGGCTCAGCCAAGCCTGTCGCTTCAGGTGGCAGCCAGCCGTTGTTGCATCGCTGTGCGGGTGCGCTCCAGCGCCGGCGGTAGGTGGTGGGCTAGTTGCTCAAACAGCGCCTGGTGCAGGGCCAGCTCTTGCGTCCAAGCGGCCTTGTTGATGTGGGTGACAGCGGCAAAATCGGCCAAGGTAAAGGTTATGCCGGCCCACTCGATCTCGTTAAAGGCCGGGCTCAGACCGAAGATATTTTCCACCCCCGCAACCCGCCCTTCGATTCGGTCTACCATCCATTTCAGCACCCTCATGTTGTCGCCATAGCCGGGCCAGACAAGCTGGCCATCATCCCCTTTGCGGAACCAGTTCACACAGAAAATTCGCGGCAGGGCCGGGCTGCCGGGTGCCCGGCCCTGCGCCATGTTCAGCCAGTGTTGAAAATAGTCGCTCATGTTGTAGCCGCAAAAGGGCAGCATTGCAAATGGGTCCCGTCGGACCACGCCCATTTGGCCGGCCGCCGCAGCGGTGGTCTCCGAGCCCATGGTGGCGGCCATATAGACCCCCTCGGTCCAGTCCCGCGCCTCAGTGACCAGGGGTACCGTGGTGGAGCGCCGCCCGCCAAAAATAAAGGCGTCTAAGGGCACGCCCCGTGGGTCATCCCAAGCCGGGTCGAGCGCCGGGTTGTTGACGGCGGCCACAGTGAAGCGGGCATTGGGGTGCGCTGCCTTGGCGCCGGTTTGTTTGGCGATCTCGGGCGTCCAGTCATTGCCCTGCCAGTCGATGGCGTGCGCTGGCGGCTCGCCCATGCCCTCCCACCAGACGTCTCCGTCGTCGGTCAAGGCGACATTGGTAAAAATCACATCATGGCTCAGGCTGGCCATGCAGTTCGGGTTGGTCTGGTTGTTGGTGCCCGGGGCCACACCAAAATAACCGGCTTCGGGGTTGATGGCATAGAGCCGGCCGTCGGCATGGGGCTTGATCCAGGCGATGTCGTCGCCAATGGTGCTGACCTGCCAGCCGGCAAGGGCTGCGGGCGGGATCAACATGGCGAAGTTGGTTTTGCCGCACGCACTCGGGAAAGCGGCTGCAACATGGTATTTTTTACCTATAGGCGAGGTGACGCCCAAAATCAGCATGTGTTCGGCCAGCCAACCCTGGTCGCGGCCCATGGTGGAGGCTATGCGCAGGGCAAAACACTTTTTGCCCAGGAGGGCGTTACCGCCATAGCCCGAGCCAAAGCTCCAGATTTCCCGGCTTTGCGGGTAGTGCACGATGTATTTGGTGGGGTTGCAGGGCCACGGCACATCGGCCTGGCCGGTGGCCAGAGGCGCACCAACCGAGTGCACGCAGGGCACGAAGTCGCCATCGCTGCCAAGCAGGGCATAAACCCCGCTGCCCATGCGAGTCATGATGCGTTGGTTCACCACCACGTAGGCGCTGTCGGTCAACTCGACGCCGATGTGCGAGATATGGGAGCCCAGCGGGCCCATCGAAAACGGCACCACGTACATGGTACGCCCGCGCATGCAGCCGGCAAACAGCGCGGGGCTGCCATCGGGCTGGCCCTGTTGCAAAATGCCGCGCATCTCAGCTGGCGCCATCCAGTGGTTGGTCGGGCCGGCCTCCTCTTTGCTGGGTGAGCAGATGAAGGTGCGGTCCTCCACGCGCGCCACATCGCCTGGGTCAGAGCAGGCGTAAAAGCTGTTGGGGCGTTTGTGGTGGTTCAGGCGTTTGAAGGTGCCGGCGTCGACCAACAGCTGGCACAGCCGGATGTACTCTTGTTCCGAGCCATCGCACCAGTAGACCGAGGCTGCATGAGTCAGCGCTGCAACTTCGGCCACCCAGGCGATTAGCCTGCTGTGTTTGATGTCGGCGGGTGCGCCGCAAAGGGGCCCCTCTGCCCCGGGTGAGTTCATGGGGTGGTCTGTGACGGTCTTCATAGGCGGCAGATTCTATGAACCTGGGCCGAAGTTACCAGTCGGTTACAAAAAAAGCCATGCAAAACTTGCATGGCTGTGGCAACAGCAGCCGGATCGGCCAATCAGGCCATGGTCACGGCGATGAAAGCCAGCAGGAAAATGAGTACGCCACCGGCCAGCGGCAGTACAAACGGTATCGCCGAGACGATTTCTTCAACCGGGTCTGCCGGGATGGGCTGGTCTTGTGCTTCGGGCTTGGACATAGGACTACCCGCGGGGGGTCAAGGTTGCTGGACTTCAGATTTTAGCGCCGCTCTTTTGTCAGCCGCTGCAGATTGGCGCGTGCCCAACAGGGCGGCGGCCACGATCATCAGCGCGGCCAGCGCGATGCTCCAGCTGAAGGCCCGCTCGCCCGAGAGCACCAGCAGGGCGGTGGAGGCCAGCGGCGTCAAGTAGCTCAAGATGCCGATCTGTCGCGGATCGCCCCGCTTGAGCGCCATGTCCCACAAAAAAAACGCGGCGCCCATCGGCCCTAAGCCAAGAGCTGCAATCAGCAGCAGGTCCCGCAGGCTAAGGGCTACGCGCGGCTCCAGTGCGGCATGGCAGACCAGCGATAGCAGCGCCGAGACCAGCGCAAAGCCACCAATAGCAGCAGTTTGGAAGTGCGCTACGCGCCGGGTCAGCAGCGAGTAACTGGCCCAGACCAGGGCCGAGAGCAGGGCCAGCAGGTAGCCCCAAGACCAGCCGCTCGGCGTACCCGGGGCTTCGGTCGGGCCAGCCAAAATCACCACGCCAGCCCCCGCAAAGCCCAGCAAAGCGGCGGCAATGTGAACCCGGTGCAGGCGCAGGCCCGGCAGCAGCAGCGGCGAGAGCAAGACCATGAACAGCGGCCACAGGTAATTGATCAGGTTGGCCTGCACTGGTGGCGCCAGGCGCAGGGCCATGAACAGCAGGAAGTGAAAACCAAACAGCCCGCCCACACCCAGAGCCAGCGTGGCAGGTGGCACCCGCCAGCGCTTGAGGACAAAACCTGACAGCGGCAGCGCCAGCAGGCCGCCCACCCCCAGCGCCAGCCCGGTGAGCAAAAAGGGCGGCACATGGGCCAGCGCCACCCCCAGCGCGGCCAGTGTGCCCCACAAAAGGATGGCCCCCAGGGCCAACAGGCTAGGCGGCAGCCGGCTCGGCAGGTTGGCAATTTGGCTGTGCTGGGTGGTTTCGGGCATAGCCTGCAGTGCGCAAAAGCGGTCACTATACGGCTCCTGCACCCCCCAGGGTTACCAGCCTGGCCGATCCGTGCAGGGGGGTGCGATACTTAAACCGATGGGAGTTGATGTCTTATCCAGCGGCGCACAAGCGCCTGTCAAGAGCCGCTTGCTGCTGGTCGGCCTGTTGCTCTTGCTAGGCGTTGGCTGGGGCAGCACGCAGTCGCTGGGTAAGCTGGCTGTTTCAAGTGGCTACCAGCATTTTGGGCTGATTTTTTGGCAGTGCACCATCGGCGTGCTGCTGCTTGGGCTGGTCAATCTGCTGCGGCGCAAAAGCTTTGCCATCACGCTGGCCGGCCTGCGTTTTACCTTGGTCATTGCCTGTATCGGCACGATTGTTCCCAATTCAACATTTTTTATCGCAGTGGCCCACTTGCCCGGGGGTGTCATGTCGATTTTGATCTCCACCATACCGCTGCTGTCATTCCCATTGGCGCTGGCGCTGGGCATGGACCGTTTCAGCACCCTGCGCCTGCTGGGCTTGTGCTGCGGCTTTGTGGGCGTGGCATTGATTGCCCTGCCCGAGGCCAGCCTGCCCTCGCCGGCCATGGCGGCCTGGCTACCGCTGGCCATGGTCGGGCCGCTTTTTTATGCCTTGGAGGGCAATTTCGTTGCCAAATTCAGTGCCGCTGGGCTGGATGCGGTGCACACTATGTTCTGGGCCTCGGCGCTTGCTGCAGCCCTGGCCTTGCCTCTTGCCCTCTGGTCGGGTCAGTGGATCAACCCCCTGCTTGCCTTTGGCGTGCCAGAGAGCGCCCTGCTGGCATCGTCTTGTGTGCATGCCCTGGTCTATGCTGGCTATGTCTGGCTGGCGGCCCAGGCTGGTGCCGTCTTTGCGGCTCAGGTCGCCTATGTGGTGACCGGCTCGGGTGTACTGTGGGCCATGTTGCTGCTCGGGGAGCGGTTCAGTACCTGGGTGTGGGCCGCGTTGGCGGTCATGCTGGTAGGCCTTTTCTTGGTGCAGCCGCGGCAGCGCCCGGCCCCAGTCTTGCCGGCATGATTCGGTCCTGTCAGGACCCTGGTGCTCGCCAGGTTGCGCTACGATGTCCGAGTTTGAGGCATTGCCCCATGACGGAGTCCCGGTATGCACAGCCCAAGCTTGCCAGTTAGCGCTTCGCTCGAGCAAAGAACCGCGGCCATCGAGGCGGCGCTGGATGCGCGCGGCTTCAAGCCGGCGGATTTCATTGCCGAACAGGCAGAGATGATCGAGCAGCAGTGGCTGCCCGAAAACGCTCCTGGTTGCCAAGGCCTGGAGCGATAGCGCTTTTCGGCAGCGCCTGCTGAGCAACGGCCGGGCCGCGGTGGCTGAACTTGGTTTGGCGATGCCGCAGCACCACCGCCATCTGGTGGCGCTGGAAAATACGCCAGCGGTACACAACGTGATTTGCTGCACACTGTGTTCCTGCACCGCCTTCACCATCATCGGCTTACCGCCTGACTGGTACAAGGAGCTTGAATACCGGGCCCGGGTGGTGCGCGAATCGCGCACCCTGCTCAAGGAAATGGGCCTGGAGCTGGCGCCTGAGACCGAAATCCGGGTGTGGGACACCACCGCCGACACGCGCTATATCGTGTTGCCGGAGCGCCCGCCCCACACCAGTGGCTGGTCCGAGCCTCAACTCGCTGCCCTGGTGAGTCGCGACGGCATGATTGGCGTGGCGCGGCTGCAAGCGGGGAGCACTATGGACGGCATGCATGATTTAGGTGGTAAGCAGGGTTTTGGTCGAGTGCTTTATTCGAACCGGGCGCAGGTGTTTCACGCCCCCTGGGAGCAGCGGGTGAATGCCATGTATGGGCTGGCGTTCAAGCTCGGCCTGTTCAATATGGACGAATACCGCCATGCCATCGAGCGCATGGAGCCACGCCATTACCTTGCAGCGTCTTATTACGAGCGCACCTTGACCAGCCTAGCCACTCTCTGCGTTGAAAAAACCTTGCTCAGCCATGACGAGTTGGAGCAGCGTGCCCAGGGCCGGTTCCCACTGGCCCTGCCAAGCGCCGCCGGTCGCAGCAACTTGGCAGCTCGCCAAACCTTCAGCCCTGGGCAGCGGGTTCAGGTCAGAACAGACCTGGTGCCCGGCCATGTACGCATGCCAGTGTATGTGCGTGGCAAGCAGGGCGTGGTGGTGGGCGAATCGCCGGCGTATCCTTTCCCGGATGCCCACGCGCATGGCGTGCAGGCCGTCGATGAGCCGACTTACGATGTGCGCTTTGACGCACTGCACCTGTGGCCAGATTCAGCCGATGCGGCCTTTGTCCATGTTGGCCTGTTCCAAAGCTATTTGCAAGCTGCCCCGGCTTAGGGCTACCCCGGCTTCCCCCCCGGCGGCGCCTTGGCACCGACGCGAATTCCTCGCGTTGGCCAAGCTTCGAGGTCTCTGCGTCGGGGTACTAGGCCGCCAAATACTGCGCGAGTTGGGCAATGTCGACATTGCCGCCAGACACGATCACGCCCACCCGCTTGCCCCGCAGGTCCAGCGCACCCTGCATCGCGGCTGCCATGGCCAGGGCGCCAGTAGGCTCAACCACCATTTTCATGCGGGCGGCGGCAAAGCGCATGGCCTGCACCAGTTGCGCATCGCTGACCGTCACGATGTCATCTACCAAAGCCCGAATCACTGGAAAAGTGAGCTGCCCCAGCTGCTGGGTTTGGGCGCCATCGGCAATCGTCTTGGGCGTGTCTATTTTGACAATTTGCCCCAGCCGTTTACTTTGTTGTGCATCGTTGCCGGCTTCTGGTTCAACCCCAATCACCCGGCAATCGGGGCTTTGGTGTTGCGCGGCAACGGCGCAGCCTGAAATCAAGCCACCACCACCCAGACACACCAGCAGCAGGTCCAGCGGACCGGTTTCTTCAAACAGCTCCTTGGCCGCAGTTCCCTGACCGGCCATCACATGGGCATGGTCGTAAGGCGGTATCAGCGTCATGCCGCGCTCCTCGGCCAAGCGGCGCCCGATCGCTTCACGGTCCTCCGAGTAGCGGTCGTAGGTAATCACCTCGGCCCCGTAGCCCCGGGTTGCCGTCAGTTTGACCGCTGGCGAATCCAGCGGCATCACAATTGCCGCCGGAATGCCCAAGAGCTTGGCAGACAGGGCAATGCCCTGGGCATGGTTGCCCGAGCTGAAAGCGCACACCCCGCGCTGGCGCTGCTCGGGGGTGAACTGCGCCAAGGCGTTGTAGGCGCCGCGAAATTTGAAGGCCCCCGTGCGCTGAAAATTTTCGCACTTGAAGAACAGCTGCGCGCCGCTCAACGCATCGGCAGTTTGCGACTGCAGCACCGGCGTGCGATGCGCTACGCCACGCAAACGGTCTTGGGCACTGACAATGTCTGCAAAATCAATCGCAAGCTTCATGATGGGGACCCTGTTGAAGTGCTGCGATGCTACCAAAGTCAATATGCGCCAGCGCCCCGTAGAATTAAGTGTGATTGCAACATCCTGGCGCCTTCCTCAGTGCTATTTTTTTGGTTTGCGGACCGCTTGTCTGGCTGGCCTGCTGCTGCTCTGCATACCCTTGGCGCAGGCCCAAGCAAGCGCCAAGGCCACCTTCGCCGGGGGCTGTTTCTGGTGCGTGGAGGCCGACTTTGACAAGCTCCCCGGTGTGCTTGCTACCACCTCGGGCTACACCGGTGGCACGGTGGCCAATCCCAGCTATGAACAGGTTGCCGCAGACATCACCGGGCACGCCGAGGCGGTGGAGGTGGTGTTCGATCCAGCGAAGATCAGCTACCAGCAACTGCTCGAATATTTCTGGCGAACCATTGACCCGACCACCAAAGACAGCCAGTTTTGCGACCAGGGCTCGCCGTACCGCACCGCTATCTTCGCCCACGGCAGCGAGCAACTCACGATGGCCCAGGCGTCTTTGGCAGCGCTGCAAAAAAGCAAGCCATTCAAGCCGCCCATCGTGACACAGTTGGTGCTGGCCGGCGTGTTTTATCCGGCCGAGGCCTACCACCAAGACTATTACAAAAAGAACCCCGTGCGCTACCAGTACTACCGCTCAAACTGCGGTCGCGACGAGCGCCTCAAGCAGCTCTGGGGCGCGCCGGCGGCGCCCAAGGCTTTGAAATAACAGGTTTCACAGCGTCATAAACCGGATCTCCGTGGCCGGGATCAGCAGGCTTACCGCCGTGCCCAGGGGCAGGCTTGGCTGGCCACGCACATGCGCTTGGTCGGCCAAAACCAGTGCGCTGCCAACCCGCACCTCATAGCGCAAGAACGCTCCAAGGAACTCCTGGTGGTGCACGACCCCGCTGAGCTGCAGGTGCCCGGCCAGCGCTGGCTGCTCGGCGCTGCACAGGCGCACGGCGTGGGGCCTGAATGCCATTTCGCTTGGCTCACTTGGCGCTACCAAGACGCTTGGCAAGGCCAGCAAGCCCAGTGCGGGCGATGCAAAGCTCGGCCCAGTGTCTCCGGCTAAAAACTGTCCGGCGAACAGGTTTGTCGAGCCGATGAACTGGCTGACAAAGCGGTTTTGTGGGTGGTCGAACAGCGCCAGCGGCGTGCCAACCTGTTGGATTAGCCCCTGGTCGAGCACGGCGATGCGATCGCAGGTGGTCAGAGCCTCTTCCTGGTCGTGGGTGACAAACAGGGTGGTGATGTTGAGCCGGCGTTGCAGTTTTTTGAGTTCCTGGCGGGTTTGCAGCCTAAGCTTGGCGTCCAGGTTGGAGAGTGGCTCGTCTAGCAGCAGCAACTGCGGCTCGATGGCCAGCGTGCGGGCGATTGCCACGCGCTGTTGTTGTCCGCCCGACAACTGGCCCGGGCGACGCTGCTCCAAACCGTTCAGCTCCACCAGCTCCACCACGGCGGCTACCCGGCGCTTGATGTCGGCCGTGGGCAGCCGACGCTCCTCTAGCCCGAAAGCAATGTTTTGAGCCACAGTCATGTGCGGCCAAAGCGCATAGTTCTGAAACACCATGCCCACATTGCGTTGCCAGGGCGGCACCGCGCTGACGTCGCGCCCATCTATCAGTACCCGACCTGCCTGGTTGCGGTTAAAGCCCGCTATCAGACGCAGCAGCGTGGACTTGCCTGAACCCGAGGGGCCCAGCAAAGCAAAAAACTCGCCGGGCTCGACCTTCAGGTTGATGTCGCGCAGCACCTGGGTCGTGCCAAAGTGCAGCGCCACATTCTCAATCGCCACAGCAACCGGCTTCATGGCGCAGATCCTTTCACATCATGGCTTGCATGGCGGGCTGCTACACGGTGCGTTAGCCAGGTGCCCAAGCCGATCAACAGCACCGCAATAACGCCCAGTGCAGCACCCGGCCCGCGCCCTGAGATCGATTGCATATAAAGGTAGATGCCATAAGACATGGGCGCCAGACTCTCGCGGCTGGTGAGCAGTATGGTTTCTGATATTTCCCCTGCTGCGGTGACAAAGCTCGTCACAAACCCGGCCAAAATGCCGCCCATCATCAGTGGCACCAGCACTCGGCGAAGGGTGCGCCAGCGGCTCGCACCCAAGTTTTCTGCGGCCTCCTCCAGTGCCGGATGTATTTGCGCCATTGCGGCCATACAAGAGCGCAGCGCATAGGGCAGCCGCCGCACGGCGTAGGCGATGACAAAAATCAGCCAGCTGGCGGTGAGTGGCCCGATCCAGGGCAGCTCCACACCCCTGAAGGCACGCAAGTAGCCAATACCCAGCACCAGGCCCGGCATGGCCAGTGCCACGGTCACCATATGGTCGAGCAGTTGGCGCCCCGGCAATTGCGTGCGCATCACCAGGTAGGCAATGGCCGTGCCCAGCACCACGTCGAGCAGTGCGGCCAAGCCACAGTACAAAAAAGTATTCCAGATCATGCGCGTGCTGTCTTCGAGAACAGTGGCGTAATGCAACAGCGTGAACTGCTCGGGCAGCACCGTAAAGCTCCAAACCTTGGAGAGCGACAACAGCAAAATACCCAGGTGTGGCGACAACACCAACAGCAACACCGCCACGATCCAGCCGTAAGCTAGCAGTGATTGGCTGCCCGAGAGTTTGCGCCGTGGCGAGCTCACCTCGCCGCGCGACTGAATGGCAAAGTCGCCACGCTGCACAAACCACCAAGCCCCGCCCATCGCGGCAACCGAGAAAAGCACCAAAATAACGCAAATTACATAGCCGATCGGGTCTTCCAGGCCAATCGAGGTCACCCGCAAATAGGCTTGTGGCGCCAGCATATTTGACACATTGAGCACCAGCGGCGTGCCAAGATCATCAAATACCTTGATAAATACCAACGATGCGCCGGCGATATAGCCCGGCAATGCCAGCGGGAAAACGATTTTTCGAAACAAGCGCCAGCCCGAGCTACCCAGGTTTTGTCCGGCTTCCTCCATCGCCGGGTCGATATTGGCCAGTGACACAGCCAGGTTCAGCAAGATGAATGGAAAATAATGCAGCGTCTCGACAAAGATCACGCCATTGAGGCCCTCCATCAGCGGCAGTGAGACCCCAAAGGCGCTGTTGAGCAGCAGGTTGACCGAACCCGAACGCCCAAACAGCAACTGCATTGCCACAGCACCGACAAAGGCCGGCATGATCAGTGGCAGCACGCCCAGCGTTTGTATCAGCAAGGCGCCCCGAAACTCAAAGCGCGCCGTTATTGCTGCCAGCGGCACGGCCAGCAGGGTCGCAAAAAACACGGTCATGCCTGCCACATAGAGGCTGTTGGCGAAAGACTCGCGCATCAGCGAAATTTCTGCAAAGGCACTGAAATGCGCCAGGGTAAAGCCGCCCTGCGCGTTGCTAAACGCTGTGACCACCACGGTGGCCACCGGCAACAGCAAAAAAGTCAGTAAAAAAGCGACAATGGCCAGCGCCAGCAGCACCACTCCGGCGCCGTGGCGTGGTTTGTTCGCTTGCGACCCGGCCGGGGACCTCACTTGGCCGCGTTGGCGAGCTCTGTGGCCCGGGCGTAGTTGGCCTTGGCCCGCGTCGCCCATTCTTCTTCGACCCGGGCCTTCTGTTTGGAGGCGGCCTCGTCCTTTTTATCGGCCTTGAACAGTGCCAGCAGAGTCTTGTCGGCAATTTGCCGGTCGTCAACGCTGGGCGTGAAGACCAGTTTTTTAGCCTCGTCCAGCGCTGCGTTTGTTTTACCGCCCAAGCGCTTGTCGGCTTCCCAGATCGCCTTGGTCGCGGCCACCAATTCTTTGTGGCGGAAGGTGATCATTTGGTCAAACAGAGACACCACCACGTAGTAGCGGGCCTCTGACAAGTCGGTATCGAAATTCACCTTCGCCTGGATTGAACCGGTAAAGGGGTTGGGGTATCCAGCCGGCGCCTTGGCATAGATGGCGGGCAGCACGGGCAGGCGGCTGATGTCTTTTTGCAGCAGCAACATTTGTCCCTCTTCGGACAAAGTGAACTGAATAAAACGCTTGCCAGCTTCAGGCGACTTGGCCCCTGCCACCAAGCCGATGTTGGCGGGCACGATGGCCGTCATGGAGGGGTAAATAAATTCCACCGGCATGCCTGAATTTTTGGCGGCCAGGCCAAAGAAATCAATCACCAAACCCAGGCCGAACTGGCCGCTTGCAACCCCATCGGGCACACCAAAAGAGCGCTCAGTGATGGCCGCGCTGTTGCCTGAAATCTCCAACAGTTGAGCCCAGCCCTTGTTCCAGCCCTCGCCCTGCAAAATCGTCTCCACCGTGAGGTGGGTGGTGCCCGAGCGCGAGGGGCTGGAGATGGCCACATGGCTGAAATAGACTGGCTTGGCCAAATCTGCCCATTCTTTGGGCAAGGGCAGCTTGTTGGCAACCATGTAGCGGGTGTTCCACATGATGCCGTAGCCCGCCAGCGCCTGCCCCTTGTACAGCCCTTCCGGGTCGTTGATTGGATAGGCGCCCACCTTGGCAGGTATCGCCGGGTTGCCAACATCGAGTTTTTGCAGCAATTTGGCGCTCGCCAGGACCTCGAATGCATCTGGTGCTGAGGCCCAAAACACCTCGGGGCGATTGCCCGGCGCTTGCTCCCGGACATAGGCGATGCCCGCGGCCGTGTTTTTATTCAAAATTTCCAGCTTGTCGCCGGGAAACCTGGCCTCGAAAGCCTTTTTATACGCAGTGGTGATTTCCTTGGGAAAAGACGTCACAACAGTCACCGTGTCCGCCAGCAACATGGCGGGCAGCAAGAGGGGAGCGATCAGGGTAGCGAGCAGTCTATGGCGCACAGTTAACACGGTTTCCCTTTGATTGGATGCAACTCAGCCAGTATGCCAGAGCGAATCGCCACAACACATGGGGCCATTCCTGTGGGCAGCAGCTGAAAAAAGCCCATTGAAGCGGGTGTGTGCAGCCGGGCTCACCTGGTGAGCCTTTGAGCGAGCAGAATTTACCACGCTGCCACACTGCCACACTGCCGCGCGGCAGCGTCACAATAGAACTGCCATGGCCCCGGCCTGCACCCAAAGCCCAGCCCAACTGCCCATGACCACCCCGCCCCAGCCCCCGCTCAAATCCGGCTTTCTCGCGTTTCACGGCAACCGGGCGGAAGATCTGGTGGAGGTGATGGCCAACTGGGTTCGACGCCATCCTGTGGGCCCCTTGCAAGAAGACGTCATCTTGGTGCAAAGCAATGGCATGGCCGAGTGGGTCAAGATGGAGATGGCACGCATCAGCGGTGTTTGCGCAGCGACTCGGGTCGAGCTGCCGGCGCGTTTTCTATGGCGCACTTACCGTCAGGTGCTGGGCCGCGCTGCAGTAGCGGCCGAGTCGCCACTCGACAAAATACCCATGGTCTGGCGCCTCATGCAGTTGCTGCCTGGCCTGCTCGGCCAAGCGGTGTTTGCCCCCGTGGCTGGTTTTTTGCGGGCCGATGAGCCTGACCGCCTGCTGCAACTCGCCAACCAGCTCGCCGATCTGTTTGACCAATACCAAAACTACCGCCCTGATTGGCTGGAAGCCTGGGCCCAGGGCCAAGACCAGCTGTTCGTGGTGACTGGCGGCGTGCAAGACCTGCCGCCAGAGCAGCAGTGGCAGGCGGCCCTGTGGCGCGCCCTGCTGCAAGGCCTGAGCCAAGCCCAGCAGCAGGGCATACGCCCCAGACTGCACCAGCAGGTACTGGCCCGCCTGGCCTCTGCACAGCCGCCGGCAGAGGCGCTGGCACCGCGGGTGATTGCCTTTGGCATGAGCCAGGTCGCCTGGACCACGCTGGAGTTATTGGCCGCCTTGGCGCCGCACAGCCAGGTGGTTTTGGCCATTCCCAACCCCTGCCGCTTTTATTGGGGCGACATCATGGACGGGCGCGAGTTGCTGCACTCGCTGCGTCGCAGACAGGCGCTGCGCCCGGGCCGCGACCTTGCGACGCTGGCACTGGAAGACATGCATACCGAGGCCAACCCCCTGTTGGCGGCCTGGGGGCGTCAAGGGCGCGACTTCATCCGACAGCTCGATGTGTTCGACGATGCGCAGGCCAGCCGTCAAAGGTTTGGGCTTGAGCGCATCGATTTGTTTGACGAGACTGAAGAAACTGCCCACACCCCGCTGCTCAAGCAGGTGCAAAACCGCATCCGTGACCTAGCCCCCCTGCCCGGGCCAGAGGCGCGCACCACCGCCGCGCCGGTGCCTGACAGCGACCGCTCCATGGTGTTTCACCTGGCCCACAGCCCCGTGCGCGAGCTTGAAATCCTGCACGACCAATTGCTGCAATTGTTGGCCCAGGCCCCCTTGGGAGCTGGCGCGCCGGCGGCCTTGAACCCGCGTGATGTCATCGTGATGGTGCCCGATATTGAGCCCATGGCGCCCGCTATCCGGGCTGTTTTTGGCCAATACAAACCCACCGACCCCCGCTTTATTCCGTTTGATATTGCGGACATGGGTGCGAAATCGAACAGCCCGCTGATCGCGGCCCTGCACTGGTTGCTGCGCTTGCCGCAGCAACGTTGCCGCATGAGCGAGTTGCTTGAATTGCTTGAGGTGGCAGCGGTCGCAGCATGTTTTGATATTGAGCCGGCCAGCCTGCCCAAGCTCACCCGCTGGATGGCGGGTGCGGGTATTCGCTGGGGATTGAACCAAGGCCACCGCACTGACCTTGGCTTGCAGGCCTGCGGCGACCAAAACAGCGCCTGGTTTGGGCTACAGCGCATGTTGCTGGGTTATGCCAGTGGTGCAGATGAGGTGGATCTCAGTGCGGCTGGCCTGGTGGCTATCGAGCCTTATGTTGAGGTCGGCGGTCTTGAGGCTGAGCTGGCCGGCTCCCTGGCGCACTTGCTGCAAGCGCTGGCGAACTGGGTCTTGGCAGCGGCTGTTCCGGCTGCCCCCGCTGTTTGGGCGGCGCGCGGCCGCGCCCTGCTGTCAGGGCTGTTCAAGGCCGAATCTCAGGCTGACAAACAAGCACTGCAAGCCCTGGAAGACGCTCTGGCCACCTGGCAACTGGCCTGTGAGCAGGCCAGTTTTAGCCAAGACCTGAGCCTTGAAGTGGCCCGCAGCGCCTGGCTCGATGCCCTTGAGCTGCCTGGCCTCAACCAACGCTTCAAGGCCGGCGGAGTGACTTTTTGCACCCTCATGCCCATGCGCGCCATACCGTTTGAGGTGGTTTGCCTGCTGGGCATGAACGACGGCGACTACCCCCGGCGCAGCCAGCGCGCGGACTTTGACCTCATGGGCCTGCCCGGCATGGCCCGTCCCGGTGACCGCTCGCGCCGCGAAGACGACCGCCAACTCATGCTCGAGGCGCTGTTGTCCGCACGCCGGCTGTTGTACCTGAGCTGGTGCGGGCGCAGTGTGCGCGACAACAGCTTGCAGGCGCCCTCGGTGCTGGTGTCCCAATTGCTGGATTACCTCAGCGCCGGCTGGGGTCCGGCGCTGGTCGAACAGCGCACCACCCATCACCCGCTGCAAGCCTTTAGCCGCCGCTACTTTGAGTTGGGAACACCCCTGATCACCTATGCCAGGGAGTGGCGTGCAGCGCATCAGCAGCCGGCAGTGTCTGCAGCAGAGGCTTTGGCGCGGCATCCGCCCTTGCCGGCCTTTGTGCCAGACCCCGGTGTGCCGCTGACGCTGGCGCAGCTCAGTCATTTTTTGCGCCAGCCGGTCAAGGCTTTTTTCCGGCACAGGCTGCGGGTGGTGTTTGACGAGCCGGCAGCCGGGGTCGATGACGACGAGTGCTTTGAGGTCGACCGCCTGCAAGACTATGGGTTGGTGCGCGAGCTGCTGGCCAAAGCTACAGCCCAGCCCGGCCAGGATGCCGGACAGGCCCGGGTGGCGCAGGCGCTGAGCCGGGTACGGCTGGCTGGTCAACTGCCCATGGCCGGCCTGGGTGACAACAAACAGCAGGCGCTGCAAGCGCTGGTGCACACCATGCTGCAAGCCTGGCACGCAGCCCAAGACCGCTTTGGCTTGGCCGCTCAGCGGATCTTGATTCGCCTGCAGGTGGACGGTGTTCTGCTGCAAGACTGGGTTGACCACCTGTTGCAGGTCAAGCCCTCGGCACAGGCGCAGCAGCCAGCCGATTTGCCTATGGCCACACACGCCTGGCTGGAGCTCGAGCCCGGCCGGCTGCTCACGGATACAAAAAAGCCCTCGGCACGACCTGAAAAGCTGTTGGCCCACTGGGTGCACAGCCTGGCTATTGCTGCAAGCGGACGGCTGGCCCAAGGCGTGGTGGTGGGCCGC
>SXGQ01065591.1_pt1 | contig 25254 bp, 19 predicted proteins | sample 3178371 | NCBI WGS metagenome assembly SXGQ01 (sample SAMN11356859, study PRJNA531348) | freshwater metagenome | isolation source: freshwater sample F1-20 | place: China: Fuxian Lake, Yuxi | collected 2017-12-25 | reverse complement strand
CGTCGAGCCAGATTACGGGATCCGGCGTATCGTTGCCGTGATCATGCCATTGCCACGATGGCGTGATGATGAAATCGCCCGGGCGCATGATCGTGCGCTCACCATCGACGGCCGTGTAGGCACCACGCCCCTCGAGTACGAAGCGCAGCGCACTCTGCGTGTGACGATGGCTGCGCGCTCGCTCGCCCGGCAGCACCAACTGCAGCCCCGCATAGAGCGAGGTGGTAATGCGCGATTGCCCGGGGAACGCAGGGTTCTCAAGCACCAGCACGCGCCGCTCTGCCTCCTCCACCGACACCAAACCGCCGGCCTCCATCAACAGCGCGCGGACGGCCTCATAGCGCCATGCGGCCGTACGACAGCCGCTTGAAGGCTGCCGTGTCACCAGCGCTGCGAGCGATAACCACAGTGGCGCGAGGGAACTGCGCCCCAATCGCTCGTAGAATTCCGCGCGCTTGAGTGCATCTTTAGAGGCCATGGAAGACATGAATGACCTCCATAGGGTTCAGGCGAGATCAACAGCAAGTGGATCGTAGCAATACAGCCATTCACGGCGTGAGCGTGCGATGTCCTTGCGCATAAAGGCATCGCGCATTTCCGCGGCGTCGGTGATGTGGAACAACTCGCCATGCTCGGTCGACTCGCGCACGATCCGCGCCGTGCGTGGTGCGCGGTTACGTTGATACCGCTCAAGTGCTGCGGGAAGCGGCTCAGCGCTACTCAAGCATCGGGACAGTACGGCTGCATCCTCGATCGCCATGACGGCGCCCTGCGCCATATACGGCAAAGTCGGATGGATGGCATCACCGAGCAGAGTGGCTCGCGGGGTACTCCAAGTGTCATGGGGCACGCGACTGTTGAGAGCCCAACGGAAGCACTGGTCGCGATCCATGGCCTCGATGATGGTCTGCACGTCGGGATGCCAGCCCGCATAGTCACGCTGTAACTCCGCCCACGGACGACGAGCCGTCCACGACTCCTCTTCCCAATCGCGCTCGTGACAACCGACGAAATTCAGCAAGGTGCCGCCACGGACGTAATAGATGACGGCGTGATTGCGCGGTCCGCACCAGACCGTCACCACCTGCGGCATGATGCCGGGCGGCAACCGATCGGTTGGTACGACCACCCGCCATGCCGCCTGACCCGTGTAGGTAGGATTGGCCGAGCCGATGATCTGCGGACGGATCACAGACTTGATGCCATCCGCTCCGACCAGCACGTCACCCGAAAACTCGCGCCCGTCGGCCAGCTGGAGCCGTACCCCAGCCTCGCTCTCAACAAAACCCGTGGTGCGCGCTGCGAGGTGGATGCAATCGGGATCGAGCTCCTGCACCCGCGTGGCGAGCATGCGATGCAGATCACCTCGATGAACGTGGAAGTACGGTGTGCCATGCACGCGCTCGTGCGTGTCGTTCTCATTCAGCGGCACCCGATGCAGGATCTCACCGGTATCGAAGCGACGGAACTCGTAGGCCAAGGGACGAACGGCCGACTGCTCAAGCTTGGCCCTGAGACCCAGCGAGTCGAGCACTTTTACCGCATTCGCACTGAGCTGGATACCAGCGCCTACCTCGCCGAGTTCGGGGGCTTGTTCGAAGATCTGCACTGTGTGACCACGCTGCATCAGGCAGGCAGCGGCAGTCAGACCACCGAGGCCGGCGCCGGCGATGATAGCCTTCATGTCCGCCCTCTCCAGCTGATCATTACACTCATTCCGTCGCGAGTTGGGCTTTGCGGCGCAGGACGCCGTTACGCTGCTCGAGTTGCAGCATTCGGATGGCATTTCCGCTGTATATTTTTTCGCGGCTAGTGGCGTCGATATCGAGCGCATCGACAATGGCGATAGTGTCACGGATATACATCGGACCCTGCTCCGGATCGAAGGGCGCATCGGAAGCAAACAGAAATCGATCTGCCCCGAAGAACTCCAAGGCTAGACGCGTCGCGCCAGCCGAGGTGAACAGCGCACTGTCGGCGTAGAACATGCGGAAATAGTCGATCGGGCGATGCTTGAGCCGCCGTAGCAGGGCGAAATAGTCCTCGTCCGAAGTTCGCGTGCCCATCTGATCCCAGCCGGGGCCGAGCCGGCCTTCAAGCATCGGTGCGAGACCGCCGCCATGGTGGGTGATGAACTGCAGCGACGTATGACGATCCAGTACCCCAGAGAACGCGAGGCGTGCCATCGCTGCGGTAGTCTCGTAGGACCAGCCGAGCGTCCACCAGATCTCGTACCGCGAGCGCGGTTCGCTGGGGTAATCGCTCATCGCCGCCGTGCGCGTCGGGTGGATCCAGATCGGTAGGCCGTAGCGCGCCATACGCGCATACAGCGGCTCGAACTCGGGCCCATCGATCGGACGTCCTGCGGCGTTCGTGTAAATCAGCACGCCAACCGCACCCAGCGTATCGATCGCCCGCTCGGCCTCACTCACCATGGTTTCTGCGTCGGTAAGCGCCAGTGTCGCTATGAACCCTGGAAACCGCTGTGGGTGCCGATCGCAGATCTCCGCCACGGTATCGTTGGCAATCCGTGCGAGGGTTGCAGCGTCCGCGGGCGTCGTTGCAAGCACCTCGACAGGTGGCGAAGACAACGACAGAACCTGGCAGTAGTCGTCGAACCCATCCATGACACGAAACCGAATATCGAGGTCCATAAGCATCGGCACGCTGGTGACGCGCTTTCCCATGTCGAGGAACTTGGGCACATAGCGTTGCACCGCTTCGAAATACGGCTTGGGCCAGATGTGGTTGAAAATATCGACCTTCATACGCGGTACGTCCTCGACGACACTCGCGATCATCATCACCCAAAGCCATGGCCCTCACCTGTCCCACGACCGGTTGACACCCGCTTTCGCAAATCAATCGTCCGATTCTTTAAATGCTCGGACAGCGATTGAAATGACGGGTTTTGCGCTGCATTCTGCGCAGCATGACTCGCTCCACCGCTCCGCGATCCAGCGCCCCGACCGAAAATCACGCCGATGGGTTCATTCGCACCCTACTTGCGGGACCGCATGGACGTTTGTCGCAAGCGTTCGAAAATGCCTGGACATCGCCACATACCTCCCGAGTCGAAGCCAACGCCGAGCGCGGCGTGACACGCTTTCTCGTCGACCAGAATCTGCCCAATGCGTCGGGTCGATACGAGCTGTTCTCGATCCGAGACCAGATCAGGGTGGTTATCGAGGATTTGCAGAATGTGGGTCCGCGTCTCGAACGCGCTCCCGGCGAGAACCTGATCTCGTTTCGCATCCAGCTGGCCGGCGAATTCATCGCTGGTATCGGCAGCGGTGATCCGGTGCATTTCCATTGCCCGCACCTCGGTGCGCGCTTCCAGCCGCGCGGCACGTCGCTCCGCTTGTTCTTCCCGACCGCACCGCTGGCGCGCTCGGTCACGCTGTTCTGCTCGCCGCAGTTCCTGCTCGGCAACCTCGTCACCGAACGCGATACGCTGCCTTTGCAAGCCATGCGCTTGCTGACCGCTTCGGCGCCCGATTTCAGCTTTTGCCGACTCACGGTGACAGCCGAAATCATCGAATGCGCACAGGCATTGCTGCACAACTCCATCAACGGTCTACTGCGCTTGCCGTTTGCGGAGGCCAAGACGTTGGAGTTGTTGACGTTGTGCGTGGCGGCATTCAGCCGACTCGAGGAATCGGCCGTACAGCAGTTCTCGGAGACGGACGTCGGCCGCTTCCATCGGGCACGCGAAATTCTCGCCACCAAGTTCAGCCCACCGCCCACTATCGCTTCGCTAGCTCGCGAGCTGGCCATCAACGAAACCAAACTGAAGAGCGGATTCAAAGCGCTGTTCGGACATACGGTGTTCGAATACGGCCACGAGTGCCGTATGCAGCACGCGCTGCATCTGCTGCGCGACAAGCGCATCCGAATCAGCAAGGTGGCCGAAGCCGTGGGCTACCAGCACCAAGGTACCTTCGCCTCGGCCTTCAAGGCCCACTTCGGCATTCGACCGAAGGACGTGCGTCACCCGCCGGAGCCCGAAGTGACCCACGGGCTGCGCAGCGGCGAGCGTGCATGAACGCATCGCGGCGACCCCGCGATGTGCGGGGTCGCCGGATGGGCATAGAGCTTAGAAACCGATGCGGAACTGCAGTGTGATCTCGCGCGGACGATCGGTCTGGGCGAACTTGGCCTGACCGGCCGAGGGAGCGTTCGCGATCCAGTGCGAGGTCAGCTCGTTGGAGAGATTGCGTCCCGACAAAGCGACGTCCCAAGAGCCGTCCTCCGCAGCGAAACCGAGGCGCGCGTCGTACTTTTCGTAGCCTTCTTGCACCGTGAACGGATCGGCATCAAAGTTCGTATTGAACTTGTCGGTGTAGAACACTGAGGCCATCGCCCGCAATTGCACGGCGTCACCAAACCAGGTCATGCCAGTGGGATAGCGGAAGTCGACGCCAAAGGTGCCGGACAGATCTGGGGCAAATGAGGTCGATTTGCCAGACAGATCCTGACCAAACACCGGAGCACCGCCGACCGTGCCGATCTGCACACATCCCTGGGCCACGGTTTGCGCTGGGTTCTGCCAGCACTGTGCCTTCTCGAAGGTCAGGTATTTCGAATCGAGCTGGGTCAGAGCCAAGGACAAGGTGATGTAGTCATTAGCTTTGAAGGCTGCGTCGATCTCCAGACCCTGCGACCGAGCCTTGCCAGCATTGAGCACGCGGAAGTTGGCCGTCAGTGTGTCGAGCTGCGTGACCTGCAGATCGTTGTAATCACCGCGGAACGCGGAGAAGTTGATCCGCGCCCGATCATCGAGCAGCGACATCTTGCCGCCCAACTCGATGTACTCGACCTGCTCAGGCCGGAACTGCAGATCAGCAATGACGGAGGTATTCACGTCGAGGTCGATGCCGCCGGCCTTGAAGCCTTCACGATACGAGGCGTACCACAGCATGCCGTCAGACGGCCGCCATTCGAGGGTCAGCGCCGGATCCGTGCTCGAGTCCTTGCGCGACAGCGTTAACGGCAGGAACGGTAAAGCTGGGCCAAGACGCGTATTGACCGTCGGTGTCACCTGCCACAGATCGACATTCATGTTGCCGGTCTTTTCGACCTGCGAATAACGCACACCGAGACGAGCCGTCAGCTCGTCGGTGAACTCGTAGGCAAGTTCCGCGAACGCAGACCACGTAGTCGCCGTCTGCGAAGAACGACTGTCCGTAGCCATGGCCATCGGCGCCGTCAGCACCTGCCGGCCGGCCGACACGTTGCGCTGCTCGTCGTGGTAAACACCCGCGAGCCAAGAGAGCGCACCATCGCCCTTCGATACGGCGCGCAGCTCCTGGCTGTCGAGCGTCACGTTTTGGGTACCCTCAATGGCGTTACGCTGCAAGACGTTGTGGTCGGGTTTCAGTGCGGTAAAGTTATCCTGCTCATAGTGACCGAGGATCAGCGACACGTCAGCAGGACCTGTTGCCCAATCGAGACGCACGAGTGCATTGTCGAGGGTCAACTCCTGATTTTCCGGACCGCCATTGCGACCTGAGAAGAACGGGTTCGCCGCCGGCTGGAAGGAAGCCGGATTGAAGCTGACCGCACGCTTGAGGTCGAACACACAATCTTCGACGGTGGGATCACGTGGCGCGGTAGGCAGGCACTTCAGCAGCTGCGTGAATCGACCGTTCTGCTCGTAGCGCAGCGACTCGTACTTGGCGAAAAGCTGCACGGATTCGGACAAATCAGCCTCGATGCTCAGGCGGCCGGACATGTCTTTGACCGCCGGATTCTTTTTCTTGGTACCCAGGTTATCCATATAGCCCGTCATCTCGGTGTTTTTCACCGCGAGTCGAGCGCGCACCGTGTCACTCAACGGTCCGGAAATGCTCGCTGCAAGAGCGCGCTCCTCGGCCTCGAACTCGTAGCTGGCATTGAGGTTGGCTGAGAACTCCTTGGTAGGCCGCGCGCCGACGATGGCAATAGCGCCCGCGATCGCGTTCTTGCCGAGATACGTGGGCTGCGGACCCTTGAGGACTTCGATTTGCGCCACGTCGAGAAAGGCGAGACGCTGCGACTGCGCGACGCCGAACCAGACGCCATCGATGTAGATGGGCGCAGACTGATCGAAGCCGGTCGCGAAGCCCGAACCGATGCCGCGAATGAACAGGGCGTCGTTAGCCCCACCTTGGCCGATGTGAATCGCTGGCAGTTCAACGTCATCGAAGCGCTTGATCGCCATGTTTTCGAGTTGTTCGGCGGTCACCGCAGCCACGGACAGCGATACGTCCTGCAGGTTGGTGTCGCGCTTGGTGGCGGTAATGATGATTTCCTCAAGCCCTTCCTGTTGTGCCGAAACGACACCGCTCGACAGCAAAGTGAGGCCAACGGCCATGGTGATCGCGCGTGCGGCGCGAATTGTGTTGTTGGACGACTTCAGCATCGACAGTTCCCCCAGAAGATCGGGATGTGTGGACGTTCGCCGACAGTTGTACACAGAGGGACACCCTGACGGTTTTGTGGATTTGGCCAGATTCTTTCGCGTTCCGACGGAATTGATGTCCGGTAGGGTCAAACGCCCAGGCGTTAGGATCAAATTGTAGGCCCCCTCAACAATGGACTCATTTGGATGACGCGGCGAGTTCGGCAAGGCTTGGCACGAACAAGTCGGGGGTGAGTTCCAGATCGTCTACTCCCGGCGGCGCATACTTCGAAAGATCCGTGACGCCGTGCGCGCGCAGCACCTCATCATCCACTAAAAAACGCCCGTTCACGGACTCGGGATCGCTGGTGAGGATCCACCACGCCGCATCGCCCATTATTTCTGCAGAGCGCAGTTTACCGATCTCCATACGTCGCCCGATCTCGCGCATCGCCGCGGTATCAATCGCCGTACGCGGCCACAGCGCGTTGACGGCCACGCGCCCGCGAAACTCCGCTGCAGCACCGAGCACCAGCAAGCTCATGCCGTACTTGGTGATGCTGTAGGGTGCGTGCGGCGCGAACCAGCGCTCCTCGAGAGCCAGTGGCGGCGAGATCGATAACACGTGCGCGTGGTCAGAGCGCAGCAAGTGGGGCAAAGCCGCCTGCAGAGTCACGAGGCTGCCGCGCACATTGACAGAGTGCATCAAATCGAAGCGCGACAAGGGTGTGGCAGCCACACCCGCCAAGCGTACGGCACTGGCATTGTTGACGAGAATGTCGATTCCACCGAATTCTTTGACTGTGCGGTCGATAGCAGCCTCGACCTGCGCTTCTTCCCTGACGTCGCAGACCAACGGCAGGGCGCGACCACCCTGCGCAACTATTTCCGCAGCAGCCGTATGAATAGTGCCAGGCAGCGAGCGATGCGGCGTATCCGTCTTGGCTGCGATGGCAACGTTTGCACCGTCACGCGCGGCGCGACGCGCGATGGCAAGACCGATTCCCCGTGAGGCTCCGGTGACGAAAAGCGTACGCCCCTGTAGTGAACGCGTCATGGCCGCCTGACCCGCGAGGCGTCGAGGGCCCAAGCCGTTTTGGGCAAGGCATCGACACAGCGCATATCGAGCGGCGCCTTCGGATTGGCGTAGAAATTACGCATCAGATCGCCGACGCATTGCACGTGCTGCAGCAGCACGAAATGACCGGTCGAGGGGAACACGACCGTACGCGCGTCGCTCATCGAGCGCGTCACCAGATCGCTGCCGGTCTTGGGAGTCACCAAGTCCAGCTGGCCGACCAGCATCAGCGCGGGCACGTCGACCTTCGGCAGCATGAACGTCTCCGGCGAGCTCTTCGTGAAACCCATGCGCGGACAAAAGGTGGCCCAGTCCCAGGACTCCCCGTCCACCATTCGCGCTCCTCGGCGCACGGCCTCCGGCACGGCGCGACGTGCCATCTGCTGACGATCGGCGTCGTCCCGCCGAGACTGCTCGTCACGACAAACCGAACTCGGCCACGTCATCGCGGGATCCTTGCCGCCCAGACCACGAACGTCAGCGCTCTTCAGGCTGACCCACGGGCGGTAATCACCTCGTGCACTGCGGTCAATGGCCAGCGGGATCAGGCCACGGCGGTCAGGATCGGGCAACGCCTCGCGAATGACGGCGAGATACTCGACGTTCGAGACACTCGTACCGCTGATGCGTCGCGGGCGCTGTTCGAGCTCGGCCGCTACCTGACCCAATTGCACCTCGAGTTCGGGAAACGCGCGGCGACAGTCGGTGGCCGCGTCGCACTCATCGATCAGATCGAGCAAGGGATCAAGCAGGAACGCTTCGGCGAACGAATTGGACTCGAGGCCCGACATCCCATCGAGCACGATGCCGGCGATGGCCGACGCGTCGAGTCCGAGTAAACGCTGCGCGATCGTCGTGCCGTAGGAGACGCCGTAGACATTCCAACGCGGAATCCCGAGCGCGAGTCGCAAATCGCGCAGATCCTGGGCTGCCTCGTAGGGCCCGTAGAGGTTGACGTCGAGACGTGCGTCGAGGTACCGACGGCAGGCTTCGACTTGACGCGGATCGGCGGTTGACAAGGCAGCGTTGAGACCTTCGGGGAATTCGGGGCAGGACATGTCCGGCCATCCCCAAGGCGTCGAGCCGCGGTGGTCGACAATGATCACGGTGTCGTCCCGTGACAAGCTCGCCACCATCCGCCACTGACGCTGCAGCATCTTGAGTCCTGAACCGTTTCCCCCCATCACGAACAGCAGCGGCAGACGTTGCGAGTCAGGGCGTTCGGCAGCGACGACCGCGAACGCCATCGAGGCGGTGCGACCCGTGATTCGACGCCGATCCTCCGGCACCGTGAGACGACCACAACGGGTGCGATCGGCAATCGCCGGGGCGAGAACGACCGGACAGGTGGAGGGCTCGATCGCCCGGCGTGGTATCTCCGCTGCAGTGGCAGCACTAACCCGCAGCGGCAACAACCCAAGCAAGCCTGCTGCAACAATCGATGCAGTCGTGAACAAGGTTCGCTCGGGGCACGCGCGATCTGCTCGGTTCATCGGACGATCCTCTATTTCAGTGCGTTGCTCGATACCGACGATGGACGGCGCGACCATCGCCGGTCGTGATTACTGGTGATCGCGCGGAATGCGTTCCTTCCACTCGCGCTCGCGTACCACTTTGCCGTCCCGCAGCAATTGTCGGAAGTGCCGATACTCGAAAGCGGTCGCATCGCTGCGGACTTCGGTCGTACCGCGCCATTCGACCTGCTGGCCTTGCCACTCGCTCTTGACGAAGCTGCGACCAACGAAACTCGAGCGGGCAGGATCATCGTCGTCCACCGTGAACTCGACGCTGACGTCCTCACCATCAGGGTTCAACCACTGGTAGCCGCGCGACACGGTGGTAGTCGATGCGATGTCGTCGCGCGAATGGCTGCTGCGCACTGGACCGTTCCACGTGTAGGCGCTCGCTCCCGTCGCTGCGGCTTCGGCCTCCGCGACGGTGACGTTGCGACTGCCCAGTGCTGCGGCAGCCTCTGCCGCCGCGGCGGATGACTGCGGCGCGATCACCGGCAGCGTGATACTCGAACCGCCCTCGCCCACACCCAAAGACATTGTCACCGGCTCAGCCGACGGCCAGTACGCAGGAAACAGCGCGTTGGCGACGGAGATCCGCAACCGATGACCGGGCTGGAAGATCCATGACGTGGCAAGCAGTGGCACGGAGAGTGTGTAGCGCACACCGGGCTCCATCATCGCCGGCTCGGTGGAGGACCCGCGGTGCGCACCGTTGATCGCACCACCGGTGATGAGCGTGGTCGTCCCATCCGGCGCGACATCCGATAGTTTGACGAACCAGTTCGCGCGATGCGCATCGATTGCTGTGACGAGTTGTGCCACAGGCTGACCCAGGATTTGCAGTTCCGCGGTGAAGGGTGGGCTCTCGTACACCAACGCCGTGGCGTCACCCGGCCGCTGATCCGGCGCGACGTCGATCCAACCGAGTCCAGCGGCCACACCCGTGCTCGGCACCATGCGCAAGCGATGTTCGCCAGCAGCACCCGCCGTGGAACCGATCGAGCGATCGGCGTTGAGTGCCCAGCGGCGCTCTTCGATGGGCGCATCGCGCCAGCGCTCGACCGCGCGCCATTCGCCGGGGATCATCGCGCGCGTGATGACGGGCGCGTACGGACGGCGCATGTAAGCGTAGACCTGCGGCCGCTCGAGCACGCCGTTGCTGCGGCCTTTCAGGAAGTGGTCCCACCACTCGAGCGCCGCGCGACCGAGCTCGGCGCTCGGGCCTGGAAACTCGGTGCTGTGGTTCCACGGACCGATCACCGCACGCACAGGACCACTGGACCGCTCAAGCGCGCGCAGCACCGCGTCGCGGTACGGATCGTGCCAGGCGCCGATCATCATCGTCGGCACCGCTCCCGCCTGCGGATTCACGTCGCGTCGCAGACTGCGACGCCAGAATTCCCCATCTCGCTGTTGCTGAAGGTAGGTAAGGCTCCACGGCTGCTGGTCAAATCGCTGCTGCAGCAGCGTCTCGTCGAACGGATTGCGACCGGCTGGAGTGGTCACCAGCATCACGTCTGCCGACATGATGTAGTCGTCCATGTGGAAGATACCGCTCGGGAAACGCGCATCCTCGTGGTAGATGTTGTCGGTGCCAACGTTGACCACGATGGCGCGCAGCGCTGAAGGTCGACGTGCGGCCACCATCATCGAGTTGAAACCGCTCCACGAGGTGCCGAACATGCCGACACGCCCGGTGGACCAGGGCTGCTTCGCGAGCCAGCCGATCATCTCCACGGCGTCGTCGAGCTCTTGGTCGGAGTACTCCTTGTCAGGAAACGTACCGTCGCTGTCGCCGGTACCGCGCACGTGCAAGTAGGCGACCACATAGCCCGCACGCACGAAGTCCTCGTACCACGCACGCCCGAAGTATCCGCAAGGTCCCGCATAGGCATCCGTGGTGAACAGCACAGGGAACCGCTGTCCGCGCCGTGCGCCCGGTGGTTTGGCAAGACACACCGCAACTGGCGTGCCGTCCTTCATCGCGACGCGGCGCTGTTCCAGCACCAGCGCAGGCTTCGCGGTAGCGGAAGCAACCGTCGTATCGGCAGTCTGTGACGGCGCTGCACAGAGCAGCGCCAGTACTGCCAACACCCACGCCGACCGCACCACTCCCACGCTTTGTCGCATCAGACGCACGTCCGTAGCACCATCAAGTGAGCGGTGGATTGCGTGGGATTCGCGGTATCGCATCTCCCATCGGCACCCATGGCTGCGCCGATTCACACCAAATATTGACCTGCGGCTGTACCCACGAGGTATCGTCGAGCGTTCCGGCCTTCAGCCAATCCATCGCAGGCGTGGCCGCCGCCTCGGAAAGAATCGGCGACCCGCAGGTCGAGCAAAAGCGACGATTCACGGCCAAACCACTATCACCTGTGTCAGCGTATGAAGCGGGTTCACGGCCCTCGAACTTCAAGGAACCCTTGGGGACGGCGATCACCACGGAAAATGCCGTGCCCGACTGCCGTTGGCAGTTCCTGCAATGGCAGGCTGCCGTCATCAGCGGCGCCGCATCCGAGCTGTACCGGATCGCGCCGCACAGACATCCGCCTTGTATCTTGTTCATACTCGTCTCCTCCAGGGATGGACTGCGTCCTACAGTTTGTGGGTCGACAACAGCAAATTAGTTTCGGTATTGGCGATTCCCTCGAGTAGCCGCACGCGCGCCAGCACGCGATCGAACTCCTCGAGGCTATCGGCTCGCACCTCGGCTACAAAATCCCAACGACCGTTCGTGGTGTGCAGTTGTGTGATGGCCGGGTCACCTAGCAACGCACGCTGCAGCGTACCGGCGCGGTTACCTTCGACCTCGATCATCATCAAGCCCCGTACGCGACGCTCCTCGTCGACTTGAGGCTTCAGGCGCACGGAATAGCCGACGATGATGCCCGCTGATTCAAGGCGCGCAATGCGGTTCTGCACCGTGCCGCGCGCCACGCCTAACTGCTTGGCGAGTGCGGCGATTGGCGCACGTCCATCTGCCCGAAGGGCGAAGATCAGTTGCTTGTCCAGTTCGTCCATTGTCCTGACCTGCGAGGTCCTTGATCACTATGCACTGACAGACTGGTGATTCTGGTCAAAAAACCCAACAAACCGGTCATTTCTTCGGCTGTCGGCTGGGCATCCCCAAAACGCATACTCGGTAAATAGTAGAGGGGAGCACAAGTATGGACTACATAGGCACGGAGCGGATACGCCAACTCGTCACACGCACCGGTCAGCCGCAGTTTCTGCAGGGCTTGGTCGCCGAAATTGAGGCCGATTTTCGACGTTGGCAGGAGTTTGAAAAATCACCGCGCTATGCCTGTCACTCACGAGTCGGCGTAATCGAACTGATGCCGGCAAGCGATGGCGAGCAGTTCAGCTTCAAGTACGTTAACGGTCACCCGGGTAATACTGCCAAGGGCCTGCTGACCGTCACCGCTTTCGGCGTTCTCGCTGACGTGGCCACAGGCTATCCGGTGCTGCTGTCGGAACTGACGGTGACTACCGCGCTGCGTACGGCAGCCACTTCAGTGCTCGCGGCACGTGTCTGCGCTCGAGCCGACAGCCGCCGCATGGCGCTGATCGGCAACGGCGCTCAGAGTGAATTCCAGGCGATCGCTTTCCATTCGCTTGCGGGTATCCGCGAGTTGCGGTTGTTCGATACCGACCTACGCGCCACCGAAAAACTGCAGGCCAACCTCGCGGCGATGGCGCTGCCGGGACTCACCGTCGTCCGCTGCGGCGGTGTCGCCGAGGCTGTGCGAGGCGCCGACATCGTCACCACCGTGACGGCAGACAAGCGTAAGGCGATCATCCTTACGCCCGAGATGATCGAACCGGGGATGCATCTGAACGCCGTCGGTGGGGATTGCCCGGGCAAGACCGAACTCGATGCTCGCATCTTGCTGCGCGACGACGCGCGAGTCATCGTCGAATACGAACCGCAATCACGCATCGAGGGCGAGATCCAGCAGTTGCCCGCGGAGTTCAAGGTCACAGAGCTCAGCGATGTCCTGACCGGCAGGGTGCCTGCCCGTTCGTCGAATGCGGAGGTGACGATTTTCGACTCAGTCGGCTTCGCGCTCGAAGACTTCTCTGCCTTACGGTACCTGCATCGTCTGCATCGGCGGCACGGCGACAGCCGCGAGATCGATCTGATCCCGAGACTGCGCGATCCCAAGGATCTGCATTCCTTGCTGCGCAACCCGAAAAGCCGGCGCAGCGCGGCATGACGCCCGCAAACAACGAACCGAAGGCCGCGCTGATCGGCGCCCCGACAGACGTGGGTGGCGGCGCACGCGGTGCGTCGATGGGTCCTGACGCCCTCCGCGTCGCCGGACTCGAGCGAGCGCTGCGCACGCTTGGCGTCGACGTCGAGGATCGCGGCAATCTCGCCGGACCCCACAACCCGGAACGCGACGCGATCGCGGGGCACCGCCACCTAGCAGAGGTGACAGCCTGGGTGACCGAGGTGCACTCGGCTACGGCTCGTGCACTGCAGGATGGGCGTATTCCCGTTGTGCTCGGCGGAGACCATTCGTTGGCGATCGGCTCCATCGGCGCAGCAGCGGATTATTGTCGTCGCACCGGTAAAAATCTTCGCGTCCTCTGGTTCGACGCGCACCCTGACTTCAATACTTCGGACCTGTCGCCGAGCGGCAACCTGCACGGCATGCCGGTAGCTTGTCTGTGCGGCCTCGGACCGTCGGAACTCGTGACAACAACGGATGGACGCGCGCGACTGTCGCCGTCGCAGATCCGCCAGATCGGCATACGTAGCGTCGACCGAGGCGAGCGAGCCCTGTTGCGCCAATATGGCGTGATGGTCTTCGACATGCGCACCATCGACGAGCTGGGGATGCGCCTCGTCATGGAGCGGGCTCTGTCCGACATCGACGATGACACGCATCTGCACGTCAGCCTGGATGTGGATTTCCTTGACGGCGAACTGGCGCCGGGCGTCGCCACCGCAGTCCCGGGCGGTCCGACCTACCGCGAGGCGCAGCTTTGCATGGAGATGGTCGCCGACACGGGACGGCTCGGCTCGCTCGACGTCGTCGAACTGAACCCTGCATTTGACCAATGCAACCGCACCGGACGATTGGCCGTGGAACTCATCGGCTCGCTATTCGGCAAGAGCACGCTGCTTCCGGAAAGTCGAATTGCGGCCGCTGGACTTTCCGCCGTTTATTGAGGGAAACTCAAGACTCTGTTTCTCGGCAATCAATCTCCGTCACAGCAGAGGAGGCAGCGCCCGTGCAGACCGATTCCATCGCCGACATCATCCGTACTCGGGCCCAACAGGCGCCTGCGCATAGGGCGTTCGTCGAACCGGACCGCGAGTGGACATTCGGGCAACTTGATGACGAAACCAACCGCATCGCCAATGGCTTGATCGAAGCGGGCGTCGGCGAGGGCGATACGGTCGCATGCCTCACCCGTAGTCTTGGCGCATGCTTGCTATTGTCCGTGGCCGCCGCCAAATGCGGTGCGATATCCGTGCCGCTCAACTGGCGACTCAAACCCGGCGAGATCGACTACGCCATCCGTCTCGTCGATCCCAAAGTACTGGTGTCGGATGCCGCCGTTGCTGAAGGACTCGCCGAACTATCGCTGGGCTCGAGGATGACGGTGCTGCTGGTTGATGGCACGGACCCCGCGACGCGGCTCGGCCCGTGGGCGCAGCAGCAGCGCCTCGAAGACCCCGGCGTACGGATGGCGAGCAACTCGGTGGCGTTTTGCATGTTCTCCTCGGGTACCACCGGCCGACCCAAAGCGGTATCTGTGACGCACGAGGGCGTACTCGCACACATTCGCCACTGGACCGGGCCCTTTGGTTTCAAGGGTGCAGACACCGTACACCTCAATGTTTTACCCACGTTCCACGTCTCAGGCCTCGTGAACGCGCTGTGGGTGCTCGGTCTCGGCGGTACGGTGGTGACGCGGGCAGCCTTTGATCCGACAGATTTCCTCGCCAGCATCGCGCGCTATTCGGTCACGGACACGTTCATGGTACCCACCATGTTGGGCGCCATCGTGGCATCGCCGGCATTCGCCAGCACCGACCTGCGCAGCCTGCAATGCATCGCCTATGGGGGCTCACCGATCTCGCTTGATCTGCTGACCCGATGCGTACGAGCGCTGCCGTGTGCGCTGCGTCAGGTCTACGGCATGACCGAGTCGTCCGGCTGTATCGCCTTGCTACAACCCGACGATCATCGACGCGGGCTCGAGATGCCGCAGATCCTCAAGGCGGCTGGACATCCCGGAGCACACTTCGAGGTGCGCATTGTCGATCCGCGTAGTGGGGCCATTTGCGGTGACGAAGCGGTCGGTGAGATCTGGGTGCGCTCCTGCCAGAACTTCGACGGCTACTACAAGGATCCCGAAGCCACGCAGCAAGCCTTCCCCGAGGGACGACCGGGCTGGTATCGCACGGGCGACGCCGGATACTTGGCGGACGGGTTGCTCTACGTCAGCGATCGCATCAAGGACATGATCATCACGGGCGGCGAGAACGTGTATCCCGTGGAGGTTGAGCAGGTGCTCGTCACCCACCCGGCGGTACGCGATGTCGCGGTGATCGGCATTCGCGACGAGACATGGGGCGAAAGTGTGCGTGCCTGTGTCGCGCTGCGCGGCGGCACGACGGCGAGCGAAAGCGAATTGATCGCCTTCACCCGCGAGCGAATCGCACACTACAAGTGCCCGAAGTCGGTGGTGTTCGTCGAGGAGATTCCGCGCAATCCGAGCGGCAAGATCCTCAAGACCGTGCTGCGCGAGAAGTACGCCTGACGACAGACTTGCGGCCCCTGTGCGCTGCGGTTTCGGCGAGCGAGACCGGGACGCCCTCGGCTGCCACATGGCGCCCGAGCAGCAACCGCGTCTCGGTACGCAACCGGCGCCGCTCCGCCTCCGGCAGAAACTCCAGGTTATCGATGAGCACGGCCATCACCACGCCGATCATCTGCCCGAGCTCCTGGGCGCGGCCCGGCGCCAGACCAGGCATCAGCTGGCGCAGTTTCGCGCCGACAAGCGCCGCCGTACGGGCGCGCTGCTGGCGAGTGATCTTCCAGATGAGAGGATGCCGCTGGTAAGCAAAGAACACTCCGATCAACGAGCCGTGCCGGCGCCAGACCAAGGTCATCCGCCGTTCGATCGCTGCCAGATATGCGACGAAATCGAGCTTTTCGTCGCCCGGTTGGGCTTCGAAGGCGGCGGCTTCGTCCGCTAGGGCGCGTTCAAGCACGGTGAGGATGACCGACGTCATATCCGGGAAGAAGTGATAAAGACTGCCGATCTGGATTCCAGCCGTCCGCGACAGGTCATCCATCGTGATCTGCTCGCACCGCTTGCGCTGCAACAGACGCTCGAAGGCATCTAACACGTCCACGACGCGTTGCGACCCCCGCTGTTGGCTGGGTCTCCGCCGCAAGCTGACAAGGGTCAGTTGATCGACATCGGTGTACCGCGTCGGCGTTGGCCGCGGGGCTGCTTTTTTCTTGGGCATCGCTGCGTGGCCAGGGTGGAGGACGTTTCCCCTCGTTAACGAGCGAGTATACCCATAGTCCGGGCAGCCACCGTTACTCCTCGAGCACCTCGTCGGTCAGTACCGACCTGCGCTGCTGGCAAAACTCGCGCAGCGCCTCGTCCACCCCGGGGTCGATTCCGGGATCGACGTACTCGGCGAGCATCTGCTTCCAGACCTGGTTGGCGCGCTGCTCCGCGGTCAGCCGCCCCTCGGCCGACCACTGCTCGTAGGCGGAGTAATCAGCGATGTTCGAGTGGTGGAACGCCTGCTCGAAATTGGCCTGAGTGTGGGCACATCCAAAGAAATGGTTGCCGGGGCCCACCTCGCGGATGGCATCGAGCGCCAGCCCTCGCGGGCTGACGTCGATCCTAGCGGCCAGCGACTGCAGCATCGCCAGCTGGTCGATGTCCATCACGAACTTCTCGTAGGAGACGACGAGGCCCGACTCGAGCCACCCGGCTGCGTGCGTGACGAGGTGTGCGCCGGCGAGCAGCGTCGGCAGCAACGTATTGGCGGTTTCGTAGCCGGCTTGCGCATCGGCAACCTTCGAAGAACATAGCGCGCCGCCCGTACGGCACGGCACACCGAGACGCCGCGCCAATTGGGCGGTGGCAAAAATCATCTGCGTCGCCTCCGCAGTGCCGAACATCGGTGAGCCGCTGCGCATTGAGACCGCGCCACAGAACGAACCCATGATGGCCGGTGAACCTGGTCGCACCAGTTGCGTCAGTGCTATCCCAGCCATCGTCTCCGCAAGGATCTCGGCGATGCATCCGGCGACCGTAACCGGCCCCATCGCCCCGGCCAGCACCGCAGGCACGATGATGCAGCCCTGATTGCGCGAAGCAAACGCGCGCAGGGAGCCCAGCATGCGCCCATCGAAGGTCAATGGTGAATTCGAATTGATGTTGCCAAGCAGCACCGGCTGAGTCTCGAGGGCCCCGTCGCCGAATACGATGTCCGCCATCGCGATCGCATCGGCAGCGTGCCCCGGCGTCTCGGGTGTGCCCTCGCAGGCCTGGTCGCTCCAGCGGAACGCCGCGTATTGCACATCGAGATGACGCTTGTTGGGCGGCAGATCCATCGGCTCGCAAGCGCTGATACCGGTGAAATGCAGTGCCGGCGCCATGTGCGTCAGCTTGACCAGATTGACCACGTCCTCGATCGTTCCGTAGCGGCGGCCGCGATCGAGATCGGAGACGAACGGCGGGCCTGCGACAGGGCCGAATGTCGTGGCATCGCCACCTATGAGCAGGTTGCGGCGTGGGTCGCGGGCATACAGCGTGAATTCCGACGGCGCCGTCTTCAGCAGTGATCGACACATGCCTTTCGGAATGCGCACCCTCTCACCATCGACGTCGGCACCCGCCGCACGCCACAGTTCCAAGGACGGCGGATCGCGGCGGAATTCGATGCCGATTTCCTGCAGGATGTCCTCCGCGGCTTGCTCTATGAGTTCGACAGCCTCCAGGCTCAGCAGGTCGACCGGTGGCAAGCGACGACGGATCTGCCCGAGCTTTGCGGTGCCGAGTTTGGATCTCGCCGCCCGCCGTGCCGCGCGCGCGCGCCTCAACACTTCGACGCCCTCTGCCATGACCGACCTCCCCCCAAATATGCTTTCGAAAGAACTTGAGTCTAAATCAAGTTTGTAACAAGGAAACGAGATCCTTTGGATAACGGACCGGTGATTCGGCATCGCGGGTCGATACTTGACGTCACCTCAACTGCACTGGCAGTGTCGCGACTGTTCTGCGCAGCAACCTCGCCGGTGACACCATGTCGCAACCACATTCGAACACCGAGGAGCCGGCGGGAGACCCGCTGGCAGGCGCGACCTCGCGCTCGGCGCTGTGGCCGGCGAGCGTCGTGTTCCTCTGCGCCGAGGCGGGCGGATACCTGATGCCCCTACTGCTCGGACCCATGGCAGCGACCTACGCCATCGGCGAGGCGTTCGCCGGAGTCATCATGGCCATCCAGCTCGGGTCTTTCGCGGTGGCCGCGATCGGCTTGTCGCCCTGGCTCGCCACGCTCAGTCCGCGACGGGGCGCCACGCTCGCCTTGATGTTGGTATTCGCCGGCAATCTGTGCAGCGCCTGGCAACCGGAGGTCTGGTCGCTGATCACCGGTCGCGTGCTTGCGGGGCTTGGCGAAGGCATCGCTGCGGCGGTAGCCACCGCCGCGATCGCGCGCACGGCGGATCCCGACCGGGCCTTTGCGCGCGTGTTCATCGCTGTGGTGCTCATGACGCTGGCGTTCTTTCTCCTGCTCCCAAGCGTGATGGCCGGGCAGGATGCGCGGCTGCTGTTCCTGGGCGTCGCCTGTTTGCCGCTGCTCGCGCTGCCCGCGCTTCCAGCCCTATCGAACCAGGCTGCCGTTGTGCAGAGCGCCCTGACGCAAAGCGCCGGCCCGCTGTCGCTGCAGTCCGCCTTGATCTGCGGCGCGATCGCGCTGTACTCGGTGGCCGCCAACGCCTACTGGGTTTACCTCGAGCGTATTGCCACCAACATCGGCATGACCCCCGCGGCCTACGGTCAGGCATTCGCTGCAGGGTCGGTCCTCGCGCTGGTCGGTCCGGTTGCGGCCGAACGTCTCGGAATGCGCGCCGGTCGCCTGCCGCCCCTCGTGCTCAGTTGCGTACTGCTCGGCTCAAGCGGCTGGCTCGCCACCCACGCGACCACGCCCGCGCTCTTTGTCCTCGGCATCTCGACATCAAGCGCCGCACTGCTCTTCGGCATGCCCTACCTGCTCGGCCTCGCGGCGATGATTGACCGCACCGGTCGCGTCGCCGGAGCCAGTCGCGGCTTCAACAATATCGGCTCGGCGATGGCGCCGGCGCTCGCCGGTGGAATACTCGGCATCACCGGAGCCTATTCGAGCATCGGCTGGACCTCAGTGATCGCCGCGACCGCAGCGCTTGGTCTCGTCTTGCTGTGTTCCCGACACGCCACGCAGGCGGCGGCGGAGTCCTAAGGATGGCGCAGACACCTCGACTCACGCCTTACTCGGGCTGGCGTTTGCTGCGCGAAGCACTACGCGGTCAGCAAGGCTGGACTCCTGCCTGGGAGGACCGCGATCCCGCTGCTGCATACGACGTCGTCATCATAGGTGGAGGCGGACACGGCCTCGCCACCGCCTACTACCTCGCCCGAACCCACGGCATCACCAACGTGGCTGTGATTGAGAAGGGCTGGATCGGCGGTGGTAATACGGGACGCAACACCACCATCATCCGCTCCAATTACTTCCATCCACAGAGCGCTACGCTGTACGACCTTTCGGTATCGCTCTACGAGTCACTGGCGCAGGAGCTCAACTACAACATCATGTTCTCGCAGCGCGGCATGATGGAGATCGCGCACGATCAGCCCGAACTCGAAACGATGATGCGCGCGGCCAATGCAATGCGCATCAACGGCGTGGATATCGAGGTCATCGATCGGGCAGAAACACTGCGTCGCGAGCCGCTGCTCGACGCCTCACCGCGCTCGCGCTGGCCAATTTGCGGTGCATTGCTGCAGCGTCGAGCCGGGACCGCCCGACACGATGCCGTTGCCTGGGGTTATGCGCGCGCGGCTGCGGCACGCGGTGTCCACATCATCCAGAACTGCGAGGTGCGAGGATTCGTTCGTGAGCAAGGACGCATCGTGGCAGTCCAGACGACCCGCGGAAACATCCGCGCCGAGCGCTTTGGACTGGCCGTCGCCGGTAATTCCTCGGCACTTGCGAGTCTTGCGGGTTTCGAGTTGCCTTTGCAGAGCTACACCTTGCAGGCGATGGTGAGCGAGCCTGTGAAGCCCTGTCTGAACATGGTGTCTTTATCCACCTCAACGGGTTCTTACATCAGCCAGTCGGACAAAGGCGAGCTGGTGATGGGCGGCAATCTCGATCGCTCACCCTCGTACGCGCAACGCGGCGGATTTCGCGTCACGCAGTCGGTAGTAGCACCGTTGCTTGAAATGTACCCCAGCTTCTCGACATTAAAGTTGATGCGGCAATGGGGCGGCACGGTAGACACGTCGCCTGACAACTCGCCGATCATTGGCCCTGCTCCCGTCGAGGGTCTGTATCTCAACTGCGGCTGGGGCACGGGCGGCTTTAAAGCCATTCCGGCGGGTGGCACCTTGCTCGCGCATCTGCTGGCCACAGGCCGACATCATCCCGTGTCAGAGCCGTTCGATCATCGCCGCTTCGCGCGCGGCGAACTGGTCGATGAAGGTCACGCCGGCGTCGCACACTGAGAAACCGCCATGCAGATTTTTCCCTGTCCCTATTGCGGTCCGCGCTCCGATGCCGAGTTTCACTACGTCGGCGATGCAGACAAGCCGCGTCCCGCACGCGACTGTAGCGACGAGCAATGGGCGCAGTACCTATTGATGCGACGTAATGCTCGCGGGGCAGCGCGAGAACTGTGGGTACACCGGGCGGGCTGCGGACGCTGGCTGGTGGTCAGTCGCGATACCGTGACCCACGAGATACACGCGGCGGAACCGATGAACCGCTGAACCCACGAAATGATGATCGGATCATGAGCATTCAAAGACGTCTGACGACCGGAGGTGAAATCGACCGTAGTCGAAGATTCGACTTCAGTTTCGACGGCCTGGTGCTGTCGGGTTATGCGGGCGACACCATCGCCTCCGCATTGCTTGCGGCGGACGTGCCGGTGGTGGCTCGCAGCTTTAAGTATCACCGGCCCCGAGGTCTGCTCGGCGCACATCACGAAGAGCCGAACGCAATCCTCGATCTTCGTCTCGCGGCACGCCACGATCCGAATGCCCGTGCCACGCTTGAGCCACTACGCGATGGAATGCGTCTGACCTCGATCCACGCGCGGGGTACGGCACGCCGCGACTTGCTGGCCATCATCGACCGTTTCGCACGCTTTATTCCGGCCGGGTTTTACTACAAAACCTTCATGTGGCCGAACTGGCACCTCTACGAACCATCCATACGCAAGATGGCAGGTCTCGGTCGCGTCGATGCGACCAGCCATGTGCAAGCCGGCCCACACCGTCATCTGAACGTCGATTTGTGCATCGTCGGTGCGGGCGCCGCAGGCCTGGCTGCGGCGCGAGCGGGCTTGCGCAGCGGACGCAGCGTACTGCTCGTCGAACAGCGCAGCCGTGCAGGCGGTGCGCTGCTCTGGCACGACACCTCGATCGAAGATCAGTCTGGTGCCCAGTGGGCCGAGGGCGTCACTGCAGAGCTCACTGCTGGCGGTGCGCGGGTGATGACGCACACCACGGCAGTCGGTCTCTATGATCACAACGCCATCGTGCTGCACGAGCGTGGCTGGGATGCGGATAGCATCTGGCAGATCCGTGCACGACAGATTGTGCTGGCCACCGGGGTCACGGAGCGACCGCTGCTGTTCGGTGATAATGACCGACCCGGCGTCATGCTCGCCGATGCAGCACTCGAATATCTGCGCCGCTATGCCGTGGTCGCTGGGCAGCGCATGATCTTCGCCACCGGCAATGACACGAGTTACGCCACAGCCCAGGCGTTCGCGGCGGTTGGTGCACGCTGCACCATCGTCGACGCGCGTCGGTACTCGCCGGCGATGGACGCAGCCCGCGCCGTCGGGCTCGACGTCATCCCTGGCGAACGCATCGAGCATTCGCTCGGTTCGCCCCGCGTGCGCGGGGCCCGCCTGTCATCGGGGAAGACGCTGTCCGCAGATCTACTCGCCGTCTCGGGCGGCTGGACGCCACTGATCCACCTGTACTGCCACGCACGTGGGCGTCCGCGCTGGGATCCAACCCGCGGCGCACTGCTGCCGGGCGCCGCCGTTCCCGGGTTGTGCGTGGTCGGTAGCGCCGAGGGGTCTCGCTCGCTCGCCGAGGCTTTGGCAGCTGGCACGGAGGCGGGCGGCGGCAATGCTGCCGACGCACCGACCTGCACGGATCTTCCCTTCGACTGGGGTGGTGCACCGGACACGCAGATGGCCAAGGGCGCACGACGTGTCTGGGTCGACCTGCAGCACGATGTCACCGCCAAAGACGTCGCGCTCGCCGTACGCGAAAACTTTCGCGCCGTGGAGCATCTCAAGCGCTATACGACGCTCGGCATGGCGAACGATCAAGGTCGAACGTCGAACATCAACGGGCTCGCACTGCTTGCCGAACACACCGGCAAGAGCATCGCAGAGACGGGAGTGACGACGTTCCGGCCTCCTTTCGTTCCGGTATCGCTCGCCGCCGTTACCGGGATGCGGCGCGGTGAGCTGCAAGCACCACCACGCCGACTGGCCATCGAGAATGTGCATCGGCAGGAGGGCGCGGAACTGCGTGGCTACGGCGATACGTTGCGGCCAGCACTCTACGGCAGCGGTGGGGATGCGATGCTGCGCGAGTCCACGGCAGCACGGACCGCATGCGTAATCCTCGATGCTTCAACCCTCGGCAAGATCGAAGTGCTGGGGCCCGACGCCGCGGATCTGCTCGACTTCGTGTTCCACACGCGCATGTCCACTCTCGCGCCCGGGCGCTTGCGCTACGGCCTCGCCCTTGCAGAGAGCGGTGCAGTATTCGACGACGGGGTCGTATTGCGAGTGGCTCCGGAGCGCTTCGTAATCTCCTGCTCGAGCAGCCATGTCACGGCAATGGTGGCCCACCTCGAAGCCTGGCGCGAGGACCACTTCAACCTCGCACGCGTTCATGTGCACGACACGACGCCTCATTGGTCGACGCTCGCAATCTCAGGACCTTCGGCGCGCACAGTAATGGCGAAACTCGATCTAGGCGTCGATCTTGACGATGACGCGTTTCCTCATATGACGGCGCAGATAGGCAAGCTCGGCGGACGAGAGGCGCGGATTGCACGTGTCAGCTTCACCGGCGAACGCTGTTACGAGGTCTCAGTTCCGGCTGGTCATGCCGAGGAACTGTGGCGACGCGCACGGGCAGCCGGCGCCACGCCCATGGGCGTCGAGGCGCTCGGCGCACTGCGCTGCGAGAAGGGTTTCATTCTGGTCGGTGTCGAAACCGACGGCGAAACTATGCCGCACGACATCGGCATGGGCCGCGCTCGTGATACGCGTACGGATCCTTACGTCGGCGATCGCTCGCTGCACACGCCAGCCGCGCGACGCGGCGGTCGTCGGCAACTGGTGGGTGTTGCCACCACAGGCGATGCGCCATTACCCGTCGGTGCGCACGCGCTTCAACGCGACGCGGGGCGACGACGCAGCGTCGGCTGGATTTCGAGCAGTCATTGGGGCGTCGGTGTCGATCGACCGGTCGCACTGGCGATGATCGAAGATGGCGCGTCGCGTCATGGGGAGACGCTCGAATTCGAACACTTCGGTACGGTGCATCGCGGCACGCTGGTAGCGCCATGCTTTTACGATCCAAACGGAGCACGACTCAATGTTTGACCCTAGCGGGCTCGACCGTAGCGCGTTCTGGTCAGCGCCGCCGGATTGGCGACAAGCTCGGCTCGAGAGCGATCGAGTGCGGCTCGCCGCTGTCGCATTGCCTGCAGTGTGGCGCCTCAGCGGCGCGGGGACTCAGTCGCTACTCACTGAACTCGGTATCCAGCATGTGGTGGGTCCGCGCGAGCCCTGTGATGCGGCAAACTACGCCCTGCGCATCGCACCCCGCAGCGTGCTGCTCGTCTGTCAGGCGACCATGGCTGCGACACTCGATCATCTCGGCGATCGCGATGCCGTGGTACTAAGCGAACTGAGCGACGGTTACCTTGGCATCGACGTCGCAGGTCGTGACGCGCTGCTGTTGCTGCAACTGGCAAGCGAGTATTCCTTCACGGACGCGACCGATCGTCCTTCGGAATCAGCACGCATGCTGTTTGCCGACCTGCCAGTGGCGGTGATGCGACGCAGCGATGGCTGGCGTCTGCACGTCGAGCGACCGTGGGGGGCTGCGCTTTGGCGCTGGCTGGTCGAACATGTAGAGTGCTCTGAGAAAGGCGGTTGGACATGAAATCTCACTATCGGGTGGTCGTCATCGGCGGCGGTATCGTCGGTACCAGCGTGCTGTATCACCTCGCGCGCCACGGCTGGAGCGATGTGGCGCTCATCGAGCGCAGCGAACTCACCGCCGGATCCACATGGCACGCCGCAGCCGGTTTTCACGCTCTCAACGACGATCCGAACATCGCCGCATTGCAGGGCTATACGATCAGTCTCTACGGAGACATCGAGCGCGAAAGCGGCCAGAGTGTAGGACTGCATATGACCGGCGGCAGAAGCCTCGCCGCCTCCGAAGAACGCTGGCAGATGCTCAAGGCCGAGCGTGCGATGTACGATACGATGGACATGGAGACGACGCTGGTCTCGCCCGAGCAGATCACGGAGATGTGTCCACTCGTCGATCCGCGCGGCCTCAAAGGAGGCCTGTTCGATGCACATGAAGGCTATGTGGACGCACACGGCGCCACGCATGCCTTCGCCATCGCAGCCCGCAAGCGCGGTGCCGACATCATCCTGCGCAACCGCGTACTCGGCCTGCAGCAACGGGCTGATGGCCAGTGGGAGCTCGAAACCGAACAGGGGTGCATCGTTGCCGAACACGTTGTCAACGCTGGCGGCCTCTGGGCGCGGCGCGTGGGTCGCATGGTCGAAGTCAACCTGCCGGTGACGCCGATGTCGCACCACTACCTCGTCACCGACGATGTGCCGATGTTGACCACGCTCGGCCGCGAATTCGTCTCGGTCACCGACCTCGAGGGTTTCACCTATCTGCAACCGCTCGGCAAGGGCGCACTGCTGGGTGTTTACGAGCGTAAGCCCCAGCACTGG
>SXGQ01595662.1_pt1 | contig 25276 bp, 15 predicted proteins | sample 3178371 | NCBI WGS metagenome assembly SXGQ01 (sample SAMN11356859, study PRJNA531348) | freshwater metagenome | isolation source: freshwater sample F1-20 | place: China: Fuxian Lake, Yuxi | collected 2017-12-25 | reverse complement strand
GGATACGAGTAGTTAACCGAGGTAGGTTTGTAATAAGAGCAACAACGGTAGCAACAAATATTTTTAACAGTAATTCTACTCAGTCTAATGGTGTATATGGTATACTGTCAAATACTCCCGAATTAGAATTTCGTAATGCTTTAGGTAATACTATTATATCTACTGATACATTTACTTTTGGTACTATAAATCCCAATACGATCATAAACCCCGGTCGGAATATTAATATTTATACTCCTCCTAGACCAGCAGTATTTGCATATCCTTCCCCTACACTGAATATTCCAATTACGTATTCAATACCCCCTCACTTAAACAGTGCTGGTGCAGAAATCATTAGTCAAAATCCTGCAGTGAGAATATCTAGAATAGGTAGTTTTACCCTTACTGCTACAACAACCGCAACAAGGGTTGGAACAGTATCATATATAAGTGTTTCAATGAGTATGCGAGTTACTGTTCAACGAGGTATACCTGATATAACACGACCTTCTATCGTAGGTATTTCAGGCAGTCAAATTACACTTGGACGTGACTATACTCTTGAAGCGTCAACATTTCAGCATCCTTCAACTGCCGATGCTAGTAGGTTTGGTCTTTCTATTCAACATAGAATTGTAGATGCAGTTGCAAATACAGTAACAACAAACGTTGCTACAATAAATGGTACAACAATTACATTAATCACATCCGGTTCTTTTAGAATTCGAGCTGAGACCGTTGAACAACTGCAAAGTGGAGGAGAATCTACATTTAACCGCAGAGAAGTGTTTTCGCCGGTAATCAATGTTATTAGAGTTACGCCAGGAATAGCATTTCCGAATAATGATCTTTTTATAAATATAGATTTAGTCGTGAATGGAGAATATCAATTTACACCTGCTGTAGTTACAATACCAGCTGGTATTCGTAATGAGGTGTTAACAGTGCAGTACACATCTGTACCTGAAGGTGCTGTTACTATATTATCTAATCCTTTACGAATAAGAGTAAATAGAACCGGTAGGTTTCAAATAACAGCAACAACAGTAGCAACAAATATTTTTAACAGTAATTCTACTCAGTCTAATGGTGTATATGGTGTCCGGTTAAATACTCCTATATTAGAATTTCCTGGTGTAGGCGTCGGAGTTACACGGGATGCTTTAGGTAACATTATTGGTTATACCGATACATTTACTTTTGGCACTATTTATACTCCCACGCGAGCAGTATTTGGATACCCTAATCAAACGCGAGTGGATGCTGCTGGTATTAGAATTACTTATTCAATACCCCCTAACTCAATAAACACTGCTGGTGCAGAAATCATAAATCAAAATCCTCAATTGAGAATATCTAGAATAGGTAGTTTTACCCTTACTGCTACAACGAACGAAACAACCGCATATATAAGTGTTTCAATGAGTATGCAAGTTACAGTGATACGAGGTGCAACTACATTCCAATCATGGAATCCGTTTTCTATACTAACAACAACATCATTAGTTACTGGAACAATAGTTAATTTCAGGATTCCACAATTCTTAACACCCAACCCCGTTCCAACAGAAATTCTTCCTTTTACAGTTAGTTCATTTACAGTTCTTACAGTTCAACCACCCCCATTACCTCTTTCATCAGATACAACTACAGCAGTAGCCACAATTCTCTCGGGTCCCGTAACTGAAAATGGTGTTACAGTATTTCGTATTAGAATAAATAGATTGGGTGCATTTTATATAAGAGCTACAACAGCGCAAAGTGCAAACTATAATGGGGGTGAAGTTACTTCGTCACGCGTGACTGTTAATACAATAAATACACCTCGAATAATTTTTCCTACTCCTCCACTACAAATACCCCCTGCTCCAGTACAAATTACTGTTGGTGAAATATATACACTTTCTCAAGCCCATCAAGCAAATCCCTATTACCCTAGTGTTGAAATTCGTAATTCTTTAACGCCGGCTCTTAGAATATCGTATTCTGTTAGTAGCAGTAGAAGTCCTGATGGAACCGCCCCAAGAGCCGTCCAAACTCTAGCAGTCGAAAACAATAATCCAAGATTTCAAACATTACAAGTTGGTTCTTTTTACATTATAGCTCAAACAAATACTATACCAAATGCATTTAATATAGCACATACAGCCTTAAGCGTTAATGTTAATCAAGCTAGACCTGTTATAAGGTTTACGCCTAATATAACTCCTCCTCAAAATCCACTTATAGTAGGCAGAACTTATACTTTTTCCCCTGCAACAGTGGCACCACTACCCAGCGGGGTTACTGATCCAATACCCACAATTAGGTATAGAACTAACAATGTAAATAATGCTAGAATATCGGGAACAAATATTACAATACTACAAAGATCTAATACTGCTCAGATACAAATTATAGCTTATACAATCGCTGCAGGAAATTTAACTAGTGCTGAATTGCCTGTGGATATCGGCGTAAGTATTAATTACAATAATACTCTTATTACAGCGCCCGTCATCAACGGTATTATCAATAATACTCTTACATTTGGTCAACAACCTACATTTCAACTAGCAACAATTTCATATCCTCCGCTTCGATCGGATTTTCGAAATAGTATTTCTATTCAGCATACAAGTTCAAACACAATTGTTGCTACAATAAGTGGAACAAATATTACATTAGATCAGTTTGGTAATTTTCAAATTAATGCCAACACTACCATAACCGGTATTGGGGTAGGTGTGCTTACAAACGATTCAAGGAGTACACCATCAATAACAGTAAATAGAGGTAGACCCACATTGCCCACATCTTGGACCGCAATTCCTAATGCTTTGTTTGTTGGCGATGTTGCTATTATTACTCCTCCGGTATTTACATTTCCTGTTACACCTACTCTAAATGAAATTCCTCCTATATATAGTTATTATAGAAGCAACACTGAAAGAATTGTTACAATTAGTCAACCTACACCAACACAGCCATCTCTTCCGCTAAATGTTAGAATAAATAGTGCAGGAACATTTAGAATTAGGGCTACTACTAGAGAAACCCGTAGATATGAGTCAGTATCTATTTATTCGCCTGTAGGTAGTAATTTTAATAGTACTACTCTCAGGCGACCTGTTATTGAATTTCCTGATAGTTTTATAGCCCACGTTACATTTGGTGAAACATATAATTTTGATACAATTAATCATCAAGCAAGATTTAGTTTTACGGCTGGTACTCCTGATCCTGCAACGAATGGTGTAACTATCAATTATTCAATCGTAAGTCCAAGTCGCACGGATATTACTATTGCTACTGCGACAGGAGTAAGAGGAACCACAATTACGATACATAACGTGGGAACTTTTCGCATTCGCGCAACAACGGCGACCAATTTCGTTTCATTTGATAATGCTTTAGAACATCGAGATTCACCACTAGTAACAGTTGCTCGTGCTAATCCTGTACCCCCCGCCGCATGGAACCCTTTTCCGGGATTATCATCTACCACTGTGTTTATTGGGGATAGGCTTACTATTACTGATCCTATAGTTACACCAACGCCATTAACAATAGTATATGTTACAGAACCGCTAGGAGCTGGTACTATTGATGGAAGAAATGTTACTATATCAGGGTTTGGACAATTTTCTATTATAGCACGAACTACATCAAATAGTAACTTTTTTAATCTTAATATTCCTTCATCGGTTACCCTCAACAGTATTTCTCGCGTCCCTTTTTCACCATTAGTTCTACAAGGTGAAACAATTGTATTTCAAGATGCATCCATTCCGACAAGTCCAGTATTTATTACAACGGAGAACCCAAGAGGAAGGGCGGCTGGTGTGGAAACGTTTGCAGTTGTTGATGATAGGTCACGTCAAGCAATTACCAATTATGCAAATGGAACTACCGCACCTTTTATACACCAAGGACAACTTGTTCCATTCAATAATATTGTTACGACACTTATGACAGATATGAGTAGTTTGTTTTTATCCTGTACCGCATTCAATGCAGATATTTCTTCTTGGGATACAAGTAGGGTTATAAGTATGTTTGGTATGTTTTCTGGTGCTCGTCAATTTAACCAAAATATAGGTGCGTGGAATACAAGTAGGGTTACAAATATGGCTAGTATGTTTTTAGGTGCAGCTGCATTCAATCGACCTATTGGTAACTGGAATACGAGTAGGGTTACAAATATGAATACTATGTTTCATCAGACTCCTTTCAACGAACCTCTTAACTTATGGAATACAAGTAGGGTTACAGATATGAGTTCGATGTTTAGTGATGCAAGATTATTCGATCAACCCATAGGTAACTGGAATACATCGCGGGTTACAAATATGGATTTAATGTTTGCAAATGCTTTTGCTTTTAATCGACCAATTAATACATGGGATGTATCGATGGTTACACCCAGACCTCCAACAGGTTTTACTAATGGAAGTTTGACTCTTACTCCCGCAAACCAACCAAGTTGGTTCCTAACTCGTGCAGCAAATGGAGTAACAATCCAATATACAGGTCATTCAACAAATATTCAGAATGGCACACCTCTATTCCTTCAGGCAAACCCAAGAGGAACGGGCGTTGAAACGTTTGCAGTTGTAAATGATACTATGCGACAAGCAATAACTGATTATGCAAATAGGAGAAATGTGCACATTTTCACTCGTGAAGGACGAGAAATTCCGTTTAATAATATTGTTACAACGTTTATGACAAATATGGATTTAATGTTTTTTAATGCTCGAGGTTTTAATCATAACATTAATTCGTGGGATACATCGCGTGTTACAAATATGGATGGTATGTTTCTAAATGCTGCTTCTTATAATGAACCTCTATGGGCTTGGGATGTATCAAATGTTAATGTCAGACCTCCTATTAATTTTAGCATTAATTCTCCTCTTGCTCTTGCAAATCAGCCAAGCTGGTTTTTAACTCGTTTACCAAATGGAGTAACAATACGATATACCGGTGCTGCTGCAAATGTTCCTGCAACTACACCACTATTCATACAAGCCAATCCAAGAGGAACCGGTATGGAATGGTTTGCTATTGTAGATAATAGGCATCGACAAGCAATACAAAATTATGGAAGAGGGACAGATACTACAACTTTTCTTCCACCTGGTCAACCAACACCTGTTCCATTCAACAATATTGTTACGACACTTATGACGGATATGGATAGTATGCTTTTTCAATTCAATAGAAATGAACGTATCGATTCATGGGATACATCACGAGTTACGAGTATGAATGGTATATTTCAAGATTCTAACTGGTTTAACCAACCTATCAATCATTGGGATACATCACAAGTTAGAGATATGCGTACTATGTTTCTTCGTTGTCGTAGTTTCAATCAACCTATAGGAACATGGAATACAAGTAATGTTATAGATATGACTTTTATGTTTGAGGATGCTATTAGTTTTAACCAACCTATTGGTAACTGGGATACGAGTTCTGTTACCACTATGCATGGTATGTTTAATCGTGCTACTGCATTCAACCAACCTATTGGTAATTGGAATACGAGTAGAGTTACAAATATGAGTAATATGTTTGCTGGTGCTACTGTATTCAACCAACCTATTGGTTTGTGGGATACGAGTAGAGTTACGAATATGGAGCGTATGTTTCCATCTACTAGAGATTTTAGACAACCCATTGGTTTGTGGGATACATCGCGAGTTACAAATATGGATAATATGTTTGAAAACGCTACTTCATTTAACCAACCTCTAAGGACATGGAATGTATCAAATGTTGCAACGAGACCTCCTCTCAATTTTAATCTCAGTTCGTCTCTTGTTGTTGCAAACCATCCAAGTTGGTTCCTACGTCTTTTACCGAATAGAGTGACAATCCGATATACGGGTCTCGCGGGAAATGTTCCTAATGATAGAGCTTTATTCATTCAAGCAAATCCAAGAGGAACCGGTTTGGAATGGTTTGCTGTTGTAAACGATACTATGCGTGCAGCAGTTACCAATTATGCAATTTCTCCAAATGTAACTTCAGCAGCTTTTACTCCACCAGGTCAAACAACATCTGTTCCGTTTAATAATATTGTTACAACGCTTATGACAAATATGGTTGTTTTATTTGGTAGTTCTCAAAATTTTACTCAACCTATCAATTCGTGGGATACATCGCGTGTTACAAATATGGATGGTATCTTTCAAGGTGCTAGTAACTTTAATCAACCTTTATGGGCTTGGGATGTATCAAATGTTACAGTAAACAGACCTCCAGTTAATTTTAGTGTTTTTTCAGCTCTTAATAATAACCCTGCAAACCATCCAAGTTGGTTTTTAACTCTTTTAGAAAATGGAGTAACAATCCGGTACACAGGTAACGAAGCAAATGTTCCTGCTGCATCGCCTCTATTCCTTCAAGCAAATCCAAGAGGAACCGGTATGGAATGGTTTGCTATTGTAGATAATAGGCATCGACAAGCAATTACCAATTATGCAAGAAATACAGATACCACTACTTTTCGTCCACCTGGTCAACCAACACCTGTTCCATTCAATAATATTGTTACGACACTTATCACGGATATGCAAGGTATGTTTTTAGGTATAACTGGTTTTAACCAACCTATTGGTTCTTGGGATACTGAAAGGGTTTTAAATATGATAAGTATGTTTCAAAGCGCTGCTACTTTTAATCAACCTATAGGTAACTGGAATACTTCACGGGTTGCGAGTATGATTAATATGTTTTTACAAGCAACTTCTTTTAATCAACCTATAGGTAACTGGAACACCTCAGTTGTTCAAAATATGGCTGGTATGTTTCATACTGCTACTACTTTTGACCAGCCCATCGGTGCATGGGATACATCGCGGGTTACCAATATGTCTGCTATGTTTATTAGTGCTATTGCATTTAATCGACCTATCGGTGGGTGGAATACATCACAAGTTATTGATATGAGTAATATGTTTGGTAGTAATAATGTTTTTAATCAACCTATAGGTAACTGGAATACAAGTATGGTTAATAATATGACTTCAATGTTTTCTCATGCTACTGCTTTTAATCAAAACATTAATACAAATGGTAATTCATGGAATACATCACAGGTTACAGATATGGGTTTTATGTTTCAAGGTGCTAGTGCTTTCAATCAACCTATAGGTGCGTGGAATACTTCAAATGTTATAAATATGTTAGCTATGTTTAGAGGTGCTACTAATTTTAACCAACCCATTAATACAAATGGTAATTCATGGAATACATCACTAGTTAGGGGTATGGGTAATATGTTTTCTAACGCTACTAGTTTTAATCAACCCATTGGTAACTGGAATACTGGCGCCGTTACAGATATGTCTATTATGTTTAATGGTGCTATACGGTTTAATCAACCGATAGGTAACTGGAATGTAATTAGGGTTATAGATATGAGTTTTATGTTTGATGGTGCTAGCGCTTTTAATCAACCTATCGGAACATGGAATACTGTTATGGTTAACACCATGCGACAAATGTTCTTTTCTGCTACTAATTTTAATCAAAATCTTAACGGTTGGAATACGAGCTCCGTTACGGATATGCATAATATGTTTTCTAACGCTATAAGTTTCAATGGTGATATCGGTGCATGGGATACAAGAAATGTTAGAGATATGTCATTTATGTTTACTCAAGCTTCTGTATTTAATCGTCCAATTAATACAGGTTCAAACAACATATCATGGAATGTATCAAATGTTCAAAATATGGCTGGTATGTTTTCAGCTGCTACTAATTTTAATCAACCCATAGATGGGTGGAATACGAGTAGTGTTACAAGTATGCAAGTTATGTTTCTTCGTGCTGTAAATTTTAACCAAAATATAGGTAGTTGGATTACATGGCGGGTTACGAATATGGCTGGTATGTTTCAAGTTGCTACTAATTTTAATCAACCCATTGGTAACTGGATTACACGATCTGTTACAGATATGAATCATATGTTTAATAGTGCCACTAATTTTAATCAACCGATTAATACAAATGGTATCTTTTGGGATACAGGCGCCGTTACGAATATGTCTGGAATGTTTAATCAAGCTCATACTTTCAATCAACCCATTTTCAACTGGAATACATCGCAGGTTACAGATATGTCTCTAATGTTTATTGGTGCTACTGCTTTCGATCAATTTATTAATCATCGCTCGTGGGCAGGTAGTTGGAATACAGGCGCCGTTAGAAATATGGGTCAAATGTTTCAGAATGCTCGGAGATTTAACCAATCCATTGGCTACTGGAATACATCGCAGGTTACGAATATGGTTATCATGTTTGCTGGTGCCACTGCATTCAATCAAGATATTAGTCAATGGAATGTAGGAAATGTTACAAATATGAATCATATGTTTGAGAATGCTACTGCATTTAACCAATTTATAGGTAATTGGAATACACGTGCTGTTACAGGTATGTCTCAAATGTTTGCGGATGCTACTAATTTTAATAATGGACAAGACCGGTTTCTTAATGCAGATTGGAATAGATTGAACTGGAATGTATCGCAGGTTACAAATATACAACTTATGTTTTATGGTGCTTCGTCTTTTAATGCCAATATATCTGCATGGGTTCTAACGGGTCCTCCCTGGTCGTTTAACGGATTTAGACGAAGAAGTCGTTTGTGGGAAAATTATACACCAACTGCTGTACGAAATGCTCCTGGTTCAGGGTTCTAACAATACCTCCACAATAACAATACCTCCACAATAACAACAACAACAATAAAAATAACAATATTTCAAATAATAATATAAAATATTTAGTTTATATTATTACTATAAGCGATGCAACAAGAATCGTCGTCATCTTCTTCTTCTGACCCATCTAGTCCTCTAAATCCCCCAAATCCTCCCATTCCTCCCCCCAAAAAACTATTACCATTCCAAAAAACAAAGCAGGAAAGAAGCTCCGATATAAAGCCCATAATACAAAAATTAAACGAATTAGAGATAAATACATCTTATCCTGCTGTTAAACGCCTATACAAAGAGATTGGCGAATATGTAAAAGAAGGCGAATCACGTAAAATCAATATCGCCTTCCCCGAAGTGAAGCGGCGTATTAAAGGATTCTTGTCCGACGATACACGCAAAGAAACATGGGTGAAACTAGAGGCAGATGATTAATTTTTCTTATCAATCTGTATTTCTTTTCCCAGATTTTTTAATATTTTCCGCTCGTAGTTGTCGTAGTTTTCAATAGGTTCGCATATTGAGCGCACCATTGTCAAGTAATCCAGTTGTTTTCTTTCGGTTTCCATCCAGTCGGGATTGTCGATTGCCCACTGTTGCAACGCAGTTCGTTCCTTGTCCGCGATTTTCACAATCGTGTTTTTCATCAGCTCGTGATTCTCATCTTTGCACCACTTGTCTTCATCTTTTATATACATGATGTCGCGTTTTATATCTGTACAATGAATTGGACGTTTGTGAATGTCCAACTCTTTGAGTCCTTTTATCATCACATCGGTAATCCCGCGCGATATCCCGTTTGTCTTTGAAAATAGTAAATCCTCTAGCGTTATCTTCAGCGAATCAATAAAGTCTGTAATATTCAGCGCATCTTTGCAGTGCTCGTTTAGAAAAACATTGAGGTTAAAGTTGTTCGTAGTATTGTTCGTCGTGTTATTGTTATTTGTAGTATTACCTATTTTCGGTATAATAGTTATCATTTGTTCATGCTGTTCTTTAATCTGTTCTTGTTGTTCTTTAATAACTTTCATCATCTCTTCACTATTCTTAATCAATGTCATAAACATCTCACTTGTTATTGTAACATGATTACTAGGGGATATAATAATATTTTTTTCGTTGTCATTGTTTTCTACTTCTTGATTAAAATCGTTACCTGTTATCATGTAATTTTTATTATCACATGTTTGATATATCCCTTTCGCGACCATCATACAAACTTTTTTATGCCGTGTTAGACCCGGTCTATACTTGTATGTGTTACCACAAATGCAGCTAAAATTTTCATCGACCCCATTTGGAGTTTTTTTGTTACCATTAATTACCATTTTATGCTTGATGGTGACAAGGTGTCTATTGTATTCATTTTGCTTAAAGCATTTAAAGTCACATAAATCGCAAAAAAATTTTGGAGTTTTTTCGGAGTTTTTTGAGTTACCCATTTCTATATATAATGGTAACATAAAAAACTCCTAAACCTTTTTCATATAATATATAAAAATATCAAAAAAATTATCGTCACAAATTTTCAAACTTAAAAACACGATTTAGAGCATTATGCTCTGAGTGATGAATGCAATGAATTTTTTATATTTCTACCCCCACTTTTCAAAAATGGACAAAAATAAATGTCCAATTTCAAAAATCCAGGTTTAGATTTGAAAAAAACAATCATCATCACTTCTTCGGCGTCCGCCCTCCCAATTCCGCGGGGTTACCTTTATGCTGTGGGTGGCGATGCAAGGGTGTGGTCACGTGGCGACCATAATGCTGCGAAATATAAAAAGTAGTAAAATTAGGTAAAAAAGGGGAAAAAAGGGGAAAAAAGTGTAGTTTTCGGTGGGGTATTCTTTTGATGTCCGTTTTTGAGGGAAGTCGTTTTTTGAAAACATGGATGCCACTTTTTTGACCATCGCGTGGGGACCCTCGCCGTGCAAACTATGCCGCTCCATCTCGCCGAATTAATAATACGTTATAGTTGATAAAAAAAACAATTGGGATAATGTAACAATATAGTTTTGCATAAAATATGTCATCTACTTTAGAAAAAGAGGGTGTCAAAGAAACGAAGAAGAGTTCTTCCAAAAACAGAAAAAAGCTTAAAATGATAGAGGATAGCGCGATTCGAAAGTTTTGCATGTATATCTATAAAAAGTTTAATTTGAAAGACGTACAAGAGAGCACGCTTTATCGCCACATACATGACACATTTATTTTTTTAGTTTCTTTTATAGCCTTGTTTAGTATGAATTTAACACATATGACTGTTCTTTTTATAATTGTTTCATTTGATGCTTTTGCGATAGTTGTTAGACACGGATGTCCCTTGACTGCACTAGAACGAAAGTATATTAAGCGATCATCGTGTGACGACCGCGATGAGTTATTGGGTGCACTTGGTATATCCTACAATTGTAATCACGAATATGAGAAACAGGTAGAGTTGCTTATTAACGTGTGGATGTTGGTTGCTGCAAAGTGTATGTGCATTATAGTAATGAAGATGTTTAACATCAAACTGTTCAACTATAATAATATATATTCGAATGATTGAATAAAATAGGTAAAATAGTAATAAATAAATATTAAGTATTATAATTAAGTATTATAGTTAAGTAGGTATAATTGAGTATTGATTCATAAAACAATGGATTTTATATTAGAAAAAGCGAATCATATTATAAACATTTCACTGAATGACTTACATAAGTTTTTGAATATATTTTTCCGACCGAATTTATCGGAAAACCTAAAAGTAGTGAATAGTTTGAAGAAAAATGCTCCCTCGTGGATACTAATACTAAGTACTATTTCTATCATTTCTTATCCGAATATATTTTTAGGAGTGCTTACATTTTTCGTTTTTATATTTATTGCTTATTTTTTTCACGTAGTAGCGCATGTTCATAAAAATATCTTTTCAATTGTTCATCATTATCATCACGAGAATGATAATTTCTTCTCGCATTTTATTCAGATACTATTAGAGTTATCGATACCGTATCCTTTTGTAATGGTATCCTATTTTTTCGGAGTAAAAATATTAGACCCCTGGATAATTCTTTACTTTATGTTGTTCTATTGTTCGGTTCATAATGTTAACTATTCAATCTTCAAAGTAAATGGCGTGCATCGCTTACACCACACAGAGGTGAATTTAAATTTTGGACCGGATGTATGTGATGTAATGTTTGGTACAAAACATACTAGCGAGGACTGTGTAGAAAATACGAATCACTATATTCCAAATATAATAATAATTACATGTATTGTGCTTATACTCAAGTACGTATGTAGAACAGAATGGGTAAAAGATAGTTTACTAGTTGGTCTAATAACATTATTATCTAGTGGTATTCTGATACTGTTTTTTTCTTCTATTATTCTGTGGCATTTAGAGTGTAAAAAATATAACAATAAGATAGAAAACCGATTATGTGGGGAGGGTGTGAGTGTGAAAAATGAGGAAAAGGAGTGTATTGAAAAGGATACACCCGAACCCGAACCCGAACCCGTCGAAAAATAAATTATAAAAATAACAACATTTCACTATTTTTATAATTAATCTAATCAATATATAATATAAGATAAAAATATAAGATAAAATTATAACATGAGTAAAATAAATGCCGATTTAGATAAAAGATTAAAACAAACAGAGCCGTGTTATACCTTCGAAAAACTAAATTACGAATCCGGATTTTTAGATGCAAGTGTAGACGTTACGTACATTATTCATTTAGAGAATAGCCAGCGCTATGATAATATTATCAAACAACTGGAAAAATATAAACCTACAAAAACAGTTTATATATTACTGAATAAAGGTTTCAGTAAATGTAACAAACAAGGTATTACATCTGCGCATTCCGATTTAACGGATTGTTATTTACAGATATTTAAACATGCACAGAAACTGAATGTCGGGAATATTCTAATTCTCGAAGATGACTTTGTTTTTAGTGAAAAGATAAAAGAAAGCGAACATATTACAAATATTAATAACTTCCTTGAAAAGAAATCCGGCGATAATTTTATTTATTTTTTAGGCGCTATTCCATGGTTTCTGATTCCGTACGACTCATACAATTACAGATGCATGTGTTCTTCGGGAACACACTCGGTCATTTATAGTAAGGCACATCGCGATGACTTTTTAGAAAATTTCAACAGAAAGTTGCTTGTAAATGATTGGGATATTAACTACAATATTAACTTCACGAGTAGGTTCATTTATTATATACCCTTGTGTTACCAAATATGCAGCAATACTGAAAATTCTAAAAATCCCAAATTTGAAAATAAATATTTGTCATTTGCTTCGGAGGTTGTTACGTATTGTAACTATAATATTATTTTTAGAATATTAGGTATGGATAAGAATCCAGAACCGGGATATTCTTTTTTTTACTTTTATGCCAAATTCATATTCTATATTGCTGTTTTATTTTTGATATATTTGCCTTTCCTTATAGTGTATTGTATAAAAAATTACGACACAATAAAGAGATACATACTTGAATTTATAAATACTGTTAGAGGCGTTTCTTCTAGTTAGTATATTTATATTACTTTTTATATTTGTAAACTCTTCTTGTTTTTTTGATATAGACTTTTTGTCTTCGATATCGTCGGCTTCGTCTGCTTCGTCGTCTACTTGTGCGACGATTACCACCCATCTGACTTTTATTTTCACTTAAAAATGCTAGCCTTTTAACTAATGTAGCATTTTTCTTTAATATTTCCGAAATGTCTTGATAACTAACTTCTTTTTCGCTTACTTGTATTGGAGCGTCGTGTCTATATAGTTCAAATATATACCGATGCTTTCCAGTTTTAGGTGGAGGAGACGGCTTATAGTAATTTTTAATTGATGTACCACTACTTATAGCATTACTATTTTTTGGTATATTTATTATCAACCAATGAATAAATATTTCTTTTACAGAGTCGGGATCATACATAATCAAACTTGCATATTGTGATGGAATACTATTTATTGTTACATTAGGCTGCGTGATCGTTTTATCTAAGAGTAACTCTTGATAAGGTTCAGATTGAGATATAATTTTGTTACCATTATATGCTATTTCCATTTACTATATATATTTATTGCGTATATATAATATACATACACAATAAAATTTATTATGTAAATTATTCCCCATTAAATACGAAACATTACTATAAAACATTACTATAAAACATTACTATAAAACATTAAAAAACAATATGCTCATCTATCCATTTTTTTATTCTACTATTTGTTGGTTCTAGTATTTTATTTAGTCCGTCAATATAAATATCAAAGCTACTGTCATTTTTAATCATAATATGTAATGTATTGTATATAATATTGTATACTTCTTGTGTGTATATATCTGTTATGCGAATAAAGACGTCATCGATATTCTTTACTTCGGGAGATGATGCATCTAAAGTAGAATCATTACTTGCATGACTTGCGCCATTATCTCTACCAGATATGACTGTATTTCTTGTTTCATTTCCCCGTTCTCGTTCCCGTTCTTCTTCGTGATCAGGAGAATCATCGCGCAATATTTTTTGCATAACATGTGTCTTCTTATTTTTATCCTTATCATGTCTCGACGGTGCTCCTCCTCCTCCCGCTCCCGCTCCTCCTCTCTGGGATGCTATAGATGCAACAGATGCGTGAGAATTAGGTAAATTCGATGATAAATTCGATAATTCATAATTGTCAAATCGTTTCTGGGAAAGTATTTCGTTATTTTTTGTACCCTTTTCTTCGCTTTCTAACATTCCTTTATACATCTGAAGCGTATGTAATATATGAATTTTATCAGTTTGACTATATGTTCGAATTAAATTCCCTATTCCCGTCTTAGCTAATTCTATAAGAAGGTCGTATAGTTTCTTATTTTCTGGATTCGTTTTTGAATCGTTTAAAAAGTGGTAGAACTTCTTGAATCTGTAAAAAATATTAAATAAATAAAATAAATCCTCTTGGGTATCATTATTATACCACCTTATTACCGGCTGCGAGTAGTTCGGAATCTGTATTTTTAATATATTACTATGTATTGTTAGTTTTGTCCCAATTGGCGCAAAAGATAGGTAACCGATTTGCAGTATTGCTTGAAGAGGTTCTAATATAGTCTCGAACCTTTCTTTCTTTCTTTTTGTTCTCATTGAACTGTAGATAAAATTTATTGTTGATTGCATTGTTGTTGTGGTTGTTGATGTTGTTTATTATAGTTGTAAATATTATATAGTAAATACTATATATATTTAAATATTTGTATCTGCAAATGTAAATATATTACACAATAATATATTTATAAGTAAAATAATATAATATTTATAAGTAAAATAATATAATATTTATAAGTAAAATAATATAATATTTATAAGTAAAATATAAATGGAAATAGTAGATAATTCCTCTTCTTCTACCTCTAAAAAAAACGTAGACGGTATTATATTAGTACTATCGTGTCAAAAACATAGAAACACGCGACTGAAAGAATTTTCATTATGTAAAACAAACTACGATGGGTGGGAAGTAATATATGTAATCGGTGACTTATTTTTAAAAGAAAACTATTTACTAGATGGTAACATATTATATATAAGATGCGAAGACTCGTACATTCACTTACTAAAAAAGTTAGGATTAGCTCTTAAGTCGTTAAAAGAGCTGTTTAATATTAAAGAAGGCATCTTAAGGTGTGGCGACGACTTAATTTTTAACGAAGATAATTTGACTAAGTTTATTAAATCTAAAAAATTTGATTACTGGGGTCAGTCATGTTTTAAAAAAAGTTATAAATGTACTGATAAAAATGTGTTAAAAAATATAAGGAATGACCCATTTATGATGTTTTACTACAATAAACATAAAGAAGATTTTTTAAACCCTCAGCATGGTATGACGAATATGAATATTACATCTCTTTCAAAATACACACTCCGCCCTAATATTTATGGAGCAGCTGGTGTTATTTTTTATTTATCAAATAAAGCATGTGATATTGTTATTCAACATATGGAAAGGATACAGTTTAATATATTTAGTTATGATGCATTTACTAAAAGTTATCCATATACAATTGAAGACTGCGGTATATCATTTATAATGTACTATAATAATATTGAATTTACAGATGGACAGTTTTTCTACGATACCCCACATAAAAATACGATTGCTAGACATACAAACAAGTATAAGTAACCCGGAATAGAATGGAATAGAATATAATAAATAACTAAAATTTAATTATACAAACTATAATTTATAAGTTGTATAATTGCACCGTATAACACTTTCATTTATTCTATTCCGCGTTACTAATATTAGTTGTTTCATTGATATCGCCTGTATCGTGTGTATCATGTGTATCACCTGTATCATGTGTATCGCCTGTATCTGTAATATGTACTTCACACGATATTGTAGTATTTACACTATTTACACTATTTTCCGATTCATTCGATGGAATTACTTTATTTTTGTTATATGTACCACCACCACCACCACCACCAACATACGCATTACTTGTAAAATTAGAACTTTTATTCTTCAAAAATGCATTATTATTATGTTTTAAAATCGAAATCGGTGTTCCATCCTCATATATATTCGACAAAAAAATATTACTGGAAGAGTACAGTTTAACAGATGAAATATCGTGTTTTTCACACCAAGATATCGACTTTTGTATATGTAGCTTTTTCATTGAGTCGACTTTATCATAACTGTTACGGTTTGTTATTATATTTAATGTTGTTATTATATTCTCTAATTGCCTCTGACCAAGCACTACATTTATTTCCTCTATTTTATTTAAAAAATAATAATCATGGTCAATATTTAATATACTATGAATATCGTCAGGAGTATCTAGTTTCGAAAATTCTTTACAAAACGCCTCATAGAGCATTGTCGAATCATCCAATAAAAAATTCTTACACACAATGTATTTTTCCGAATTTGCCAACCTACTTGTATGAGGTTTTGTTATATAGACTTCACTATATAAACATGATAGTAAATATAACATATCTATCGTAAGCTTCGAAAATATATCAAATATTTTTAAAATAAAAAACCCGCCCTTTTTTTGCATAGTTACAGCGTATATAATTTCGGCAATAAGCAGTTTACTAACTAGTTTTTCCTGTTTATTAAAATCATTTGAAACATCAATTCCTCCATCAGCGGTAATAATGTCTATCGAATTCATGAAAAGTTCTTTACAATATTTATAATTTTCTAATTTCAGAATATCACCTGTTCCATCCCGACCATTTATAATATTCACATTTGGATTACTTTCTAAAAATGTGTTACTCTTTTTCCAACCTGGACACCCCGGGTCGTCATTCAAAAGCGTCATACCATAGTAGGTATCATTAGGATTTTTACGCATATATGAAGTCGCTTCAATAAAACCTCCCGGACCCTCCGCAAGGTGAAATGTTTTGATGGGCGTTACTGTATTTTGATATACCGGATATGGGGAATACATATTTTTTATTTCCCCCAGTTTAAACATTTTCCATAACTCTATCATTTTATAGAAAGACCTTGAAAGTGGTTTTAACTTACTTATCGAGAATTTATTACCCGGTATTAGTGTGTGAATAAATTCATACGGATTTGTATACTTTTTAATATTATCCCATGCATCGGATGAAACCTCGATTTGTTTTTTGAATTTTGATAAATATTCGAACAAGGAGTTTGATATATAACACGGCGATGGTGTTCCCGTATCAATAAAAAAAGATATTGAATCATGTATTTCAGTATTTTTAATTGATATTAAATTATAGTATGACATAAAGATAGTTATATCTATTTAAAAAATAATATTTAGATTGTTTCAATAAAAATGAATATTTATTATCTATAAAATCTGTAAAATCTGTAAAATCTGCAAACTTTACACTAGTGATGTTATATATATATGTATATATTCGGCTAATTTGGTTGTAATACGCGAGTGGTAATACCGATTTTATTCCCAATATTATTATCAAAATATGATAGTAGTGCATCGGATACTACTGTGGTTGATAACAAAAATATTGAAGACGAAAATATTATTTTTTTATCAAATGCTGTAAAACTATCGTTTGTATATGGGTTAAAACGAATCAATAGAAATAATATGACAAAGTATTTTAAACCGTCTTGTATAAGGGGGAGATACACTCTAACCGACTTAAAATATGCTAAATTCAAAATCGTTATAATATATAAGGCATATAGCGTGTATAATAGAGTATAGTACAAATAGTGAACATATTCTGTTTTCATTTTTGTATTAGAAGTATATTTTATTTTTTCTCCTCTAGTACGCTTGCAAGTGCTGAAGGATTCAACTTAATCGAGCCAATTTTAGATGTGGATGATTTTTTCTCTTTCGGTTTATCGGCTTCGCTTCCTGCCAGTGCCGCCGATGCCGCCTTTTCCTCCTTTGCAGACTTTGCCTTTTCACTTGAAACTTTTGCAGACGATTCTTTCATTCCCATCTTCGATTTTTCTATGATTGAAGCAGCTGCACCGGGACTAGCCTCAGGTTTATCCGCCGCTGCTGCCGCCCCCTCCGCACTTTTGCTAGGTGTAGGTATCTTAACCGCTGAAAGTGCCGACTTCTTTTTCAAAGTAAGTGGAGCCGATTTTTCTACAACTTCCGCACCCACACCCACACCCGTACCTTCGCCTTTACTCTTACTCTTGCTACTTTTCTCCTTTGTTTTAGACCCAAACAGTTTCGATAGTTTCGTATCAGCACTCTCTACCTCCGCCGCCGATAATCCTAAACTTTTCCCTTTTTCCCCCTTTTCCACCATTAATTTCAACTCCGATTCTTTCGTAGGTCGATACGACATTTTACCCTTACTCGCTCCCAATCCTGGACCCTCCTCCATCATCATCTGCGACGCAACCATCTGAGCAGCCAATGTATCCTTGCGATTCATTTTTTCCTGAAATACGCGAACACCCGTCACGCTACCAAACACATCCTCTACATCAACACTCGCGATTTTTTTAAATACGAAATAACGGTTATAAAATGAAATCTGTTTCTCTTTAGCCGTCATCATAGGCGCCGAACCATATCTAGATTTTTGTCTAGCATCTTGCTGTATTTCGCTTTCCATGACCGCGAATAATTCGGAGAACATACCGGAACTATTGGGGAGCCCTAGTTTTACCGCTTCATCGCGTTTCAGTAGCTCAAATCCATACCCCCTCATCAGTTCTGTAAAATACGTAAAATTCACCAAATATTCCTTGATTGTTTTGTTAATCGAGTCTTGATAGACGTCAATCGCATATCCTACGCAGCTAATATCGGGGTCATATGTGGTCTGGCTATATTCTTTCGTAACCTCCCAAATTTTTTCATCATCCGCCATTAAACCAATCGACTTCCCTTTTTCTACGGAACGAAGCGCTTGAAACATCGTCGCACCATCATAGCAGCTGCCAATAAAATATCCGTCTACTTTTGTACACTCGCTCACGTTCTTAAGAAACTGGTTTAACTTTTCGATATTTTCGAAGAAATAGTGTAACGCAAACTGACAAGACGAAATATTAAAACCATCCACCGCTTTGCCGTATTGTCTGTAAACGCCTGCCCCTAAAATAGACGCATCCTTGGGACCATCATTGAATAAAGCGCGGACGATTTCCTTTCCCTTCTCCGTGAACATTGCGTCGCCCGATTTAATATTTACGCCGCTATTTCCGTTTACGAATAGTGCATACGGCATCGAGTAAAACTTCTTCCTATAGTTTAAGAATCGCGCACATGCTCCGTCGAGACGATTTTCAATATTATCCTTTGACAAGTCGACACCAAATACAAACGACAATTTTGCATCAATCCATTTTGGAAAATCGCCCGCTTTGCCGACAGCATAGTCAATAAGCGTATTCCCTTTCGCCGCGGTTTTGGTAATCAGCATTTTTTTGACGAATAGGTTGTGGAAGTCGCGCATCGAACGTGTCTTGTTATCGCCACTAGTCTTGTTATAGTAGACATCGTCGTCGGCAAGTTCATCGGGGATATTTTGACCCGTAGTTATCATTTCCAAGGTAACTGGGTTGTGAATCGAGTACCAGTTACTGTTCGCGACATGGTAGGCATTCCCGTAGTTTTTAATGCCCCGTTTATATTCGGCGGTTTTATCGTAGCGAACGCGCTCAGCTACCCACCTCCAGTATTTCGGGCGCGTGGCATCATAACTAAATTCCACGATTGTTTCGTCGTCGAAAATTTCGTCTTGGCTAGTAAACATTTGTAAAACGCCGTTTTGGTCTTCGCGTAGCGGGATATTGCATATGGACGCTTCGGGGTCGTATGGGTTGGTCGGATAAAAGGGTACAGGCTTATAGCCATCGCCGGTGTCAACATCTCCCGCGTGAGGCAACTTATCGTCGATAACGGCAGCGCAGGGATTAATATAGCCGTGCTTGCGTTCGTCATACCCGACACGCAAAATGATTGTCTTATATTGCTGAAGCTGTTCGCTCTTCATCGTATCAATACCGTTTTCAAATATATTCCCGACCGCGTCAGTGCCATTTTTATTTTTTTTGGTTGTAATTAAGAAGTCGATTGTGTTCTGATTGAGGGGTTTCCATTTAAATGACATGTCCCATGTTACCCTATGTAGTGGTCCCGCAACGCCGACTTTATTGCTGGCGACGCCTGTATTGCACGGGGTAAATATAAGACCATCCGTTTCGTATTCAAAGGTGCCGGCTTTTTGACCGGATATAATAAAATTCGCACAAGCGAATATGCTCTTATCTGGGGAAGCGACCTGGAATTTTTTTACCGCGACTTTGATAGGAATGTTGTCGCCGGAGATTACAGATTGGATATTCATATCGCGAATAATCTGATTAAGCAAGAAAAGCCGCGAGTCTTCGTTACCTTTTGCAGAACCGCGGGGCATCTCTTTTTCGCGAAGTTCCATGCTTTTCTTCTGGGATGACCGCGCACGTGAACCCTCGCCTATATCCGATTCGGATTCGAATTCTTCTTCAACGTCGCCCAGCATTTCATCCACGGCTGCGCTTGCTCTTTTATCGGAACTAGAAGACGTAATCACAAAGGCTTTTTGTCGGACGTCTCTGCCGTTTATAAAGTATAGGTCAAATGCGGCGAACAGGTTGATGTATTCTCCGTTTTTATTATGTAGAATATGTTCACCGTCAATGAGTGTATTGTGGACGCGTTCTTCGCGACAAACCGCGCCCGTAAACTCAAAGTTCATATTTGTAGTTAGCAAGTAAACTTTTCCGTTGGGGCAAATATACAACATCTTTCTCATACCGTCTGCTTTATCTGTTACGGTGTAGTTATTTCTAATATTGGGGATAGAACAGTCGTCATTTATGGGGGCAACGTTTAGTACTTGAAGTGTATAGGAAGACGGACCGATAAAATGATTCGGCGTTAGTGTAATATTTTTAGGGTCAACTAACTCTACTTCAGCAGCGGAACCTTTGCTCCCTTTGTCGCCCCTATCCGACTTATGCTTCGGTTTTTCATTTGGATATAGTAGGTAGTAGTAGTCTCTGGATGTATGCGCGAGTTCATCATATGATACCGGAAAATTTGTACCCTGAAGACCTGATAATACTATTTTAATACCGGTTCGCAAAATATCGGCGACAACAACGGCATTATTCATTTTTTTGCCGATGCCGACAAGGTGGTTATCCATTTCAATTTCGATTTCGTATTTCGGTTCACATTCGGTCGTTTTAGATGCTTGAAAGGAGTACTCCGGGATGAGGTGACCGTCGCGACGATGCGATTCTTTGACGACGGATATGTCTATATGGAACGGAAAGTCGTCGTGAATTAAAGTCGTGCGATTGATATGTCGAAAAACCTTCTTCTCTTTTATCCACGTGGATAGGATAGACTGCCCGAGACTAGAAGTTATGGGGATAATTTTTTCCTTCTGATAACTGAGGCGAAAGTTGAAGTCGTCAAAGTTGACAGGGCGTATAAATTCGGAGCCTTCTTTTGCTTGCATTTTTTGGACGAAGCGGTAGTTGATATCTTCGAGGCGGTCATTCCTGCAATATTTTTGTATATTACTTAAACCGTATACTTCGGTTCTAATATTGGACAATTTTGTTTTGCCGGTACCGATATCGGTGAACTCGGATTGAATTTTGAGACAGTATTCTTGTGATTTCGCGATTTTAAACCCGGCGGAGAGTAATTTTTTGACGACATTATCGAAATCGTCTTTCGTAATTTCCTTCACGCCTCTTGTTCCGAATTTTACTTCGAGCTCTGATACACCATCTTCCTTTTTCAAAATGTTGTCTAAATATTTTTGTGTCATGATATTGAACATTTCTTTGGGCTTGGGGTTAGGATTCGATCGAGACATCTCTCTATCTGCGTTGTATATATAATCGTACTATTATTTTAAATTGTAATCAATTTTATATTACAATTTAAAAAACAAATATTTGTCAATATTTAAAAAATAACCATATTTATAACTCACCATATTTATAACTCACCATATTTATAACTTATGCATTATATCCGCATATAGTTGAGCTTTTGTTTTCTTTTTGTTTTTCTTCGTCGTTTCACAGATAAATTCGACATCAATCTCAAGCTTTGAACAAATAGTAGTAAGGTCATGTACCGAGTATACTGTAATAGGGCGAAGAGGTTTTTCAAGACTGTCGAGTTTCCAATATGTTTCTTTGATTTTTTCTATATATTCGGAATGTTTGCTGAATGTTTCCGTCGCACTTGTATCTACAGGAAGACGAATCGAATAGTTATTCGTTTCTGCATTGTATTTAACAATATGAACTGGTTTTTTTATATCTGAAATCATTTCATAATACGTATTTTTATAGATGTAGAATATATTCAAGTTATAACACAAACAAAGAGCATATAAGGTTTTGGCATTTATATTTGTACACCCCAACAACCCTCCCTCAAAACATGTCTTCGATATTTTATGTTCCTTTAATGCTGCTTTCCCTTCCCCCTTTTTAACTTTCTCAATCGTTTGAATTTTGAACTGTTGTTCGGCTGTAAAATAATTCGATTCGTATTCATAAGAAGCGAAACCGTTATAAATGATATAAAAACACCAAAAAAGGGAGTTCGATTGTGATGGAGTAAAATATTCTAATTTTACGCTGTCTTCCTTTGCACCATTTGCATCCATACCTTCATCTACTGTGTTACCATGTTCGCCCTGTTCGCCCTGTTCGCCCTGTTCATTACTTGATGCTATAATAATATTTTTATCTGATTCGATACTATTGTATTTCTTTATGTTTTTGGTGTTGGCGTTGGCGTTGGTCTCTGCATGCTTTGGAATCTCCATTGTAAAATTCTGACAGTGTTGTAAAAAACACTCGGAAAGCATTATATTTTTTAATTCCTTTATTTTTTCTTCCATCTTGTTTATGGTGGACGCATATAAATTATATTGTTCTGTCATATTTGTAAACTGTTTTTTTACAACCGAATTCAAAGATGATGCGACCGATTCCTCGCCATTTATATTTTTTGTTTTTTTTAGTTCTTTTTGTGATGATGCAGATGCTGATGCTGACATTTATTAAATTTTTGACTTGTTGAAACGTCTATGTCTAGGTATTGTTATACTTATACTTAAACATGTCTTTATTATAGTTTAAAAATATTATATATTGACATGGTTGCGTGTGTGCATCAATATATAATAAATAATCATAAATAATAATCATAAATAATAATAATAATAATAGCAGTCTACTTGAAAAAAGAAGTAACAATTTTTTCTTTTTCTTTTTCGATTTCATTTAGTTGGTCCTCTTGCTTATTTACGTAGCTTAAATATTTATAAACTTTGTCTAAAATGGGAGAATCAACATATGTCAAGTTAATAAAGACGCCGTTCTTATTTTCATTAACTAATACACCATTGTCGTTGAATATTCTTAATATTTCTATTTGGTGAAACGAATTCGTAGACTCAATGCGTTCTTTTAAAAATTTCAAAGAATCTATAAAGTATTTATTATCCGATACATGTTTTTTAGTATGATACTGCGACAATATATTTTCTGTTGTTTCCATTTATACTTACATAAAAAAATCTTTCTATATATTTTTATTTTAAAGTTATATTTCACCCACGATAATAAACTATATTCATTTATGCATCTACGTTGCTTTTAATTGATTTTTTTGGTGCTTTGGGTTCCTTGGGTTCCTTGGGTGCTTTGGGTTCCTTGGGTGCTTTGGGTTCCTTGGGTGCTTTGGGTTCCTTCGTTACCTTGGGCGCCTTGGGTGCTTTCGATTCTTTTTGTACAGTCGTCACCACAGGAGTCGTCGTCGCTACAGGAGTTGTCGCTACAGGAGTTGTCGTAGAAGTAGATGAACTAGATGTAGAAGTAGTAATAATATCCCCCATAGAACTGAGGCTAGTGGTAGATATTGTCGTATTTGGTTTTTTAGGAGTTTTCGAAAAAGTGCGCTCCTTTTTTGGCGAAATCAATTCACCGATAATTTGAATAAATTTGTCGTTCATTTCAAAGCGTTTCCCGATAACCTTTATTGCTATCTTGTCACCTTCTTTCACTTCATTGTAATATGTATTTTGTGTCAGCATACTATAGTCTCGTGAAATATATATGACAACAGGTAAATAATTGTCATTTGAAATTGCGCGAATTCCCGCCTGTGTAATGTTGTTGGCAATACAGTTAATGGTAGCATTCGGGAGAGGATTACAGACATAACACTCTATTACAAGATTGAATTGTACGTTTTTAGCGACTATTTTTCCGCATTTGAAGTCAACAATTCTTACGGTTTCTGGTTTAATAAATCCTTCGGAAATACATCTCCCCTCGATACAACTTACAAGCGTAGTATGCAAAAGAGCAAGAATATTACTTCTGCTAGATGCGTGCATGTTGATAAGTATAAATGGTATTAAAATATCATAATTAAATTGTGTCAACTTATATAACCCATCTTCCCCGTCGTCATTTTCTGTATGCGTTGGGTTTGCAGCGGTTTGTACATCTTGATTATGAATATTGCTAGCATTTTTAGAATTATTTGTATTTGATGCTTCCGGGGATACAATTTCATTTTTAAAACTTTGGTCGCCAGTTTCTAAAGAGTCGTCGGAATTGTCACCATGACCGGATTTTTCAACTTCTATAAATTTTGGCGTAATTGTAATCGTTGTAGTGTTTGTTGTAGTTGTAGTAGAAGTGGATGCATTCTTTTTGGCACGACCTCTTTTTTTAGGTTCAACTGTAGTAGACGTAGTAGTGAAAGTAATAGGAGCATGTTCTGAAGCAGGCGCGGATGTAGACATGTTTATAAAGTTTTCTGATACGATACGATACGAATGGATAAGGATGTTACTTTACTATATTAATTTATCTTTATAATAGTTTCAATTTTATTTATATTATATTACACCGACCGAAACATAAAATAAATACAAAATACAAAATACAAAATACAAAATACTATATCACGTAATACTCTTTACCTATTCTTTACCTTCTT
>SXGQ01212589.1_pt1 | contig 25282 bp, 27 predicted proteins | sample 3178371 | NCBI WGS metagenome assembly SXGQ01 (sample SAMN11356859, study PRJNA531348) | freshwater metagenome | isolation source: freshwater sample F1-20 | place: China: Fuxian Lake, Yuxi | collected 2017-12-25 | reverse complement strand
CTGTATGGCATGAGTGATAATATTACTTTTAACCTGGCTCATGCAGGTTGTAGCGTTAGTAAATATCTTCCCTTTGGTCCCATTGAAGATGTTGTCCCCTACTTAATGAGAAGAGCGCAGGAAAATACGGCTGTAAAAGGCCAAACGGGCCGGGAGTTGGGATTGATACAAAAAGAGTTGGCACGTCGGACTCATTCGGCTTAATATTGCAGTATGCAGCAGTACCACGATTTATTAAAGCATATCCTTGAAAAGGGCACTGATAAAACGGACCGCACGGGTACCGGCACCAAAAGTGTGTTCGGTTATCAAATGCGTTTTGATCTTGCTAAAGGATTTCCACTTGTGACTACTAAGAAAGTGCATCTTAGAAGCATTATCCATGAATTACTTTGGTTCTTAAAAGGAGAAACTAATATCGCCTATTTGAAAGAGAATGGAGTTAGTATTTGGGATGAATGGGCTGATTCAGAAGGCGAACTGGGCCCTGTTTATGGTAAACAGTGGAGACACTGGGAGGGAAAGAATGGGCAAGTAGTGGATCAGATTACTTCTTTAGTTCAAGAGATCAAAAAGAATCCTGATAGTCGTCGATTGATTGTCAGTGCTTGGAATGTGGCGGAGCTTCCTCAAATGGCATTGATGCCTTGTCATTCGCTATTCCAATTTTATGTAGCCAATGGTCGTTTGAGTTGTCAATTGTATCAACGCAGTGCGGATGTATTCCTAGGGGTTCCTTTTAATATTGCCTCTTATGCATTACTTACACATATGATTGCACAAGTGTGTCAATTGGAGCTTGGAGATTTTGTTCACACATTCGGAGATGTTCATATCTATAGTAATCACTTTGAACAGGTTAAATTACAGTTAAGTCGACAGCCTTTTCCTTTGCCAACTTTACAGCTAAACCCTGCTGTCACAGATTTGTTTTCATTTCGTTTTGAGGATATCGAAATTTTAAATTATCAATGCCATCCGGCAATCAAAGCACCGGTAGCAGTCTAAAATAATCGATATGCAAGTATCCCTCATTGTTGCTGCCGCTCATAATGGTGCCATTGGTAAAGAGGGAACCATGCCTTGGCATCTTCCTGCCGATTTAAAGCATTTTAAAAATATTACCTGGGGTTTGCCCATCATTATGGGTAGAAAAACATTTGATTCGCTGGGTAAGCCATTGCCTGGGCGCACCAACATAGTGATTACCCGGCAGACAAACTGGAATCCATCCAATGAAGTGATTGTGGTAGCTGATGTGATAACGGCCCTTTCAAAAGCAAAGAAATGCGGCGTAAAAGAAGTAGTTGTCATTGGGGGCGGGGAGATCTACAATTTGTTTTTTGACTTGGCAACGCGGATCTATCTTACGCGGGTTGACGCTGCTCCTGATGCAGATACTTTTTTTTCTTCCTTTCATCCTAAAAATTGGAAACTCATTAGTCAATTGGATCGAGAGGCTGACGCAAAGCATGCTTATAATTATTCTTTCCAGGTTTGGGAGCGACTAACCTAAACCCTATGTTCACCTCCTCTCAACTACTTGTTAAGTACCTAGACTTTTTGCTTTGTGCTTCTAACTCCAAGGGGCATGGCATTCATTCTCCATATGTTTTTGATTTTGTAACTAAGGTGCTCCAAGATAAAACTCCTTACCAAGAATATCAGAGTTGGAATGCGTGGAGACAATCTTTATTAAGTGATTTCACGTTGCTTCCGGTTCAGGAAATTGGAGCCGGATCTCGGTCTGGAAAATCCAATATTCGTTCTGTTTCATCCCTGGTAAAAACGGCTGCGAAGGCGCCTCGTACCGCTAAATTTATTTTTCGAATTGCTCGTTATTGTCAACCACAAACAATACTTGAGCTTGGTACATCTTTAGGCCTCACTGCTGGTTTTTTTTCGTTGGCATGTCCTGCATCCACCATTTACACCATTGAAGGGGTTGACTCAATTGCTGAAAAAGCAGAAGAAAATATGGCAGACTGGGGATGTAAGAATGTTAGGATAGAAAAGGGCAATTTGGATACTAAGTTGTGTGAATTGCTAGTTCGAATTTCCAAACTGGATCTGGTTTTTATGGATGGGAATCATCAAGAAGAGGCTACTAAGCGATATTTTCTGCAATTACTGCCCCATTTGTCGGATACTTCAATGCTAATTGTGGACGATATTCATTGGAGCGCAGGAATGGAGGAAGCTTGGTTCTTTATACAATCACATGAACGAGTCACATTAACGCTTGATTTTTTTCAATTTGGGATAGTGCTTTTGAATCCGACTTTCTTGGGGAAATCGCATTTTAGGATCCGTTATTAATTGCTACCTTTACCTATAATTTATTAATACTGTTTTCAATTATGATCATTGGAGTTCTTCGGGAAGCAAATCCAGAAACAAGAGTATCGTTAACAGACGAAGCTGTTCTATCTCTTGTTAAGAAGGGATTTACTGTTTGGGTAGAACAAGGAGCAGGAACACTTTCTTTTTGTAGTGATGCCTCTTATCAAGCTGCTGGTGCAACGATAAGTGATCGTACTGCCGTTGTTTCTAAAGCTGATGTGATTTTATCTATGCATGCAATTGCTGAAGAACAACTGAGTTCACTTGCTGGTAAAATTATAATTGGGGCCTATCAACCGCTTTATAAAAAAGAGTGGGTGAATCAAATAGCTAAGTCAGGTGTAACCTGTTTTTCCTTGGATATGCTACCGCGAACTACCAGAGCGCAATCAATGGATATTTTAAGTTCGCAAGCCAATATTGCTGGGTACAAAGCGGTTTTATTAGCGGCTAACACCTATGGTCGTTATTTTCCTATGTTTATGACAGCAGCGGGTAGCATTACTCCAGCAAAGGTTTTAATTCTGGGCGCAGGTGTGGCTGGATTACAAGCAATTGCTACTGCAAAAAGGTTAGGTTCTGTCGTAGAAGTTTTTGATACACGTCCAGCTGTAAAAGAAGAGGTCATGAGTCTGGGTGCAAAATTTATTGAGGTTGAAGGTGCTGCTGACGCGAGCAGTGCCGGCGGCTACGCGGTGGAGCAATCAGAGGATTATCAGCGTCGTCAGCGTGAACGTATTGCGCAGTCTGCCGCAAAAGCCGATATAATTATCACCACGGCTCAAATACCAGGTAAAAAGGCGCCTATTTTAATTACAGCCGATATGATTGCTGCTATGCGGAATGGCTCGGTTATTATTGACTTGGCTGCAGCAACTGGCGGTAATACTCCTTTTACCAAAGAAGGTGAGACGGTTGATCAACAAGGAGTAAGAATAGTAGGGGCTTCCAGTTTACCTGCTACGCTTCCGGCTGATGCCAGTAAACTATATGGTAAAAATGTGCTTAATTTCTTCCAACTATTAATCGATAAAGCGGGTTCCTTACACTTGAATTGGGAGGATGATTTAGTAAAAGGAGCTTGTGTTACATTTCAGGGGAAAATCGTAAACGAAAGAATCGCTTCAAGCTTATAAAAATGGAACAACTTTTATCTTGGATTAGCTTACATCAGGAAATTCTTTATGTTGTTATCCTGATGATTTTTGTGGGGATTGAAGTAATTGGTAGAGTCCCCAGTGTTTTACATACTCCTCTTATGAGTGGTGCAAACGCTATTCACGGCGTTGTTATTATTGGGGCCATCATTGTAATGGGCAAAGCTTCTTCCTCAAATTACCTGGCATTGGTGCTTGGGTTTATTGCTGTAATCGTGGGGACATTGAATGTGGTAGGGGGATTTGTGGTCACGGACAGAATGTTGGAGATGTTCTCTAAGAAGAAAAAAAAATCCTGAATTAAAAAAAGATACTTGTGGAACTCAACTTATTAACTTTTTTATACCTCATTGCCTCTATAACTTTTATAGTAGGGCTGAAAATGTTGTCACACCCTGCCACGGCGCGCAATGGAAACAGAGTTGCCGCAATTGGAATGACCCTAGCCATTCTGGGGACTATTTTTTTATACGAGGAGGACGGGGCTCGGTTGGGTAATTATGTATGGATTTTTGGCGGAATTTTAATTGGAACTATTACTGGGACTTTGGCTGCTAAGCGCGTCAAGATGACCGCCATGCCTGAGATGGTAAGTCTTTTCAATGGAATGGGGGGAGCTTGCGCTGCCTTGATCAGTTTGGTAGAGTTTGACCATCTGGCTCATATGGATCCCATGATGGCTGGGGTATTATTGATGTCGGCCGGAGGTGCAAGTGCGGTGAAGGGATTTTTATTGATCATTGTACTAGGGCTAATCATTGGTTCTGTTTCTTTTGCGGGTAGCATTATTGCTTGGGGAAAATTGAATGGGTCAATAAAAGATTTTTCATTCAAAGGCCAGCATATTTTCAATATTTTACTTCTTGCAGTTATTGTTGTGCTCGCAGTTTACCTGATTGTGTTTTTGCCTGCCAATGCAGTATTAATCTTCTATACAATCTTCTTTCTGTCTTTACTTTACGGAATATTCTTTGTGTTTCCCATTGGGGGCGCCGATATGCCTGTGGTAATTTCATTATTGAACTCCTTTACTGGTGTTGCGGCAGCATGCGGCGGTTTTCTTTATGATAATAAAGTGATGCTCACGGGAGGAATTTTAGTAGGTGCTGCAGGTACACTACTCACGATTCTTATGTGTAAGGCTATGAATCGTTCGCTTACTAATGTATTAATTGGTTCTTTTGGCGGATCAAGCGTAGGAGTTTCTTCTGCTGGTGCAGTGGGTACACATAAAGAGATCAGCCTTAGTGATACAGCAGTGTTAATGAGTTATGCTTCTAAAGTATATATTGTTCCTGGATATGGTTTGGCGGTGGCACAAGCACAACATGCTTGTCATGAGTTGGAAAAGTTGTTAACCTCCAAAGGGGTTGATGTAAAATATGCGATACATCCAGTTGCAGGTCGTATGCCTGGTCATATGAATGTTTTGCTGGCTGAAGCAGATGTTTCTTATGAGAAATTGCTGGAAATGGAACAGGCCAATGAAGAATTTTCTACAACAGACGTTGTGTTGATATTAGGCGCTAATGATGTTGTCAATCCAGCTGCAAAATCTGATCCTGCTTCGCCAATTTATGGCATGCCAATTCTAGACGTAGAGCTTGCCAAGCATGTAATAGTTAACAAGAGGAGCATGAAACCTGGATATGCGGGTATTGAGAATGAATTATTTTTCAGGCCCAAGACTTCTATGTTGTTTGGCGATGCAAAAAAAGTACTGCAGGACTTGGTGGCAGAGATTAAAAATCTCTGATTCTTCTTAGTTTTAACTGTGCAACTACCTTCTTCTTTTTTAAATTCACTGGAGGGTCTTCCCGGGTATGATCCTGTGCTTTTTGAGGCCGCACATCTTCAAGCAGCCCCAATTACCTCCATTCGTATTAACCCTGCAAAAAAAAGCGACTTATCTTTTTCGCTAACCCCTGTCCCTTGGGCACAGATGGGATCATATGTTTCACCAAGGCCTTCTTTTACATTTGATCCAAACTTTCATGCCGGCGCTTATTATGTACAGGAAGCTAGTAGCATGCTGCTGGAGCAAGTTTTCTTACAATCCGGTTTGTCAAATCAACCCATTCGTGCTTTGGATTTGTGTGCAGCACCTGGCGGTAAAGCAACCCATCTTCATTCGCTACTTGCCCCTGGCAGTTTATTAGTGGCCAATGAAGTGATTCGCTCAAGAACAGGTTTACTCAGAGATAACATGATAAAGTGGGGAGCAGATAATGTTATAGTCACTCAAAACGACCCTGCTCATTTTGAAAAATTACCGGGATATTTTGATTGGATTACTTTAGACGCTCCCTGTAGCGGAAGTGGGTTATTCAGAAAAGATCACGATGCAATCGCATCGTGGACAGCAGGCCAGGTTAGTCATTGTGCACTTCGACAGCAACGAATTTTACAAGCCGCTTGGAAAGTGCTGAAGCCGGGAGGTGTTTTGTTTTATGCCACTTGTTCTTATTCTGCAGCAGAAAACGAGGAAATAGCGGAGTGGTTCATTAATGAATATGGGGCTATTTTTATGGCTATTCAACTTGATTCTTCTTGGGGAGTGATTGAAACCACGAATGGCTATCGCTGTTGGCCTCATCATGTACTGGGGGAAGGATTCTTTTTTACCTGCTTTCAGAAGCCAAATACAGCTGCTCCAATTGAGAGGGCTTTCCGAACTGAAAAAAATAAACAGATCAAAAAGTCTGTAGATTTTTCCTCACTTGTAGAATGGATCGATCTTGATGGAATGGATGTTACGGAAATGGGGGGGCAATTGATGGCGTTTCCGAAAGCGATGCAAGCGGATTTGCAAATTATTCAAAGCGCCATACATCCCGTTTATGCTGGTGTTCGGATTGGGGAGTGGATGCGTGATAAATTAATACCAGATCATGCGTTGGCATTGTCCACTCATTTATCTTCTGTAGTAGAACACTTACCGCTTGATTACTCGCAGGCCATTGCTTATTTACAGCGAAAGGAAATTAAAGCAGCTACCTCAACTAAGGGTTGGATGGTTGCAGCTTATCAGGGATTGCCATTGGGTTGGTTAAATGTCTTGACAGGCCGTATCAATAATTACTATCCCAAAGGTTTGAGAATACTCAAAGAGCATTTGTAATAATCGTTTTACGAATTAATTAGGAGAAGCGGTAGCCCTGTAAAAACGGAATTGTTTTCATTCTCTTTTTCCCTTCTAGTTGAATTTCTTCCACCTGGAGCCAACCGTCCTGACAAGCAAATCGCAGATAATTTTTACCATCGGTTTCAATAGTACCCGGTTCTACCGTAATTTTTTCTTCAATGGCAACGGCGTAATAAATCTTTAGCGTTTTGCCATCCAGCTTGGCATAGGCACCAGGGACTGGTGATAATCCTCGGATCAAATTGTTTATCGTACACACGCTGGAAGTCCAATTGATAGCTCCGGTTTCTTTCTCCAGTTTTGGAGCTGATTTTAATGACTGACCAGCATTAAATTGTGGCGTAGGAGTTATTTCATTTTGAACATATCGCTCAATGGTTTCTGTGAGCACAGCCGCACCCATTAGTTTCAACTTGTTATACAAGCTTCCAAAATTATCGGCCTCTTCAATTTCAATTTCTTTTTGTAATAGCAGATCCCCTGTATCAATCTCATGCTTCAATAGAAAAGTGGTTACCCCTGTTTTCTTTTCTCCATTGATCAATGCCCAATTGATCGGTGCTGCCCCGCGATAGTTAGGTAATAGCGATCCATGCAGGTTGATAGTTCCTTGGGCAGGTAATCCCCATACAACCTCTGGAAGCATACGGAATGCAACTACTATTTGTAAATCAGGTTTCCAGGCTTTTAGCTGCTCCAGGAAATCTGGATCTTTTAGCTTGACGGGTTGAAGAAGTGGGAGTTTGTAAGAGAGGGCCAATTGTTTTACAGGGCTTTGCTGTATTTCAAGTCCTCGGCCTGCTGGTTTATCAGGAGCTGTTATTACACCTACTACATTAAATCCTTGATCCAGCAAAGCCTGAAGGCTGGCTACAGCAAAATCTGGGGTACCCATAAATACAATACGAATCGACTTGGGGTCTTTTATCATGAGTGCGAAAGTACAAAATGTGGCAAGGCCTACTCAAAGTCCTTATAAAGCAAATACCGTTTTCTGATCTCTTTGAATTGCGTTAATTGCGGCTCCCAAGTCTTACGAATTTCCTGCTCGGAATTGCCGGCTTTGATTTGCTGCATCAATACTTGATTACCTGCAAGTTTATTGAAGAAGGACTGGTCAGGGTTTCCTGATTTAGGTACCAAGAAGAAACTATCTTTCTGTGGGAAAATCCGATAGGCCTCCAAGAGCCAATTCAATTGAATTTTTTGATTCGTTTTATTTAGTACCTGTTCTGGAGTGCCGCTAAAATCCCATCCGTAACAAACCAATCCATAATGTTTTGATTTTTTGGCACCCTCGTTTGGATTTGGTGTAAACTGAACCATATTTTTAGAAAGAGCAGGGTGGCCGATTAGTTGAAAAGGCTTTATTGTGCCTCTGCCCTCACTGAGCACTGTGCCCTCGAAAAGACAGGTAGTGGGGTAGAGGTAAATAGATTGTATGTTTGGCAAATTAGGAGAAGGACGAACCGGAAGTACATATTTAGATCGGTGATCATAATTCTTACAACAGATTAGGATAAGTTGAAAGGCATCTTTCTTTGCTAGTTGGTAATCCCATTCACTATTGGAGCAAAGAATCAGCGGTTTGTTTTTTTCGTATTTAGAATTAGAAGCTGCTATATGAGCAGGTGCTAATTGGTCCTCCATAGTGGACAGGGATTCCTCTTGTCTTTTTTCTTTCTTTATCCAACTTTCACCCAATAACATCCAAGCATATTCTCCTATGGTCATTCCATACACAATTGGAACGGGTTGCATGCCAATAAATGATCGGTAGGCTGGGTCTAGTACGGGTCCATCCACATAGAATCCATTGGGGTTCGGTCTGTCTAGTATCACCAGCGGCTTATTGAATCGCATGGCTGATTCCATGTAGGCCTCAAGAGAGGAAATAAATGTATAAAATCGGACTCCCACGTCCTGTATATCAAAAACAAGAATATCTACTTCTTCCAAATCCTTTTTTTCTGGTCCGCGTTTAGCTCCGTATAATGAAACAACAGGAATGCCGGTCTCTTTATCAATATAGTCGCCGACTTTTTCTCCCGCATCTGCTGTACCTCTGAATCCATGTTCTGGTCCAAAAATCACTCGGATATCTACCCCTAAGCTGAGTAAGGTATCTACTAGATGTTTCTTGCCTACTATCGAAGTTTGATTGGCGAAAATGCCAACTCGTTTTTCTTTCAAAAAAGGAACATAACTATTAATTTGCTCTGCCCCAGATTCAATCTGCCTTTTAGTGGAGTTCCTCTTAGCGGTAATTGCTTTTTGTGTATAGCCAACATGGCTGCATAAAAAAGCTAGTGCCAGAAATATGGTAGTACGCATTCGTTTTTTTTAATCAGTCTCAAAGTACATAAATCTGGATTGAAAAAGGCGTCTGACTCCCTCAATTCCGTTACTTTGCATCGTAAAATAAATTATATGGCAGCAGTAAAGGCGGGTGATAAAGTAAAAGTGCATTACCACGGAAAATTGACCAACGGGGAAACCTTTGATTCCTCTGAAGGCAGGGAGCCGCTTCAGTTTGAGGTGGGTAGCGGAGCTGTGATCAAAGGGTTTGATGATGGTGTGACTGGAATGCAGGTTGGGGAAAAGAAAACTATTCAAATTCCTTTTTTGGAGGCGTATGGTCCTCATAGTGCTGAAATGGTTATTGAGATGCCTAAGGACAGATTTCCAGCTGATATGACCATTTCAATTGGTATGCCATTGCATATGAGTGATGGTCAAGGCCGTAATTTTCAAGTTACCGTTATTGAAATTTTAGAGGGTGCTGTAAAATTGGATGCGAACCATCCCTTGGCTGGTAAAGATTTAGTATTTGATTTAGAGTTGGTAGATATCGAGGGAGCAAGTCCTCTGATTATCATGCCTTAATTTTTTATAGCATTACGCGTGTTTCAATCTTATTCCTTTACAGCGGCGGAGCGTTTTTTGCAGTATGTGCAAATAGATACGCAAAGTGATCCGCATGCCACTAGTTTTCCCAGTAATACAAAACAGCTTGATTTATCTAGATTATTGGTGCAGGAGTTGCAAGCGATGGGTGTTTCTGATGCAGCTATGGATGAGTGGGGATATGTTATGGCCACAATACCTGCTACCAGCCCAAATCATTTTCCTGTAATTTGTTTTTGTGCTCATGTGGATACGGCACCTGATTGCCCCGGTGCGAATGTCAAGCCTATTGTACACCGTAATTATCAAGGTCAGGATTTAATCTTGCCGGATGATCCATCACAGGTTATTCGGATGTCTGACTATCCTTATTTAGCAGAAAAGTTGGGTGAAGATATTATCACGGCATCTGGTACTACTTTATTGGGTGCTGATGACAAAGCAGGTGTTGCCATTATCATGGATTTTGCAAACTTTTTAATTGCAAGCCCCTCTATTGAGCATGGCCCTGTTCGTCTGTTATTTACTCCCGACGAAGAAGTAGGACGAGGGACTGAGAAATTAGATTTAAAAAAACTGGGTGCAGATTTTGGGTATACGCTTGATGGTGGGGATCTGGGATCATTGGAGGATGAAACCTTTAGTGCCAATGCTGTAAGAATTACTTTTCACGGAATTATTGCCCATCCTGGAATGGCAAAGGGTAAAATGGTCAATGCATTAAAACTGGCCAGTTCATTTTTGGAAAGTTTGCCCAAGGAAACTCTTTCTCCAGAGACTACAGCGGGCAGAGAAGGATTTGTTCATCCAACTGAAGTTAAGGGGATAGCAGATCAGTGTGTGGTGGAGTTTTTAATCCGAGATTTTCAAACGGCTGAACTTGCTTCCAAACAACAATTGTTAAAGGAATTGGCTCAGCAAGTTTGTGATACTCATCCAGGAACTCGATTTTCAATGGAAGTGAAAGAGCAGTACCGTAACATGAAAGAAATTCTAGATCGTCATCCACATGTTGTCGAGTTAGCCAGAAAAGCCATGGAAATTACTGGTGTCAAAGTAAAAACGGAATGTGTACGTGGCGGAACAGATGGCTCCCGTCTTTCCTTTATGGGGTTGCCCTGTCCAAATATATTCGCGGGTGAGCAAGCCGTGCACTCGCGTCATGAGTTTGTTTGTGTGCAGGATATGCAAAAATCTGTAGAGACCTTAGTACATTTGGTGACTATAGCTGCAGCGCAATAAAGCGTTGTATAAAATTCAACACTATGCAATTTTTTATTTGGTTGTGGGAAAATTGGTATGTTCTTGTTCTTTTGATTGCATTCTTCTCCGGGTTATTTACCGTTAATCAGGGGTATATAGGGGTGATAACCATGTTTGGAAAATATCGTCGTATTGTACGTCCAGGACTCAATATCAAAATACCCGTATTGGAAGTCATTTATAAGCGTGTTTCAATTCAAAACCGTTCTGTAGAACTGGAGTTTCAAGCTGTGACACAAGATCAGGCAAATGTTTATTTTAAGAGCATGTTGCTCTATGCCGTTCAAAATGCAGATGAAGAGACCATTAAAAAAGTGGCATTCAAGTTTATTGCAGAGAAAGATTTGATGCAGGCATTAATCCGAACTATTGAAGGTAATATCCGATCTTTTGTGGCTACCAAAAAGCAGGCAGAAGTACTAGGGCTTCGCAGAGAAATTGTGCAGTATGTTAAAGTAGAGGTGGATCACTCCCTGGAAGAATGGGGATACCACTTATTAGATCTTCAAATCAACGATATTACGTTTGATAAACTGATTCTCGATTCAATGAGTAAAGTGGTTGCCTCCAATAATCTGAAGGCGGCAGCTGAAAATGAGGGACAGGCCTTGTTGATTACTAAAACAAAGGCTGCAGAGGCAGATGGAAATGCCATTAAAATTTCAGCAGAAGCCGAAAAAGAAGCTGCCCGTTTACGAGGGCAGGGGGTTGCCTTATTCAGAATGGAAGTGGCAGCCGGTATGACCGAAGCGGCAGAACAATTAAGGCAAGCAAACCTTGACACTAATGTGATATTTTTTAGTATGTGGACGGAGGCAGTTAAAAATTTTGCTGAATATGGCAAGGGAAATGTCATTTTTCTCGATGGTAGCCCCGACGGAATGGAGCGAACCATGAAGCAAATTCAGGCATTGATGGTGAAGCAGGCAGGCACCAGTAATAATCCTGCTTAGTCTTGTTAACAATCCGTGAAAACAGCTATTACCACACCAAAATTGAGCAGAGAATCGTTTTGAGAATGGTTATACACTGCTGTTAAGAAAAATAAGAGTTCATAAACTCATTCAGCCCTATTTTAGCTTTAAATAAATCTTGCTATGATTGATCTATTGCAGGTGAGTGGAGTAGTAACAACCCCTTCGGTTGCAGGGGATGCTAACCAAGATGGCTTTTTAACATTGTGGGAATTGTTGACTACGGGTGGCTGGATCATGTTGCCACTTGGAATCATGTTGTTGTTAGCTGTTTACATCTTTACTGAGCGCTACCTTGCCATTCGAGCTGCAGGCCGTATCGATGATAATTTTATGAATATTATCAGAGACCATTTAGTCACTGGTAATATTGCTGCTGCTAAAAGTTTCACCCGTAATACGAATAATCCTGTCGCTAGGATTATTGACAAAGGAATACAACGGATCGGCAAACCCATTGAGCTCATCGAGAAAAGTATGGATAATGTGGGCGTATTGGAGATGTATAAATTGGAAAAGAACCTTGCAGTTTTATCAGTTGTGTCAAAAGCTGCTCCCATCTTTGGATTTGTTGGAACACTGGTTGGGCTCATGCAATTATTCTCAGCCATCAATACTACAAATGAATTTGAGGTAGCCACAATTGCCGGAGGTATTTATACTAAATTGATTACTTCAATCTCAGGTTTAGTCATTGGTTTGTTGGCCTACTTGGGTTATAGTTTTTTGCAGACGCTCATTGAAAAGACTAGCCATAAAATGGAAGCAGCCTCCGCTGATTTTCTAGATCTATTACAAGAACCCGGCCAATCCTAATTTGCCCATGCGATTTAGAAAGAAGAAGCTGCACGAATCTGAAGTCTTCACCGACTCGCTGAATGATATTCTATTCATTTTGCTTATGTTCTTTTTAATCGTGGCCACGCTTGCTAATCCTAATGTTGTAAAAGTGGGGCTTCCCAAGGGTGCTAAAGACACAAAGGCGAAGCAGCATATCATGGTTTCTATCGATAAGGATCAGCAATTCTATATTGGAACTACCCCTATTCCAACCGCTTCTTTTGATTCTTCCTTGTCATCTGAGATTGCACGATATAGAACCCAGACAGATACTCCAACTGTAGTGATCAATGCAGATACTACTGCCTTTTATGGGGAAGTTTATCGGATTATGTTACTGGCAAAAAAAGAACGCGCTAAAGTAGTGGCTCGTATCGATTAATCAACCCAGCCTCGAATCATTCGTTCTTTTCCCTGCATATCAAGTTTGATCTCACAACAAATTCCCATTTCTTGCCAGTCATTAGAAAGTTGAGCAGCATACAAGGGATTGATTTCGCAAAAGAGTTGACTATTTTTTTTCTTTTTTAATAAAAAAAGTGAAGCGAGCGCGTGGTAATAAAGTAATGGATCCTGGGTGGGCGTAAATAAAGCTTCTGGAGGTTCAAATTCCAACACCTGTGGTGTCATTTCATTTTTTTCTGCAGGGGTAACATAGGGAGGGTTGCTAACTATAAAATCAAAAAGAGGAAGCTGTTGCCATTCATTTTGATTCAATAAGTCCTGGTGAATGAAATGAATATCTGTTCCCAGTTTATTTGCATTTTGCTTTGCAATTTGCATTGCTTCTTTGCTTATGTCCATTGCGTAAACTGTAGCACTTCTAATCCTGCGCTTCAAGGATATGGCAATACAACCGCTACCGGTGCCCACATCCAATATTTCTAGGCTTTCAACAGGAAACCTACAATTGCTAATTACCCATTCCACGAGTTCCTCCGTCTCGGGGCGTGGTATAAGCGCCCCTTGCGCAACATAAAATTGAAAACCGCAAAACCAAGCTTCTCCCAGTACATATTGGAGAGGTTCTTTTTCGATTAATCTTTTTACTTGTTGCTCAAGCTTTTCTCTCATATCAGGTGTGAGTAAATGCTGCTGAATACGTATCCAATCTTTTTTTTCTGCCTGAAACAGACGTAGCAGCAACTCTCTGGCAATAGCAATTCGCTCCTCTGATTCATAAAGGGATTCTACCGTTGACTCGATCCAACGGGCTGTCTCTGCTACATTCATGCTTGCAAACTTACATGCATATGATCTTTCATGCCTATTTCATTTAGTAGATTTACTGAGTGGATTCTTATGTATTTAGAACCGTACTCAAAACAGGTAAGTCCGTCTACACAGACCGGGGTTGTCGATTTCTGGGGCACTTTATTGGGTGTTCCTGGATTGATTTAGGCATACAGAACCTGCGGTAAGCTATCAATTGAAAATGCTGTATTAGGGGAAAAGTCAATCGTTAAATCTGGCTACATTACTTACGACTATACACAGGAACACAACGTACACCGGCTCATACAACAATTTAATATTTCAATCAAAGGGATTGAACAAGGAATTTTTCCAAGAATGCAAATAGAAATTCCTCTTTATAGTTATTCCCAGGTAATGGAAGCTATTGTGTTTATACCTTCTTTGCAGTGGGAGGAAAATGATTAGTTCAGGATTTGAATCGCGGACTGACAATTAGGTCTTTGCTGCCAGGCGTGTATTGATAGAATCCTTCTCCTGATTTAACACCTAGTTTCCCTTCTTTCACTAGTGTTTCTAAAAGGCTTGCTGCTTTATATTTCGGGTTATTAAATCCACTCTCTAATACGTGCATGATCGAAAGGCAAACATCTAATCCAATCAAGTCAGCTAGTTGTAAAGGGCCCATTGGGTGAGCCATGCCTAATTTCATAATGGTGTCAATTTCTTCAACCCCTGCTACACCTTCTTCAAGACTACAAATTGCTTCATTTAGCATGGGCATAAGAATTCGATTTGAGATGAACCCGGGAAAGTCATTTACAACACAGGGAATTTTTCCAAGCGCCTTACTAAGTGAAACAGTTTTGTCGGTCACCTCTTGATTAGTAGCTGGGCTTTTAATTACCTCTACTAATTTCATGACAGGCACAGGATTCATGAAATGCATGCCAATGACTTGATGCGGACGTTGTGTTGCATCAGCAATTTCTTGAATAGGAATGGAGGAGGTATTGGAGGCCAAAATTGAATTGGCTGGGGCATGCTGATCAATTTCTTTGAAAATACTAAGTTTGATATTCTTGTTTTCAGTGGCAGCTTCTACTACAATCTCAGCATCCTGAACCCCCGTTGCAATCGAGTTATCAGTAGTTAATCTGTCGAGTGTTTCCTGTTTTAGCGTAGCGGGAATTGTTCCCTTCGCAATCATTCTGTCTAAATTTTTTTCTATTGTCTGTACTGCTTTTTCAAGTTGTGCAGTTTGCACGTCAATAAGTGTAACCTGCCATCCAGCTTGAGCAAATACCTGCGCAATTCCATTGCCCATGGTCCCGGCGCCAATTACAGCCATCTTATTCATGCTACTTATTTTTTTCTTTTAAAGTCCCCTCTTTTCCACGATTGGATAAAATCAGCCCAAGCAACGGGGTTAAAAATATTCATTGGTGGGGCTTGCCCTTGGTATACTGCTCGGTTAGCAATTTTATTCATTTGCATACGTGTTGCTTCTCCGCCATCACCAGGGGTACTTTGAAGCAGTAAACGGCGGGTGGTTGCACTCGTATTTTTACGAGCAATTTCATAGGCGTCGTCTGGAATAGGCACATTGGCAAAGTCTCTTGCAAATTGTTCAGGCGAAGGTCTTGGTTTGAGGACGGTGGCGGGTAGATATACGGTATCAGCAACCAACAATTGAACAATGCCATATTGATTTCCTACCAGATCTCTTGGGATCAAAACTTTTTTTGATTGGTAACTCACGTGAGAAAACTCAACTTCATCTCCTTTGAGGACCACAATTGAAAAAACACCTTGATTATTGGAAATGGTCCCTCGGTTTTGGCCTTTCACGATAATACTTACCGCAGGAATACCGATCAAACTGTCGGCAGTCATGACTACGCCATAAAGTTGAACAACTGAATCGCGGGTTGTTTCAAACTGTGCTTTGACAAGTTGAGGTACTAAAAGCAGGAGCAGGCAGCTATATCGTATCCAGTTTTTCAATTGGTGCAAAATTAGCCAGTTCCTGCCAACCGCTCAACAAAATGGCTGTTATTTGGTTAGCTTTGCCGGCAACAGAACACTATGATTACTACAGAAAAAATACTGGCTGCCTTGCAAAATGTGCAAGAGCCAGATCTGGGAAAGGATTTGGTTACGCTGAACATGATTCAGGATATTGAGATAAAGGGAAACGAGGTAAGTTTTACCGTTGTTTTAACAACTCCTGCTTGCCCTATGAAGGACATGATGCGTACAGCTTGTGAGAATGCAATTCGATTATTGGTCAGCAAAGAAGCAGTTGTTAAGGTAAATTTTACTGCAAAAACTACCTCAAAAAGAGTAGATGCTGGTGCTATATTACCTCAGGTTAAAAATATTATCGCTGTATTTAGTGGAAAAGGCGGGGTAGGGAAGTCAACCGTTGCCGCTAACTTGGCTTTAGCACTCTCACAGGGTGGCGCTTCTGTTGGGTTGATGGATGCTGATATTTATGGGCCCAGTGTTCCAATTATGTTCGGAGTACGGGGTGAGCGTCCGTTGATGGAAGATGTAAACGGGAAGGGAATGATTTTGCCACTTGAACGTTTTGGCATCAAGTTGATGAGTATTGGACTGTTAGTGGATGAAAAGAATGCAGTGGTGTGGAGAGGCCCAATGGCAAGTAGTGCGGTAAAGCAATTTGTTTCAGATGTAAAATGGGGCTCATTGGATTATTTAATTATCGATATGCCGCCAGGTACCGGTGATATTCACCTCACTTTGTTGCAAACAGTGCCTGTAACAGGATCGGTAATTGTAACAACTCCACAAGACGTTGCCTTGGCTGATGCTAAGAAAGGGATTGCCATGTTCGGCCAGGCTCAACTGAATGTGCCATTGATTGGCTTAGTAGAAAACATGAGTTATTTTACCCCTGCTGAATTACCCGATAACAGATATTATATCTTTGGAAAGCAAGGTGGAAGACGCTTGGCAGATGAGTATGATATTCCGTTTTTAGGAGAGATTCCCCTGGTGCAATCGATTCGAGAAGGAGGTGATCAAGGAGTCCCAGCAATGATGGGGGACGAACTCGTAACTAAACAAGCTTTTACTCAGTTTGCATCGCTGGTTGTACGGAGTATAGCTATGCGAAACGCTAATCTCTCTGCTGAAAAGATCGCTGCTACTGTGTAAGGCATTAATTTTTGATGAACCGCGCTCAACTTATACAAATCATCCGTGATAAACGATCTTATCTCTGTGTAGGATTGGATACAGATCCATTGTTATTGCCAACGTCATTAAAGGACAAGCCTGATGGCGTACTGCTTTTCAATAAAGCAATAATCGATGCAACACGATCTACTTGTGTTGCCTATAAGATTAATACTGCTTTTTACGAAAGTATGGGAGCGCAGGGATGGTTGATCATGGAAGAAACTGTACGATATATTGGGGAGGAACATTTCATTATTGCAGATGCCAAACGGGGAGATATTGGCAACACATCTCGTCAATATGCGGCTGCTTTTTTTTCGCAGTTAGCATTTGATTCCATTACTGTTTCACCCTACATGGGGGAAGATAGTGTAAAGCCATTCCTTAGTTTTCCAGACAAGTGGGCCATTGTACTTGGCCTTACTTCGAACAGAGGTGCAGCAGATTTTGAATTACTCGACTGTGAGGGTACTCCCTTGTATGAACATGTTCTTCGCAAGGTTTCCTCCTGGGGTAGCCCTTCAAATCTTATGTTTGTTTTAGGAGCAACTCAGGCTGATTCCTTTATTCGTATTCGGAGTATTTGTCCTGATCATTTTTTCCTGGTACCCGGAATAGGAGCACAAGGTGGAAGTTTGCGTGAAATTTCTGAAAAAGCCATGAATAAGGATGTTGGTTTGCTGGTGAATGCCAGCCGGGCTATTTTATATGCATCTTCTGGGGAGGATTTTGCGGCAGCTGCAGCAAAAGTGGCCGGTAATTACCAGGCGGAGATGGCAACATATTTGTAAAAGACGATTTATTTTTCCTTCTTTACTTTTAATATTAAATTATCCAAACGATGGCTGCCAGAACAGATCAGTTTCAACATCCCGATTATTTTGATTTAGATGCTTTGCTCTCCGAGGAGCACAAGATGGTTAGGGATTCCGTTCGTAATTATGTTAAAAAGGAAATATCTCCCATCATTGAGGACTATGCGCAACGCGCTGAATTTCCCGAGCACATTGTAAAGCAATTGGGCGAACTAGGTTGTTTTGGTCCCACCGTACCTGTTGAATATGGCGGTGGTGGTTTGGATTATATCTCTTATGGTCTCATGATGCAGGAGTTGGAGCGGGGCGATAGCGGTGTGCGGTCTACTGCGTCGGTGCAAGGTTCTTTAGTGATGTTTCCAATACAGGCTTTTGGTAGTGAAGAACAAAAAAAATATTTTTTGCCAAAGCTGGCCAGTGGTGAGTGGCTGGGTTGTTTTGGTCTGACTGAGCCCAATCACGGAAGTGATCCATCTAGTATGCTCACCAATTTTCGGGATGCCGGAGATCATGTAATATTAAATGGAGCAAAGATGTGGATTAGTAATGCTCCTTTTGCACAGGTTGCAGTGGTATGGGCTAAGAGTGAGAGCGGGGAGGTGCATGGATTGATTGTTGAGAGAGGAATGAAGGGTTTTTCGACCCCCACCACACATGGTAAATGGAGTTTAAGAGCCTCCGCTACAGGGGAGCTGGTTTTTGATAATGTGTCGGTGCCTAAAAAAAATATATTACCCGGAGTGAAAGGATTAAAAGGTCCTTTAAGTTGTCTGACTAAAGCACGCTTCGGAATTGCTTGGGGCGCTATTGGAGCGGCTATGGATTGCTATGACACCGCACTGCGATATGCCAAGGAGAGAGAACAATTTGGGAAGCCAATTGCCTCTTTTCAATTGCAGCAAAAAAAGTTAGCTGAAATGCTAACAGAAATCACCAAAGCACAATTGCTAAACTGGCGTTTGGGTGTTTTGATGAATGAAGGTAAGGTTACTCCTCAGCAGGTTAGTATGGCAAAACGCAATGCTTGTGAGGTAGCTACACAAATTTGCAGAGAAGCAAGGCAGATACTAGGCGGTATGGGAATTACCGGTGAGTATTCGATTATGCGACATATGATGAATTTGGAAAGTGTTATTACTTACGAAGGAACACATGATATTCATTTGCTGATTACAGGGATGGATATTACGGGAATCAATGCTTTTAAATAATAGTCTTGCGATTTTTTTTGATTGGTTTTATGGGGGCCGGGAAAACCTGGATGGGGCAACAAATTAGTTTGTCAACCGGTCATTCTCATCATGATCTGGATGCTTGTATTGAAGAAACTGAGGGTATGGATATTTCAGCCCTATTCAAGAAAATAGGCGAGGATCAATTTAGAGTTGTTGAGCAAAAATGTTTGCATGAATTGATTGCGGCTAATTCCAATCTGTTACTAAGTTGTGGCGGCGGTACTCCCTGTTTTTTTGATAATATCGATTTCATGAAAAAAAATGGAACGGTAATTTGGCTTGATCCACCCATTTCAGTGCTGTTTGACCGTTTAAAAGCCGCGTATCAAAGCCGCCCCTTACTAAATAATAATTTTGAGCCAAAACAGTTAGAGGAATACATTCATCTAAAATTGGCTGAACGCAATCCTTTTTATAAGCAGGCGCATTTTCGGATACAAGATGTCAAACCCGACCCGCTTTCCCTTATTAAACTAATCCAACATGGATAAAGTAAATTTTTTTCTGGCTTCTTTATTTGCAGCAACAGCGGTTGCAGCCGGTGCTTTTGGCGCACATGGGTTACAAAGACTCACAGCGGAGGCAACGGTAATCCAGACTTACCAAACTGCAGTACAATATCATTTTTGGCATGCTATTGCATTGCTTTTGGCAGGGTTGTTAGCCCCCTACGGGAAACCGCAACTTAATTATTGGGCTCGTCAGTCTTTTCTTGCCGGCCTAATTTGTTTTAGCGGCTCTCTTTATTTGCTCACCTATTTACGACTCCAGCAGTTGCTTTCTTTCAAGTGGATTGTTTTTATTACTCCAATAGGCGGACTTTTCTTAATCATGGGTTGGGTGCTGCTTGGTTTCTCTTTTACTTCATTCAAACAGTCAAACTAATTATCTTTGTTTGGATGGCCAACCGCATCAAATCAAGTAGCTCTAAAAAGGAAAAAGAAACGGACAAGGATCCTACACTCCGTGATTTTAAAAAAGAGCCAGAAGCCCAACTTGATTTAATGGCAATACTTCGGGATGAACGCACCTGGAAAATTGTAGGCATTACTTTTATTATTCTTTCTCTATTCTTGTTTATCTCTTTTACTTCCTATCTATTTACTTGGCAGGAGGATCAGGCTATTGCACAACAAGGATTGTCTGCTTTATTGGAGGATGACAAACCCGCGCTAAATTGGTTAGGTCGTTTGGGAGCAGTGGTCGCTCATTTTTTCTTCTTTAAAGCTTTTGGTCTTGCTTCATTTCTGGTCTGTACCTTCTTTTTTGTAGTGGGTGTAAATCTTTTATTCCGACAACGTGTGTTTTCAATATGGAGAAACCTGAAGTATGTAACAATCGGAGTTACGGTATTGTCAGTTTCTTTATCTTATATTTTTAGATCCAGCGATTTTCCATTTGGAGGGGGAGTTGGAGAATTAATAAAAGTGGAGATGGAGGGACTTTTTGGAGTAGTGGGGACTGGCGCCATTTTGTTTTTAACTGCATTTGCATATATCATCTGGCAATTCAATCCATCTTTTAAATGGCCTGTACGAAAACCTGAGCTTGTAGAAACTACCGAGGAGACTGAGATAGCCAGTGAGGAGGAGAATGCTTCTGAAGAACAGAATCAGTTTGTGCCACTTGCTGCGGGGCAAACACTTAACGATCTGTATGCAGCAGGAGTTCGTCCTAATCAACTTGAAGAGGAGGGTGCCATGGTAATTCCTCCCCAGGAGGATGCTGACTCTATTCCCCTTAGCTTGGTTGAGCATGAAGAACTAATGATCACCGATGAACTCACTGCTCAAGAAGAGGTATCTCTTACCGAAGCGTCAACTCTTGAACCCACAATCCAAGAGGAGCTTCAGATCGATGAGGTTCCACCTATTGAGGAAGAAATTCTACCTGTAGTTGAAGTGATTCCTCCATCTGAAGAGGGAGATCTTGAATTAGAAATTAAAACTGTACCCAGTCCCATTATTGAAGAGGCCGAGGCCGTAACCGAGAATCTTCCTCCTTATGAGCCCACACTGGATTTAAGCAAGTATAAATATCCAACGCTGCAACTACTCGAGCAACATGGTTCAGAAAAAATTGTTCACGATCCCAGCGAATTAGAAAGTAACAAAACACAGATCATTAATACACTTCGGAATTATGCAATCGAGATTCAAAAAATAAGTGCCACCGTCGGTCCCACCGTCACACTCTATGAGATTGTACCTGCTCCAGGAGTTCGTATTTCACGTATTAAGAATTTAGAGGACGATATAGCACTGAGTTTGGCGGCACTGGGGATTCGTATTATTGCCCCGATTCCTGGCAAAGGAACCATTGGTATTGAGGTGCCGAATCTCAAAAAGACTATTGTGAGTATGAAGACATTGCTGTCTTCTGAAAAATTCCAGCATAATAACTACAGCCTCCCGATTGCAATTGGAAAGAAAATTGATAACGATAATTATATTGTAGACTTGGCCTCAATGCCTCACCTGTTGATGGCGGGGGCTACTGGTCAAGGTAAATCAGTTGGTCTCAATGCTATCCTGGTTTCTTTGTTATACAAAAAGCATCCTTCTCAACTGAAATTTGTTTTGATCGATCCTAAGAAAGTCGAGCTGAGTATTTATCGTCATATCGAGCTCCATTTCTTGGCTAAATTACCTGGCGAGGAAGATGCAATTATCACCGATACAAAGAAGGTGATTCATACACTCAATGCGCTTTGTATTGAAATGGATAACCGGTACGATTTATTAAAAGAGGCTGGGGCCAGAAACATCAAAGAGTACAATGAGAAGTTTATTAACAGAAAATTAAATCCTCAAAAAGGGCATTCCTATCTGCCTTTTATTGTACTGGTAGTGGATGAGTTTGCTGATTTAATTATGACGGCTGGAAAAGAAGTCGAAATGCCGATAGCTCGCTTGGCGCAGTTGGCGAGAGCAATTGGAATCCACTTAATCATTGCTACCCAGCGTCCTTCTGTAAATATCATTACAGGCACTATCAAGGCTAATTTCCCTGCCCGTATTGCTTTCAAAGTTTCCTCCAAAATTGATTCACGCACCATTCTGGATACGGGTGGGGCTGAGCAATTAATTGGAAAAGGAGATATGCTGATTTCCCATAATGGGGAGTTGACGCGTTTACAATGTGCTTTTGTAGATACTCCGGAGGTTGAACAAGTGGTCGATTTTATCGCGGAGCAACAAGGCTATCCGCAGGCCTTTTTGTTGCCAGAATATATTGATGAAAAAGAGGCAGAGGCCCGTGGGGATTTTGATATGTCGGACCGGGATTCCTTATTTGAAGATGCTGCAAAATTGATTGTGCAGAACCAAGTAGGCTCCACTTCCTTGTTGCAAAGACGTATGAAACTTGGATATAACAGGGCCGGACGTTTGATGGACCAGCTTGAAATTGCAGGAATTGTGGGCCCCAGTCAGGGCAGTAAACCTCGGGATGTTCTCATTAAAACGGAGGCAGACCTGCTACGTCATCTCGAAAACATGGGTTGATTTGGACTATCTTTACATCGCCAATCCCCAGGCAGGATCAACCCCATGAAAACACCTTTAGCATTACTTTTTTTGTTCACCCTTTTAGTCGGGTCTACAAATGCACAAACTAAGTCTACTAAGAATGACCCAGAAGCTAAGAAGATTTTAGATGCTGTTAGTGCTCGGTTTAAGTCATTTGCCACGGTGCAAGCTAGTTTTACCTATAAGGTTGAGAATGCAGCAGGGAAAGTACTTTCTACAAAGTCCGGGACTATTTTGATGAAGGGGACTCGCTACAAGCTAAGTTTTGGGGGGCAGGAGATTTTTTGTAATGGTAACACAGTTTGGAATTACGATAAGGCTGCCAATGAAGTGACCATCAATACACTTGATGCATCCAGTGGTATGATCACTCCGCAAAAGTTGTTCTCTAATTTTTATGACAAAGATTTTTTCTATTTGCTAAATGGGGAGAAAAAAGTGGGAGCGCGTTTAGTGCAGGAAATTCAATTAACACCTTTAGATAAGAGCAAGAATTTTCACACAGTTTATTTATTGATTGACAAGAACGCTAAAACTATGTATTCTACCAAGGTAATGGAGAATGCAGGGAATCGATATTCCTATACAGTTACTACCCTCAAATCTAATCTGCCTGCCGCTGATGCCTTGTTTGTGTTTGATAAGGCTAAATTTCCCGGCGTTGCTATTGAGGATCTTCGTTAGTACTAATTGCTTTTCTAATTTTAATTAACTGCTCCAAAAGCGATTGAAGTTGATTCAGTGGGAGCATATTGGCTCCGTCGCTCTTCGCTAAGGATGGGTTCGGGTGTGTCTCGATGAATAATCCTTCTGCTCCTGTGGCAATGGCTGCTTTTGCTAAGGTTCCGATCAATTGAGGATTGCCACCAGTGATACCAGATGTTTGATTAGGCTGCTGCAATGCATGCGTTACATCCATCACCACTGGAACGCCAATTTCTTGCATCCAGGGAATATTTCTAAAATCAACCACCAAGTCCTGATAGCCAAAGGTGGTGCCTCTTTCTGTTAATAATACTTTCTCGTTGCCAGTGCCTGTAATTTTCTCTACTGCAAAGCGCATCGCAGCACCACTTAAAAATTGTCCCTTTTTAATATTTACAATTTTACCAGTTTCTGCTGCAGCCACGAGTAAATCAGTTTGCCGGCAAAGGAAAGCAGGGATTTGTAAGATGTCTACATAAGGAGCCGCTAGTTTTGCTTCATCGGCAGTATGTATATCTGTCACAACGGGCACTTTGTAAACAGCCCGGATCTGTTGTAAAATTTCAAGCGCTTTTAAGTCACCTATACCAGTAAAGGAGGAGGCGCTGGTCCTGTTTGCTTTACGGTAAGAAGCTTTAAACACAAAGGGGATCTGTAATTTTTGGCAAATTTCACTGATGGTGGATGCTATTTCCAAAGCCCCTTTTTCTGATTCAACCACACAGGGCCCTGCCATCAGGAAAAAGGAGTGTTGGTGGTAAGTCTGTTCTTGGAAAAGTGTTTTTAGAAAGGATTTCATCTTGCAAAAGTAATGCTAAGTTTGTCTATAAAACCTTGCCATGCGAAAAGAGAAAATCCTGGTAATTGGCGCCTCTGGCCAAATTGGAGTAGAATTGACCTTGGCGCTTCGAAAAATATATGGAGAAAGTCAAGTGGTGGCTGCAGATTTACGTGAGCAGAATGCGCTATTACAGGGAACAGGTCCTTATGTTTCATTGGATGTGATGAATAAGGAAATGTTGCATGTTCAAATTATTCGCCAAAATATCACACAAGTTTATTTATTGGCCGCCATACTTTCTGCAACCGGAGAAAAAAATCCGTCCCTGGCATGGAATCTTAATATGCAAGGATTACTCAATGTTTTGGATATAGCCCGGGAGGAAAAATTAAGCAAGGTTTTTTGGCCTTCCTCCATTGCTGTGTTTGGACCCAGTTCTCCCCGTGTAAATTGCCCGCAACACACGGTAATAGAGCCAACCACGGTATACGGTATCAGTAAATATGCAGGTGAATTTTGGTGTAACTATTATTGGAATCGGTTTGGGGTTGATGTTCGTAGTATTCGTTATCCTGGTTTGATTTCCTATAAATCTGAACCAGGTGGAGGTACTACTGATTATGCGGTAGAAATATATCGAGATGCATTATCGAAAAAAAAGTACACCTGTTTTTTAAAAGAAGATACCTACCTGCCTATGATGTATATGCCCGATGCGATTCGGGCAACGATGGAATTGATGGAAGCACCAGCCACTTCAATAAAAATTCGAACCTCTTATAATCTTTCTGGGATGAGTTTTTCTCCGCGTGAGGTATGTACGGCCATACAGCGTCATATTCCTGAATTTAAGATGATTAGTGCTCCGGACTACCGACAACAAATTGCTGACAGCTGGCCGAAAAGTATCGATGATTCACCAGCTCGATCGGACTGGGGCTGGAAGGAAGAGTTTAATTTAGAATCCATGACTGAAGACATGTTGAAGAATTTACCTCGTTGATTCTATGAGAAAACCATTATTGCTACTATTTTTCCTGCTGTCATCGCTAGTTGTTTTTTCGCAGCAGTTTGGAGGGCATCGCAGTGGTCAACGTTGGCTTCAAATCAAAACAGACACCGTACAGTTAATTTTTTCACCTGGGTTGGATAGTCAGGCTCAACGTGCTGCTAAATTGATTCATTT
>SXGQ01519707.1_pt1 | contig 25283 bp, 5 predicted proteins | sample 3178371 | NCBI WGS metagenome assembly SXGQ01 (sample SAMN11356859, study PRJNA531348) | freshwater metagenome | isolation source: freshwater sample F1-20 | place: China: Fuxian Lake, Yuxi | collected 2017-12-25 | reverse complement strand
GATGCCGAGGCCGATGCCGATGCTGACACAATGAATGACGTGGATTGACACGACACACGTGCTTTATACGAAAATGATTTAACTGAGGGTTGCTCAATTAAATCATTGAATCATTAAATCATTGAATCATTGAATCATTAAATCATTGAATCATTGAATCATTATATTATTTACTGATCACGCGTTTAGTTGGGATCCAGCGGTGCCAAGTAGTACGCGTCATAATTCTTTGCAACCACTTCCACCGACTTGACAACGATGTTGGGGACAAATCCGTTTTCATTGCTCATGTTGATTTCAAGATGTGCAGATTCCAAATGATATTGGGAGGCTGCGCCTGCAACGCCTGCAGGAATAGCGGGAATGGACATTGGGATGCATTGGTAGCCGCGTGCAATGGGTGGATAAGTGAACGGACCAACCGTGCTGATGGCTCTGCGCAAACCGCGCACAATGTTCCTGTCTGACCGTTGTCTGCGGATGAAAGTTCCAGCAACGGTGTTGGTAATTCCAGCTCCATCTGGCGTTCCATCCGATCCGTTCAACAACGCAATGAGGGCAGTGTCCGAAAAATCAAACGGCAACAGCAACTGCACGTGCGTGTTGGTGAAATCAAATGGAACGGTTTGACCCAAAAAGTTGACGGTTTCTGCACCTTGGTTCAAGAAGTTGGCTCGGAATCTTATCGTGTGACGTTCAACTCCATTGAAGAAGGTGAGAACCCATTGTGGGAAGGAATTGACGTTTGGCAAGGATGTGACTGAACTCCAGTTGTTGGGAAAGTACACATATGCAGACAGATACTTCAAATCGTTGTAGAGCATCTTGTTTGTGGCATTATTAATGTCGGGTGGCGTGAAGTTCAAACGAATGGTCTGAGTGTTTTGACTGTATGCGTAATACCAACCGGTGAAGGGCAACAATGCCTGCGGCATGGGGATGGGTTCAAATGTGTTTTGTGTGACCCGTCTGTAAACCGAATCGGCTGTTTGGTTAGCAACGGACGGCTTAATAGCCATGTACAGGTTGTAATTGGAATACATGTAATCTGCTGCGTATGCGCCACTAATGGGCAGGATGTTTTGGTTCAGCGGAGAGGGGTTATACAACGCATTGAAGTGCTCCGCAAATGTGGAATTTCCAGAATTGAAATCGTCGGTGAGAATCATGCGGATCAAGTACGTGCGTTTCTTCACAATGACGGGTGGGAGGCTGGGGTTCAAAGTCACGCTGTTTTCATTGAGGGTGAAAATGAAAATGAACTGATCTCCGGGCAAAAATGGCAACTCACTCGGCGTGGAGCCGTTCAGGACCATGGAGCTGATGCGGTTGGGATCATTGCGATTGATCAAGCCGAAGAGTTTCCTTCCGAGGTTGCCATTTTCCGGCAAAACCGAGTCGGGCAACCCCTTCCATCTCACTCCCGTTGCAGGATAGTTGGGTGAGCTAACCAACGCCGGGTTGGTGCCGTTGATGTAACCCACCTTTTCAAGCTCCCTCATGATGTTGTGCAGCACACCCGTGTTGCTGAGATTCCTGCCGTTTTCAACGTTGCCGTCAGGCACAAGCGGCATCAATCCCGAAGACGCCACCATGTTTTCAATCATTTCGGTGTCATTGGCAAACAGGCTGACCCAGTCGGCAGAGTTGAACAGGGACATGGCATAGTAGCGCATGACATCGTCCTTCACCAGCTGTTCATAAATTTTCGCATTGTAGCTTTCAATTCCACCTTGCACCACATGTGCGTTGGCCACATTCAGGATGCGGGGCAACAATTCAGGGCGAACAAAGAACATTTGGGCAACATCCGTGTCACCGTTGACAAACGAGTCCGTGCTGGTGAGGAACACTTTTCGCATGTCCGATGCCTTGATGTGAACGGTGGCTTGAGCATCGGTGGGGGGCACGGCTTCCAGCTGCAATGGTTCCGTGCTGGGGTCCACCACGTTGATTTTGGCCAACTGGTCAAACTCCTTCAGGTAGAACGTGATGTTTCGGTTGTTGATGACAATGGTCAAACGGTTGAAGAATGCAGCCCGTCCAGGAGTCCAGCCAGTGGCACCGCTTTGAATTTGGATGGTTCCGGTGGGGGTCTCAGATGGCACGCCAAGTGCGGTGCACCCGGCGAAGCTGTCGTTGAAGGGTGCAACCGTGCTTGCGAACTTGACCACCGACTGACCCGCCACGTCGCGAGAGATGAACGAGAATGCAAAGGTCACGCGCTGCAGACGAGTGCAACCGCTGAACACGAGACTGCCGAACGAGTTGGCCCTGGTCAAGCCTGATCCCACATTCACTGACACAATGTTTGTGCAGCCTTGGAATGCGCCATCGCCAATGGAATTGACGCTGTTGGGAATCACCAATCCACTGGCACTGTTGCTGCTGGCAATGGATGTGCAATCTCGGAAGCAGTTGTCTCCCAGAGACAACCACGCCTCCGTTGCAAGTTGAGATACCACGGTTGAAACAATGGTCAATCCAGCCATGCTGGAGCATCCTCGGAAGGCCTCGGCGCCAATGCTCTTGACCGATGCAGGAATAAGAAGATTTTGCAGAATGCTGCTGCAATGCATGAATGCTTGGGGCGCCACGGCAGTGATCGCATTGGAAAGCCCGAGTGAAACCAAATTGGAACACCTGAAGAAGGCATTTCTCTCAATGGTCTTCACTTTATTCAACGCGAAATCAAGACCACCGTTCAACCGCATGGCAGACACTGCATTCCCATTGACTATCAACTGCGAGTTAAGGTCGTACAGCGGAGCATCAATGGATGCAAACGTGTATGGCAAAACATTGCCGTAGTTGACATTGTCCGGCAAAACCAGCTGTCCGTTGAGGCCGCTGCATCCCATGAATGCGGCCGACCCAATTACGCTGACGCTGCTAACAAGGGTTCCATTCTGGTTCACATTGTTGAAATGGAGGCCTCCAGTGAGGCCAACGCAACCGAGGAACGCACCCGCGCCAATTCTTTGGACGGATGATGGGAGATTTTCATTCAATCGGGTGCACCTCAAACGGGCGCAACCGGCAAACGACTGCACGCTGATTTGCACAAGGTTGCTGTTCAGTTGCACGTCATTGGCGATGTTGCTGCATCCAAGGAATGCCCAATGGTTTACAACCGAAAAATTTGAAGTGGCAGGAGGCAACACGAGAGAGGCAGCGCCGGTGCACTTCAAAAATGCGCTGGGTCCAATGGATGCAACGGATGCGCTCAAATTAATTTCAGGCAACAGCGTGCAAGCCTCAAACGCATTTGAACTAATCGCAAGAGAATTTTGGGTTGATTGACTGAAAGCGAGCGTGCGGATTTGATTGGAGCCGGAAAATGCGTTGATGCCGACGGTTCTGCACTGGGCAGGAATGACCAAATTGCCCACCAGATTGATTCCAACTCCAGCCGGATTGCTGGTACGCTTTTGCAATGCACCTTCAACCGAATACAATGCTGGAGTCGGTGAAAGCGTTCCGACTGCAATGAGTGTTCCAGAATTAACCCCGAACACGTCATACTTGTAGAGAGACACGTCGTTGTTATTGGATTCAATCAGCATGACATGTGTGGCATTGTCGCAGAGGGCATTCACGTTGTCCGAAACCAAATTGGCGGGCACACTGTCCGCTACTCCTTGGTAGAATATCACCACATTTTGATTTGGTGCCGCCCTTGCCCAAGAGTTTATCAAAGCAGATGATTGTTGGCGTCCATAATGCCAAACATTGTTGCCGCTCGTGAACCTGTAAAGGGCGGTGCCATTGTCTTGGGCAACAGTGAACTGCAGTGTGGCAGTTGTGTTTGTAAAACCAAGTGAATTCCAATTTGCCACCGGCTGTGAAATCGGGAGTGAAGAATACCCAATGCTGACAACGGCGAATCGGCTTGACGAAACCGTGGTTGCAAGTCCAGCGGTTGTACTGAGGTTGAAGGGTGTGAAAGATGCAGCATTAACCGGTGCAGGTGCAGGTGCAGCTACAGTCACCACGGCAGTTCGTAGTTGAGAATTGTAGTCTGCTGACGACAATGCGGGCGGATTGCTGGTGGGCAACTGTGCGGGTGCGGTGATTAAAGTTTTTGTTTGTGCATTGCCATTTACAGTCACAATGATTGTATTATCCGCATTCAACGTGATTGTGGCACCATTAAATGTCACAGTTCTACCCGATGGCAGGTTGTATGTTGCGAGAGGAATGCCATTGGTGTAATCCAGCGCATGATTTGCAAATGCAAATGCATTAGTAATGATAGTGTTCAAACTTCCGTTTTGGGTGCTTCCAAACCATGAAACAACCTCTCCATTCGCCGTAAGTGGGAAACTGGCCGCGGTGTAAGTGGCGGTTGCATCCGTGGTGTAAACCAGTTGGATCAACAACGGTTGTATTTGAGAAAAGATTGCATCCTTTTGGTTGTTGCTGGCGGCGTTCCACTGTTGCATGAGAGTTTGAAACGCGTTTGTTGCGCCTGCCAAAGCGGCCCCCCCCGCAAGACCAGGGTAGTATGCGGTTGCAATTGCAAAGTCAATTACGGCCAAATATCTACTGTGCGCCGATCGTCCATACAAGATTCGCTGAGTGTTCAGGGCGGTTGCCGTCTCGGTTATTCTTGCATTTTGATATTCATTGCGAGCAGCCACAAGTGCGGGTCCATTCAACCCGTCGATTTTAATCGTGCGTCCCAATACATACAATGCTATCTTTTCGGCGATCAATTTGGCAAGATTTTCTTTTGTCATGGTTGTCGTCAAACTCACCGGAATTTGAGTTGAAATGCTTTGGACTTGCTCGGCTAGTTTCAACGTGGTGACCGGTAGTGTAAAGTCTTGAGAAGCCAGCGTGTTTGCAACAAAGGAGTCAATCGCAGCTTCTTGCAGGCTCATGCGCTGCGCAATGTAAGCCGTGTTTGCAGTGCTGTAAGCGGCCAACTGATTTGCAATCGTCGGCGGTGTTGCTGACGCTTGTGCAACCCAAAATGCAGCAACGCGATTTTTGAACCATTCGGTTTCGTAGGAGGGAGAAGGAGGGAGGGCTGCACTTCGCAATGCAATGTCCAACAGCTCTGATTCGCGGCGCAGCATGTTGGCACCATCCAAGTCGGCGGGGGTTCCAGGAACAGTAACGTTGCGAAACGTGGCCATCAACAAATTCTCGGATTGATTCAATGCGATTGATTTCTGCACAATATCATGAATGCCTCGGTTCTGGTTTTCCAATGCAGTCAAAAGATTGTTTCTTTGTTGAATCATGGCGGCGGTTGCCTGATTGAGTGCAGTCTTGGTTGGAGTGATGGTTCCATTGAATGATGTTGTCTGGTAATACAAGTTATACACGTAATTGTTCACTGCATCCAGTCTAGCGAGTGTAAACTCCGAGATGGTTTGATACCTCACGAAGCTTGCAACTGTGCTGCCATTGCTAACCGAATTTGGAACAAGGGTTACATCCAGTTCATGGCATGCTGCAGTCGTGGTCACCGATGTCACACGGAATGCCAAATTGTCACTCAGTCGGATTTCGTCAAAATATCCGTTCAGAGTGATAGGCTGTGGATTTGGTAGAACCATTCCCGCCATGGTGTTAGTAGTGCTATCGCTGAGTGAAATGTACAACTTGGTGGCCGACGCAATGGTTGCATTATTGAATCTTAATTTTCCAATATCACCCGCAGTAAGCGCGGCTTGAGACGTGGTGTCAATTGCAACGTTGGATTGCGCAGTTCCAACGGCAGCCACACGAATGTAGGTTCTTCGGGCAGCGACGTTTGCCTCAGCAACGGTGTTGTTGGCGGGCTGATTGCGAGTGGTTTCATAATCCGTCATGGATGAACGAATGTTGGCCAGCGATGCAATGGTGTTCGGTTGGTTATTGGCAAAAAATTGGTCATAAATAGTTTGACCTTGTTTGACAAAGTAAGCAAAAATGTTTGCTTGACCCCAAGCCAATAGGGCGGCTTTGGTGGCATCAACCGTTGCACCTTGTGCGACACTAAACAATCCGGTTCCGGCAGTAGTGGATGTCGGAGCACTTCCCCAATTTGAATTGCCACCTTTAACTCCAACCGCTCCAGGGGTGGCGCTCTTAAACCACAAGTTCACGGCGTTCACAACGTGATCAAACAATACCCGTTGTTGTATGCTAAGATCATTGTACATTAAATTATTGTTGGCAGCGGAGACATCACTGCTTGGAGACTTGGCAAACAACACCGATGTTTTAACAGCTGGAACAGTTGTCTCGGTGAAATCCGTTCCCGAGTTGGTATACTGCCGGTACAAGAGTTCACGCAGAAACTGGTTCGTTTGGGTTGTGATAAAGTCAAGAGTATTTACAAGATCATTTGGAGTGACAATTTCGGGATTGGCATTCACAGTTGTTTCCAGCGCATTTGCATTGAAGGTGCTGTCGCGGCGAAACCTGAAAATGCCATTAACCGAGTCGTTCAATGTGCTGGATTGAATTTGTTTTAATCCACTGCCCCCTGTTACATCCCTAAGTTCAAATAATGCATTTACATAACTGACCAAGGCAGCATTATACATGCTATTGAATCCATCAGTTCCATTGGTTCCGAGTAGCAGCGCGTCACCCGATGTTTTGAGGGCAGTGAATGCGTTTGCAAATGCAACAACATCGGGTCTAGCACCTGCAACATTGGCAAATATTGCCATTGGCTCAATTTGGGCCTTCAATGGAAGGTATCTTTCTGAAAATGCCGTTACCTTGGACCCCAATTCTTGAGCATGATTGGTGAGTTGGATTTGAGCAAGCGAAATCACGCCGTTCAAGTGGTAGTCAAAATTTTGAAAGTCTTGATTGGACGAATAAATCGGAATGGATTGGGCAGTGAGTGCAGTGACATGATTTTGCAAGCGTCTAACACTGCCTGACACACCAAACGATGCAACGGAGACACCGCCATTGGGAAGAACCAGAATTAGTCGGTTGTTAACGAGCGCTTCGGTCGACAAATGCACGTGATAATAGTACGATGCCGCAGTCGTGGAAGTTGCAGCTGCATTTGCCTTGTGCCACAACTGGAATGGCGTGTTTGCGCCAGATTGTTGAGCAGTGATGAATCCGTACCCCCCATTTGGATTAGCGGCAGTGAAAGCAGCAACATCTGCATGCACGCTGGCATTAGGAATGTCAATGAAGTGGTTGTTCATCTGGGATTCCAGCACGCGAACTGAACCATCCTCCGCAACATAAACGACAACGCCGTTGTATTTGCTGGCTTCAGCAGGTTGAACGCTTCCGCCAACACTAACAAGTCCAATGTAGTACGTGCCCGCAGGTGCAAACAATGTGTCAATGTAGATTTTGTCAAGAACTCCGGCTGTGGCGGATTTGACAATGGTGTATCCTTTGCCAGTGCGAGCGGTGGTTGGCACAACAGAAGTGAACAAAACGGCGGTTGGTGCATCCACGGCTCCGTGTCCAATTGCCGCGACATTGCTGGAAACAGTTATCGCACCGGTGGAATCAACCGTGATGATTCTATTAGTGTATTTTGCAGAAAGAGCAGGTGAAGTGGATGTCACAAAGTAGCAAAGAACCTCGTTGTTCACACCGGTCACTTGAACGGGAGTAGTGCCGGTGGTTGAAGCGAAATACAACCTGTCCACATTGGGATTCACAGCTGTGTCAGTAAAAACACCATACCAGTTTGCAGAAGTGCTCTGATCCGTAAGACTAGCCATGCTATTCAATTCAATGGGTGTTCCAGGAGCCGAAGCCTTGACCTCAAAATTGCGACCGTCAAACACATTCAGCATGGCATTTGAAGTAACGCTTGAATCCAGTGAACTGGTTTGAACGGCATCAATTTTGGGGGTCACCAATGTGGTGATGAGATTTTGGATGTTGGATGATGGGTTGAAGTTCTGCAAAGCACTTGCAAGGTCCTTGCCGATGAGCGTGCTTGGAAGCAACACGTCGTTCCAAGAGTGTCCTGCAGGAGGAGCATTGACAACCACATTGGCGGTGTCGGAACCGGAAGAATTATCAAACACGTTGAATGACTGGTAGTTGTTGAGTGTGATTTCCCTGGAAATGGACGACGGAACGTAGGTGTTGAAATCAATGCATGACATTTGAACCAACGACTTGCTGCCGATGTTTACAAATGCTCGGAATCCTTTGTTGATCACAATCACGGCATTACTGGCAGCGATGTCAGTGCCATTCCATCCATTTTCGGTGAAGACGTTGACATAAAATGGCGTACTGGCTCCGGCAGTGAGTCCAAATATTTGGACAGCCTGAGACAAGCCCTGTGGGCGAGGGCCCAAAAACGTGGCCGAGGTCAAAAGCGGGCAGTCAAAGAACGCGCGGTCTCCCAACAAGGTCAAGTTTTCACCAAGCACCAATGCGCCAACAATGCCGCTGCATCCGTTGAATGCATCATTACCAATGGAAATGATGTTGGTGAGTTGGGGCACATTGGCAATCTTGTTGCAACCGCGAAAAGCGCTGTCCGATACGTGGAGGATGTTGGATGAAAGCGTGAGACTGGTGATGTTTGTGCAGCCTCGGAAACAATTTGCCGAAATCAATGTGTACGCAGGCGTGCTCGGCAAAACCAGAGAACTGAATGCGCTGCAACCTTGGAATGCGGAATTGCCAATGCTCGCAATCGCAGACCCTTGTTGCTGCAGATTCAGCGCGCCCGCAAATTTGGCGCAACCCATGAATGCATTTTCGCCAATTTGCGTGATGTTGGCGGGGAGATTGAGGCCATTTGGAATGGGTTGACCCGCCAGTGGGTATCCGGATACGTAAACCAAACTCGTTCCATTTCCCGTGTTGGTGGAAATGCCGGTCATTTCACTGCAACCGGCGAACGCGTTGTTCGGAATGGCGGTGAAATTGGCATGCACTGGAAACACAATGGTACCATTCAAATTTGAGCAATTCTCAAATGCAGACACACCGAGAGATTGCAAACCGGGCGGGAAGTAAACGTGTCCTGTCAAATTTGTGCAGCCGAAAAATGCTCGGTTACCAATGCTCTCCACGCTATTCGCTTGGCCAATCGCAGATGAAAATGCGATATTGCCGGTTGCATTCATGCATCCTTCAAATGCGCTATTGCCAATGGTGCGAAGGGCAAATGCGTTCTGAATGTCAATGCTGGGAACACCGGTGCAACTATTGTACGCTTTTGTTCCAATGGAAACCACATTGACCGGAATATTGATTGGAGATGACAATGCGTTGCAAAACCCAAATGTTTCGTCACTGATGTTGCTGATGTTGCGCAAAAATTCAAAATTGACGATTGTTTTCATCGTGGTGCAGGTCTTGAATGCATGTCTACCAATGCTCAACCTTCGTCCGATGTAATCGGACATTGCGGTTGTGTAGAGTGGAGCAACTCCATTAATTTCGGTCAACTGAGTGCGGACTATGGCCAAATCACCGGTGGCATTGTCCAAAGACGCCTTGAAGCCGTTGAATGCAGTGTGTGCAGCTACGTAAGCGGGGGTAGATCCCTGATTGGTTCCAGTAGCAGCAATTGCCGCCACAACGTATGCATAAGTTGCATTCAAATAGGCATTGTATGAAACAAACTGGGCTTGCACGTCCCTCCAATTCTTGAGAGCCAGGCTGAAATCGCTTTGGCTCAATGCAGTGAGTTGGGCCGAAATGGAAACGATGGGCGAGGGTAAGGCGGGAGTCACAGTGACGCCCGTGGGAAGCGCCTGTCCCCTGATTTGATTGACCAGAGCGACCAGTGAATTGTTTCTTGCAATCACATTTGCAACCGTGCTTGAAAAAGTATTCCATGCAGCGTTGGCTGCATTTGCAGAATTAGTGAAATCAACAACAATGTTTCCAGGTGGACGGTAATCTTGCATGCATCCAAGAACAACATCGGGCGATGTATTGCCATTGCCGATCGGAACAATTGGGTTGAAGTGCACCGAAAACGTGTTGTTAACAATTGTGATTCTTGCAATTGGAAGTGCGTTTGATAGTTGGCTCCTATCATAAATCGGAATTGGACCATTGGTGGGGGGGAGTGTCAATAAATTCACTGCGGTGTTCATCTGGGCAGTAGAACCCACCGCGTTGTGTCCCCGACAATACGCATTGGGTCCAGTCGCGTTTCCAGAAACCACGACTGCCCCGTTGGAAACGGTGAGTGATCCATTGCAGACGAGTGCTGGGAAAAAATTTCCGGCTGCAATTCCAGCATTTGCTCGTGAAAAAATGGCGATAAGTGGCACAGGTGGAAGGTCGGTGTCGGACGGATCAACATAGTTATCCACAATGTAAAACGGGGTGGAAGTAAGATCCGCGACCGGAATGTTCATTCTTGACACCAAACCGACGACATTGCGGTCGGTCGGGTCGGAGCCGTCAATTTTTTTGATGGATGATGGCACCGGAATATTTGAAACATTGCTTGCAATTGCATCACTGGAAAGGGACACTATCACCGTTTGATTCAGTGCACTCGCATTTTGCACCTTGGGAGCAATCGGAATGCTGTCAAACAACTCACCCGCGAACTGACTTATATTTGTTAGCGCTCCTCCCACTTGAATGTTCGTTGGCTGGGTCAAACCCTGTATCACACTTTGAACTTGCGTGAATGGAACGACGACGGGATTAATCAAAACGGCTGACAGTGTTGTCAGCTGAGCATTGGTCGTGTTGGAAGTGTTGGAGTAATTCAAACTTATTTGAATGGGAGCAGTCACTGTGGTTGTGTTAACAACAAACATTTCGTTCAACTGCGTTGTGCTTGGAACCGCACCATTGAAAATCAAAGTGGTGGTGGCATTGGTTCCTGTGCTTGGAAAAACAACTGCACCGCTTGCAAATGATACGGAAGTCGTGGGCATTGAAATGAGGAGAGGCGCAGTGGTGGTTCTTGTCAAGTTCAAGCCATTGCTTGGAACCGAATTCGTGAGTTGGCTGATGTCAAGATGCTGCAAAACCGGCAAGTTCTGCAGAGCGTTGGCCTGAAGGGTTGTTTGCGCGGGCAAACTCAGAGAACGAACGGGCAACCCCGACGCAAAGTTTGCACCCAAGGTTGGAACGGAACCAGGTAAAAAATTGAAACTGGCGCTATTCAGTGTAATGTTGTTGGGCAGATTTGAAAGTTGTTGAAATGCACTGGATTCAATGACGACGTTTCCCGAGCCCACATTGATCACGATGTCAATCAAAGACCCACCCGCAATGTTTTGAACCGCCTGCGCAAACAACTCGGCAAATGCACCTTCACGGATGATAGAAGTGCCGGTGAGGTTCACTTCCACATTATTAAAACTGGACATTGTTAAGTGGTGGTTATACAATCATAAAATATTATATTTTATGAAAATATTTACATTAACAACCGGTGTTACATTTTTTTATTTTTTTGTCATTTTATTCATTTATTCATTTATTCATTTCCTTAATTTAATTTATGTTTGACAGAAATATTCAAAATGTTTGTTGCAATGTTGTGATGCATTTTGAATATTTGTAATATATTGAATGTTTTTCTCTCGTGTCATGTGTGCACACATGCAAAACAATCATGTCTAGAATGCATACTGAACCAATTCAAGCGAAGTCATTGGACGAAGGTTGATCGGATTGAAACTCGTGCCACGGTATGCATCAACTCCAATGCTGGGCGTGGTTGTGCCCATGATTGTCAGCGTTCGCCCGGTGGAGTACGCATTGAAAAAGCAGCGGGTGCCAATGCTGGTCAACTTCGTGCCAGCAACCGTCAAATTTCCACTCAATTGTGCCTGCCCTGCAAAAGAGTTGGACCCGACGGATCTCAATGTTTTGGACATGGTTAATGTTCCATTCAATGCACCCACTTGGCCACCCACGTTGAACGCGGGATGGTTTGAACTAAATGCGCCATACACGCGATTGGGTTGTCCCACAATCGTTTCAATCTGATCAATGTATGGATAGCGGATATCAAACACTTGGTACAAAATGCCGTCACTGTGCATGATGTACTCGGGCACCACCAAATTACGAAAACTGACCGGCGTGTCTTGGTATGCAATGCCAGTGATGGTTGCAACATGCATGGGCTTGTTATTGGCATCCAGTACCGTTGAGTCCAGTCTTGGAATGTATGTGAATTTGGGTGTGACAACGAATCGCGTGGTTGCAACTCCCAGCAAGGCGGCGAGTTGCGCTTGCGTTGCAATGTTTGACCACCCGTCGTTGGAAATGACACTTAAGTTGGTGGCGAGGGGGATCACGCTGTCCACCGTGTTTCCAAGTCGCGCCAATGCGCTGCTTTGTTTCACCGAAAAATGCATAATTGCAAGGTTGGGACAGTCCACGAAGGAGTTTGACCCGATGGAAAGCAGGCGGCTGTTGGACCCCGCCAGCGTTGGATTCAAATGCGACTCAAACGACACCGCGCGAATGTTGGTTCCGCGCAGGACTTCCTGACCAACCACGGTGGCATGCGCCGCAATCATGGCCTCCGTTACGAGGCGAAATGTGCCGGAATATGCGGTCGCTAGAGCAGATGGCAGCGCCAGCGTGAGTTGCGTGTTGCTTTGGATGGACTGCACGGTTCCAATGTACTTGGCACCCTCCCGCGTGTTTGAGCTGGTGTACAGCATTTGACCCACTACAAAAGTGGTGAAAAACGTGTTGGCACCCAACACCGTCGCGGATGCAACGGCCACCGAAATGGTTCCCGCCGGGGGCGTCACCGCCACGTTCATGGACATGCTGGAGTTGGAATTGGTGACGGTGTTCATGGTGGTCAGCGCGGCGCACGATTTGAAGCAGCCGTTGGAATAAAACCCGTTCCAGGCGTTGTCGCTGGACACGCGGACCGACTTCAAACGCGGACAGTTGGCAAATGCGTTGTCGCCCATGAACTTTTTACCGGTGTTTGCGTCAGTGATTCTTGCAGCATCGCAAAATACCACGTGCCCGGTGTAGTCGCGGGTTGGAAGCGTATTGCTTGCGCCGGTCAACGCGGTGCGCTGCGTCATGAGTTGCGCCATGGTTTTGGGCGCAGCAATGCTGGAACTCCCTAAACTCTGCGTGATGGAAACGGTTTTTGTGGCGGGAATGCCCTTGTCTTGCGTGAACAAGTTGGCCGAATTGAAATCCTTTTGCTGGGTGCAACGATGGTCCCAACCGTTTTCCTCCAACAAGTTGATGGTGGCGTTCTTGTTGACCGACCCTAAACTGGCTTCTTCCAGAATGAGGCGGTTGGAGGCAATGTACGCGCTGACGCTGGCAATGTACCTAGACAATTCAACAACGCCATTCACGGTGATGGCAATGTTGTTGGCAAATGCCTTGCGCTGTATTGTAAGCGTTTGGTTTGTCTCGCGCTGCACGCGCGGATTACTTCTGTATTTTGTGGAAAGTGCGACCAGTGACATTTTTTTTTATTGCGGGTTATGGGTTATGGGTTATGTTTATGTTTATGTTTATGCAAAGCTGTATTTTAACGCATACATTTCATTTTTATAATTATTTTTAACTATAAAAAACTCTACGATCCCGTCCGTCACTTAAAACAAATTGGTGACATTGTCGCCATAAAGTATAGTGTAACCACCTGCTTTTGAGGCAAGCTGTGTCAAATTATTGATGGTCACGTCGTAACTAGCACGACCATAACCAATTACAAACGTGCTATAGTTGGTTGTTATTGTGCCATCCGCATTTTCAGACCGAATTTCGATGGTCCATACTCCGAGATTCTGACCTTGGCTTGTGTATGCGCCCGTGTGAAACATGGCATAACCTATGCCATCGGCATAATTGTACACACCCGTGAATCTCCATGTGGAATCCGTGCTGAGTTTCATTCTTATTCTGACTTTTGAAACATGGTTTGGAGAAGCAACATCCAATGCGCTGGGCAAAACATCCCAAGCTACTCCCCACAAACGAATATCGTTTATTTCAAGTGGAGATTGCCAATTCATTCCAATGGATGATTCGCTTCTCATTACAACAGGGAACATTCCGGTGGGGAGGGGAATGGTAAACACGTCGTTGCTGATAAAGTCATCTTGGATTACAAAATCTCCGGAATACATTTCACCATTATTGCGAATGGTCAAACGATGCCTTAATTGCTTCCCCCATGACGATGATGGCAAGTTCAAGGCAACGCTACTAACCGCTTGGTTTGAAACATGCGTCCCTCCACTTGTCACAACTTCGTTTGTTATCGCGTTTGCAATTGAATAATTGTACCACCATCCTCGGTTTTGGGATACTCGTTGTTGTTCCAATGCCGCAGGTATTGTTAACGTGCATGTTCCTGGGTTTACGTTTGTATTGATATTTGAAATACCGAACACGTACGGTCCTCCTGTCAACGGTTTTGGAATGAAGGTTGTTGCAATGTTCTTTGACACACTGGATACAGAGTAGTTGATGGACACGCGTGCTGTGTTGCCGACAAACATGTTATCAAGATACCCAGGATCGTTAATCAAGAATGAGTTGGCGCCGGTAGAAATGGTAGAAGAAGAGTAGTCATGAACCCAGTCTTTGAGTTGTCCGTCGTCACCCATACTCAAATAGCCACTGAGCCAAATTCTTCCCTTCCATTGTATGTTGATGGACAATCCCGACACGGAAGCCGGGTTACTGCAATTGAAACCGAAGTACCAGAGATTTGACGATTTTGTGAAGGTTATGTCTGATATTCCGGATGAATAAATGATTTGCGTGTCCGATGCACTTTGACGGCCACTTGAATTTGCCACAGCCACAACCACAAAACTGAGCGATCCACGCGAATCGGACAGCGAAATTTGCAACGTTGCAGTGGTTCCCGAAACCGTATTGGTCGTGACAGTTGCGTCTGAAGGCAGCGCACTGAGATTTGGTTGCAACACGCTCACGGCAGTGACCCCGGAAGCCACGGTGTACGTCATGCTGGCCGTGTTGCCCGAATACGTGATGCTGCCCGACAGCATGGGCTTGGCAAAATTGCCAACCAATGCAAGTGGAGCCGATGCTGCGCTTTGACTGCCGTTGGCGTTGCCTTGTGCGATAACCACAATGGTCATGGACGTTGTGAATGCAAGCGATAATGACACGGTTCTTCCGGAAGACCCGTTATTATTAATGGTTGTGTCGACCGCCACATCCGACGGCAATGCAGTAAGGTCCGACTTCAACACAGTGAGTGCAGTAACTCCTAAATCAATGGAGTATGTCATGCTGGCCGCGTTCCCCGAATACGTGACCGAATTTATTAATGTGGGCGCAGCATATTGCCCAATCAATGTTTGTGAAATGGACGGTAAACTTTCACGGCCGTTGGCATTGCCCAGTGCGACAACCACGAAACTCAGTGTAGTGGAAAATGTTATGGACACTGACGCAGTTTGATTGCTTGTGTTTACCGAAGTGGTGACGCCGGATGTGATGACGGTATTATCCGACGCTTTTCGCACCTGCACTGCAGTAACCCCGGCGGCCAGGGCGTACGTCATGCTTGCCGTGGTCCCTGAATACGTGATGCTGCCTGATATCGTGGGTGCGGCGTATTGCACAAGCAATGCTTGCTGAGCCGATGCCACACTTTCGCGACCGTTGTTATTGCCTAGCGCCACAACCACGATGCTCACGTTTTCAGTGAGTACTACTGAGATGGACGCGGTTTGATTGCCGGTGTTCACCGAAGTGGTGACGCCGGATGTGATCACGGTTCCATCGGACGCCTTTCGCACCTGCACTGCAGTAACCCCGGCGGCCACGGCGTACGTCATGCTCGCCGTGTTCCCCGAATACGTGATGCTGCCTGATATCGTGGGTGCAGCGAATATTACGCCAAATGGATTGTTTTGTGCCGTGAGAGCCGATTCAGTTCTGAATTCAGTGGGAGGTTTGGTCACCACTGCACCGACGTTCCATCCACTGATGTTTTGGTTGAATGCACTTGCGTTGTAAAACATGTAGTTCATGTCGGTAACCGCACCGGTGTCCCATGTTCCAATCGGCTGGTTGAATGCAGTGGTGTAAGCGAACATGGTATTCATGGTGGTGACTTTTGATGTGTTCCATGCACCGATGGGTTGGTTGAATGCATAAGCATAGGTAAACATGTTGCTCATGTTGGTAACAGCCCCCGTGTTCCATGTGCCAATCGGCTGGTTGAATGCATAAGCATCGGTAAACATGTAGCTCATGTTGGTAACAGCCCCCGTGTTCCATGTGCCAATCGGCTGGTTGAATGCATAAGCAATGACAAACATGTTATCCATGGTTGTAACTGCTGCCGTGTTCCATGCACCAATGGGTTGGTTGAATGCACTGGCGCCATAAAACATCTGGGCCATGTTCGTAACAGCGGCCGTGTCCCATGAAGCAATCGGAACATTGAATGATGACTTGGTTTGGAACAGAGCGAACATGTTGGTCATCAGGGTCGTCACGATGTTATTGAACGGCACAGGTTGCGACTGTCCAGGCGGAACAAACGGCCCATTGATGTCGCCGGCATACTCGGAAATCGCCGCCTTCATGCCTTGTTTCACCACCGCGAACCATTCCACGCCGGTGCCTCGGGGGGTGGCTTGAAAGAACAGGGGTGCCGCCGTTGGAACATCAACCGCGTTGCCGGTGTATTGAACGGTCACGGCGTTGGCATTCAATGACAGAAACGGCAACATGGGTGCGGGTGCCGTAACCGTGGGCGCCAAGGGCGCTAACTTGTACGGCGTCTCCAGCGCAACGATGCTGACCGACGTTTTGTTCGCTTCATAGAAGGCGAGGTTGCCCGTGTAGGCCACCGTGAACGTGTAGCGGTTGTTTGAATTCAGCCCCATGTTGGTAATCGTGGTGGTAAGATTGCCTATCCCGCCCGTGACGGTCGCGCTCTTCTGGTCCTTGTCAAACTGCACCGTGATGACGTGATTGACCTTGTTGATTGCGCCCCCGACAGCGTATTCAAATCCGAGGACGCTGCTGACAATCGTGGGGTTGGCCAGACGATTCAGCTTGTAGTTGATCGTGCCATCCGGGTTGACTGTGCCCAGACTGGGATTTGCGGTGCCCAGCTTGTAGTACAGCTCTTGAATTCGGGTGGTCAGCGTGGGGATGTCCACGCCATTCACCGCAATGGTGGATGCATTCACGGTGCCTCCAGTGACCCGCAGCGCGCTGATCGTGGAAGCCAACGCATTCACCGTGCCATTCACCGCATTCGCATTGCTAATCACTGCGGACAATGTCGCACTGTCCGCCGCATTGTTTGCAACGCCCTGAACGGAGTTGAACTCGGACAAGGCCGCTTTGGCCGCAACTTGCAGCGACAGCGAATTCGCGGTCGTCACGGTGCCCTTTGTCAGCAACGCCGCACTGATGGAACTGGCAAAACTGGGGTTGTTTCCGAGAGCCGCCGCCATCTCGGCCAGCGTGTCCAGTTGCGCCGGAGCCCCGCTCAACAGCGTGTTCAGGCGGGCATCTGCGTACGAAGCCGTGGCCTTCAATGCCAGGCCAGATGACAGTGCCGATACGCTGTTTTTCAACGCAGCGTCGGTGGACTGCAAGGAAGCAAATGAAGCGGAAATTGCGCTAGATGCCGACGCCACAGTTGATGCGCGAGCGGACGTTTCCGCGACAAGGGCCGTGTTGACCGCGGCGTTTGACAAGCTGAATCCTGCAAATGCCAACGATGCGGCGCTCTCCACGGACACAACCCCACTTTGACGCGCACTGACTTCGGCGGAAAGCGCAGTGCTCAAGGTCACATCGGTTGCACTCAAGTTGGCGGCAGTGGACGAAACCGCTTGACTGACTGACACAATCGCGCTGTTGCGGGTGACCGCTTCCGCCGACAAGGCGTCGCTCAATGCGACATCCACTGCCGCAAACGAAACGGAGGCGGCGCTCAACACGCTGGACACGGACGCGACTGCACTCGCGCGAGCAGACGTTTCTGTGGAAAGGGCTGCGGTCATGCTGGCTTCTGCTGACGATAGCGACGGAACGGCGGTGGCGCTCAGTGAAGCAACCGCACTCCCGCGCGCAACCGTTTCACTAGACACCTCCGTTCTCAATGCGGAAACCACGCTCAACGTGCTCGCATTCAGCGTCAAGCTCTGGTTGTTGCTGAGTTCCGACGCAATTTTCCCCAACGTGTTGAATCGCGAGGGTGCTCCGCTCAAAATGTTCTGAATGGCGGCCGACACGGCGGCGCTTCGGTTGCTCCCCTCCGCCAGCAATCCGGACGAAATTGCGGAATGGGCGGTTGCGAGCGAGGCAACGGACGCCGATGCGGCGGCAGAAAGCGCGTCAATTTGGCTGGCGCGCACGCTCGTTTCGCCGCCAAGTGCGGTGTTGTGCGCCAGAATGGACGCGCCGGCGGAAGCCACTGCATTGGTGGTGGATACGGACGCCGAGGACACTGCGCCGCTGCGAACCAGCGTTTCGGCGCTCAATGCCGCCGACGTGCTGACATTTGCCGAAGTGAGCGACGACACGGCTCCGCTGATGGAAGCGGACAAAGAGGCCACGGATGTGCTGCGCGCCCCCGTTTCGCTTGCCAACGCAATGGAAAACTGCGCATGGGTGAGTTGAAGCGACACGGATTCAAGCGACGCCGATGCAGACAGCAGCGAAATGTCGCCCGATCGCGCACTGACTTCGGTGGACAGCGCCGTGGAAAGGGCGGTGTTGGCACTGGACAAGGTGGAAAACGCGCCGGACTGCATTTGGCTCACAGAGGCAACCGCCGACACGCGGTGGCTGGTTTCGGCCGATAACGCCGTGCTCAAACTCGTGTCGGCTGCAGCGAGGGACGTTTCCGACCCGGTCACGACGGGAACAAGGGATGCAACCGCCGACCCGCGGGCACTGGTTTCGGTGGAAAGCGCGGTGCTCAGGGCGGAATCCACCGACTGCAATGAAGCAACCGACGCGGAGTGCGTGCTGTGCGCGGCGGCCACTTCGCTGGACCGCGTGGAAACTTCGGTGGAAAGCGCGGTGCTGGTCGCGGAGTTTTTGCTCTGCAGGTCGGACACGTTGGCGCTGAGCGCGCTGGACAGCGAAGAAACAGACGCGATGCGCGCGCTGGACTCGGCGCTTACTGCGGTGCTGAGCCCGGAATCCACCACGGTGAGGGACGACGCGGACGTGCTCAGTGCGCTGGACAAGGACGCTGCGGCGGCACTTCGCACCGACACTTCGGTGGAAAGCGTGGCCGAAATGGACGTGTAGGAGGTGATGATGTTGGTTGCAAAACTGGGGTCGCCTCCAATTGCACTGGCCAATTCCGTGAGCGTGTCCAGCGCGCTGGCTAAACCGGGACCCGCAATGGATGCAATTCCGGAATTGACGTAGGACTCGGTTGCCACCAGTTCGCCGTTGATTTTGGGCTGAACCGTGAAGGTCCATTGTCCCGTTGCTGAAACGCTGCCCGCAAATGCGGCGTTTCCGACAATGGTGGCCGTGCTTAAAGACGCGCTCGTCAGGTTTGCAACGTTCATGTTTGCCGCGGCAATGGACGCGCTGCTCACGGTGGCCAACCCGATAACGGCACTCGGAATGGTGGCGGTTCCCGTGAATACGGGGTTGTTAATGGGGGCTTTCAGCAAATCCAGCGACGCATCCGCCGCCGCGCGGTCCGTGATTTCTTGGTTGATGACGGATGTCAAGTCCGCCAAGTGCGCGACAATGTCTGAATTCGTGGAGCTGCCGATCACGATGCCCGTTATCAGCGTGTTGTAAAATGCTTGCACTCCCACTGAATCAATGGTGGCAGGCACGGTCAGCGTTCCGCTCAGCTTAACCCCAGCAAATGCGCGTTCGCCGATGCGCTTCAAATTGGCCGGCAAAAAAGCAGAAGTGAGGGTGGTTTGGGAAAACGCGGCGAGCGAGTCAAACGCGTTTGCGGCAATTTCCACGACCTTGAACGCATTGGCGGGCACGCCGTTGCCGTTGTATCCGGTATTGGAACCGCCGTACGTGGACGGAATCGCGGGGAATGTGCCCCAATCTGCATTCCCGTATATGGAATTTGCCGGGTTAATGCCCGTGATGGCCAACGTTCTCTCGGCAACGGAAACCACCAAGTAAGTGAAATTCGCGTCAGTAATTGTGGTCATGGGGTTGGTTGTGTTGGCCCTATATAATATTGAAATATACAAAAATATACAAATAATTTTGTGTATATTATTTACCATTTTTTCAAATATGATGAACGCGTGTTTAAATCACTATGATCCGGTGAGTGTGGTGGTTATGGTTGCGCTGGTTGACTGGTCAGCAGGTGATCCATCATGGCCGACGGTCGTTGCAGTGAATGTTCCGAGAAGTCCGTCCGTATAAATCAGAGTTTGCCCGCCGATGATGTAGTTATAAGAACTATTACTTCTAGTGTAATCAATGTATCTTGTGAGAGGAGTACGATGCACATGCATTTTTTTATCATTTGCGTTTGAAACAACGATGCGATGTCCATTTCCCGATAAACTCCAAGCACCATATTGGTTGGTATAACTGATCTTATAATCATTATCAGTTCCAATTCTAGTTCCGGAATCAACATTCCACTGTTTAATGACACGTTCGTTATTACCCACTACTTGGTCTACGGCCACAACAACTCCATCAGCAGACAACGCCACGCCAGTTTGTCCAAACGTTGTTGGATCAGACGAGCCAGCAGAGCTATTAGAAAATAATGCATGTCCAACCGTGTCAACACTGGAGAAGTTTACATAATCTGCCAGTGACTTTGCAATGTTGTATACCACTAAATTATTGAATGTACTAAGTGCGTGCACAATTGCAATGCGTCTTCCATTTGAAGACATGTGTATTCTTCTATCTTGAAATGGATTTACAGCGGGGTTAATTGATATTTTGGCAAAACGAATCCAATTGCTTCGGGTTGTGGTGTTGTTTGCTTGCCTGTAGTACACATACAGCGAACTATCATCAGTTGTTGCCAGTGTAAGTGCATCGCTTGATAATTTAACATTAAGCCCAAAATTCGGAGTGCTCGCATCTGGGTAAACAGTGATTGCACTTTCCTTCCTGACATTTACATAGTCATATGATCTTCCGCCGTTGTCTTGTATTCCACTCAATCCATGAATGTACGACAATTGCGACTGACTGGTGAAAGAATCTGATAACATTTGGTTTCCGCCGTTATTGCCTGAGAATCCAGTGTAATAAGTAAACACACCTCCAAATGTCGCTCCAAATGCAATTTGCGAACCATCTCCTGACAGACACATGCAAGTATTGCTTTGATAAGGAGCAAAAAGTGGATCATACGATGATGGACTGTATCGGTTAAAAACGTAAAGAGGTGCAAAATTGCCACCACTAGATGAATCTAAAAATACTCTAATGAAAGTAGAATAAGCGCCCGGTTCGGTCGCGGCATAGACTTTACCATTTCCCGAAATTGCAACTGCGTATCCATGCATAGTATTCCCCACGCCACCTCCATATACAAATACTTGATTCCATGTATTCGTTGGAGCATTCAACTTGTACACATACGATATGCCATAATTTAAAGAAGCTGTGGTTGAGTGACCGTCATAATATGGGTTACCAACAACAATCCATTGTCCATCGGTTGAAATTTCAAGTGACCATCCATAATGAGTACTACCAGAATTCATGTCATCCGTGTTCGTAATTGTTTGTTCCAAAACCGGTGTTCCATATTTTCTATGAATGTCAATTGATTTTGTTACGTTATTTGATGTGATAGTCGGCGATGAAAAAGTCGTTGCGCCCGAATATGTATTCAAATTGGGAAAATTAGGCGTGGTGAGCGGGGTGAATGTCATTGCGCTCACAGTCAAGGTTGCAGTTGTGGTGTTGCTAGAATACATTCCATTTGCTGCTTGGGTTACAGTGACAACCACCGATCCGGTTCCATTCACGGTTGCAGTTGAACCATTAATACTAATGACAGTGTTATTGGGAACACTATATGAGAATGCCCCACTACTGTTGCTGGTAACTGAGTTGTTCAAATTGCTTGCGGTGCCGATGCCACACTTTCACGGCCGTTGACATTGCCCAGCGACACAGCAACGACGCTTATCGGATTAGCGCTTAACGACACCGATACACTAGTTGAAGATATTCCAATGATGGTTACATTATTCGTGATGACACTATTATCTGTTGCATTTCTCATTTGCAAATCATGAATTTTTGATGGTCCAGAGACCCAGTTGGATACTGTTCCCGTCAAATCAAAATTTTGCAATGTTCCTGTGCTTCCACCGCTTATCATGTTGTTCACAAGAGTGGTTATTCCAACATTGTTGCCATTTGTAATTCCCTGGTCTAACCGGTTGTACATCACAAGTCCCGATTCATTGCCAATCAGGCCTCGGGAATAATTATTTAAAATCTCATTTTCGGTTCTAACAACATTCCATACACGCACTTCTGCCAAAGAACCACGGAACTGACGATCGTTTTGACCACCAAATAGTCCTGCATCATCGTTTCCGAGAATAAGGCGTGTCGTATTATTAAATAATAAAGGATAGAAACGATCATTCAAATCGTTACGATGTATATTTAAATTTCCGTCAATATACAGTTTTATACCACCGTTAAGCATGTAATAAGTGGATTGCTCATATGTAACTGCCACATGATGCCATTGCATGTCGTTGTATGTTCCATAACCAGTCACATTAAATGTATTCCCAATGGAATTTGTTTGTAACCATGCAGTAATATGACCGGTTGATGTCATTCCTAATGCAAAATGACTGCCTGAAGAACCCAAAGTACTGTTTCTGGATATAAACCACGCAGCACTTTTCTGATTGTTCGTATCGGTTGTTCTGAACCAGCATTCAATCGTCATCGTGTTTAGAATTTGCGACGAATATGTCCAGTCAGGAACACCAAAATTTACCCCGTCGTTTACACCGTCAAAATTCAAAGCATTATAGACACTAGGAGCTACAGTGTACGTAAGGTTTGCTCGTGATCCCGAATAAGTGACGCTGCCTGATAATACGGGTGCAGGGTATATCACACGCAATGCCTCCCGTGCCGACGCTGCGCTTTCGCGGCCGTTGGCATTGCCCAGCGCAACAACCACGATGCTTATGGTTTCGGTGAGCGCGACTGAGATGGACGCACTTGTTCCGCTCACTGAAGTGGTCACGCCGGATGCGATGACGCTACCATCGGACGCCTTTCGCACTTGCACTGCAGTTACCCCAGCAGCCACAGCGTACGTCATGCTCGCCGTGTTGCCTGAATACGTGATGCTGCCCGACAACGTGGGTGCGGCGTATTGTGCAATCAACGTCTGCTGGGCCGATGCCGCGCTTGTGAGGCCGCTTGAATTTGAAGCAACCACAACAATGCTTATGGTTTCGGTGAGTGCTATTGATACCGACGCGGTTTGATTGCTTGTGTTCACCGAAGTGGTGACGCCGGTCGAGATGACGGTACCATCGGATGCCTTTCGCACTTGCACTGCAGTAACCTGAGGAACCACGGTGTACGTCATGTTCGCCGTGTTCCCCGAATACGTGATGCTGCCGGATAACACGGGTGTCTCAACGGTTTGCAACACCAAATTCTGCGTGGCCGATGCTGCGCTTTCTTGGCCGCTTGCATTGCCTAGCGCCACAACCACGATGCTCACGTTCTCAGTGAGTGCTATTGATACCGACGCGGTTTGATTGCCGGTGTTCACCGAAGTGGTGACGCCGGATGTTATTACGCTACCATCGGATGCCTTTCGCACTTGCACTGCAGTGACCCCGGCAGCCACGGTGTACGTCATGCTCGCCGTGTTCCCCGAATACGTGATGCTACCTGATATCGTGGGCGCGGCGTATACGGGAATGTTTATTCCAATGACTGCATCGGAAAATTCACTATCACGTTTGTTGTCTGATCCCGAGGACATGTATTTCACTTTCATTACAGGTTGGTTAATCATGGTTGATTCGTACGTGACAACTGCCTTGAAATATGAAACACTATTTACAGCGGTTGTCGTTGTTACATCTGACCCAATTTGAGTTCCGTCATTGTTGAACACGCGCAACTTGGGAGCACTTGCCAAATAATATTCGCTCAATTCAAACATTGAACTAATGTATTTTGCAATTGTGACATTGCTGACAGAACCTAGTAACTGTATTGAAGTAAAGAAAACATTTTCATAATAATAGTTTATGTATGTAACAAACAAATCGGTCGTCACAAATTGTGCCAACTCACCACTTGTCAATGTTTTGGTTACTTGTGTTCCAATTTGTTGGCTGGTGTCGGCATTTATTGCTGTGAACAGCAGTCTGTTATTTGCCTTGTCGGTTGTGATCGTCAATGTGTAATTTATTCCGGTTGAAACGTTGTTAATGACGGACACCGCATTTTCACGGTCATCGTTCATAATGAATCTCACATTGTTTTGATATCCAGTCTCTAATCCCCAATAAATGAACGGATACTCATTAAAGCTTGCAACATTGTAATATCTTCCAATGATAACTCGCCTTGCTTCTGCTGTATTGTTTAAATTGAATGTTACACTCAGCTTACTACCAGTTGGTTGATCCCACAAGTTTGCACCAGGGTATATTCGGTTGGAGACATATGGAGAATTGTACAAGTCAACAAATCCTGTGGTGGCTGTCACTGTTCTTAAAGAGGAAACGCTTTGTGGCTTTGCATATTGCGCCAACAATTCCTGCGTGGCCGACGCTGCACTTTCCCTGCCGTTGGCATTACCTAGTGCTACAACCACAATGCTTATGGTTTCGGTGAGCGCGACCGAGATGGACGCGGTTTGATTGCTTATAACGCCAGATGCGATGACGCTACCATCGGACGCCTTTCGCACCTGCACTGCAGTGACCCCGGCAGCCACGGTGTACGTCATGCTCGCCGTGTTGCCTGAATACGTGATGCCGCCCGACAGCGTGGGTGCGGCGTATTGCACCAACAATTCCTGCGTGGCCGACGCTGCACTTTCGCGACCACTTGCATTGCCTAGCGCTACAACCACAATGCTTATGGTTTCGGTGAGCGCGACTGAAATGGACGCGGTTTGATTGCTTATGACGCCGGATGTGATTACGCTACCATCGGACGCTTTTCGCACCTGCACTGCAGTAACCCCGGCAGCCACGGCGTACGTCATGTTCGCCGTGTTCCCCGAATACGTGATGCTGCCCGACAATGTGGGCGCAGCGAATGCGGATCCAAATGGATTGTTTTGTGCCGTGAGAGCCGATCCATCGCTGAAGTTGGTGGGAGGTTTGGTTACCACTGCACCCACGTTCCATCCACTG
>SXGQ01651876.1_pt1 | contig 25290 bp, 30 predicted proteins | sample 3178371 | NCBI WGS metagenome assembly SXGQ01 (sample SAMN11356859, study PRJNA531348) | freshwater metagenome | isolation source: freshwater sample F1-20 | place: China: Fuxian Lake, Yuxi | collected 2017-12-25 | reverse complement strand
GTGTCTTTCGACGAATGTCTTTGATGTAATTTTCTGCTGTTTGTTTTTTTCTTGTTTCCATTTTGTTATTTAATAATTGTTTGGAAACACTCCCTAAGAAATAACCTCTATCGGTCCACTTTTTGCTGACGATTTACATTAAAATATTACTAATGTTTTTTATTTTTAAAAAAAAATAATACTTTTGAAATTAACGAACTTATAAAATAATCATTATGAAAAATTTGAAATTATTTTGCCTTTTGGCTGCCGTAACTTTTTCCTTATCTTCCTGTTTCACCATGAGTTATATGGTAGGAAGTGGACCTCAATCAGGTGTTCAGGTAATTGAAAAAAATCACTATGTCATTAATGGACTTGCTCCAGTCAAAGTATCAAACCCAAGCATCATGGCAGGGGATTCAAAAAATTATCAGGTCACGATCACTCATACATTTATTGACGGCTTGATCAGTGCATTAACTTTTGGGCTTTATTCACCTACAACTACTATTATTAACAAGTAATTGGTACTTCAATAATAATCAACTATCTAGTTTGTAAAACTGATTCCTAGTTGTAGTTTGATAAGGTACAATTAAATTAAAACCAAAATAAAATACTCCATAATGAAAACGCAACTTTTTGCTAAAAATTTACAGTCTGACAATTTGTAATTAAAAAGTACCATTTAATAAAAAAATATTTATATTTTAGCATAAAAAAACATAAATATGAAAAATATGAAAAAGTACTTAATGCTTTCCGTTGTCGTTTTTTTCTTCACAGCTGCCAACGCATTTAACAACGGAGAGTGGACTGGATTTATCTCTGATGATAAATGTGGAGTTAAAGGCAATGGTAAAGGTCATGCCGCTTGTGCAAAAGATTGCGTAAAGAAAGGCGCTAAAATTGTTTTTGTCAGTGGTGATAAAGTTTATTCCATCAAAGACACCAAAAAAGTAGAAGAATTCGTTGGCGAGGAGGTAACCGTTACTGGTTCTATCACGAACGATGTTCTAGAAATTACCAAATTGGTCAAAAAATAAAAAACCATTAGTACAAAATACCTGTAAACAGTTTGAATAAGTTTGCTCTCTTTACAAACTAAAATTTATGGGTATATTCGATAAAAGCGTTTTTATTATTTACTAAAAAAGGGTCATATGTAGTTTAAATAATTACATATGACCCTTATTTTTCAAAATCAGCCTACTTTACGTTGTTTAAATCGGCAGAAAAAATTAGACCGATAGAGGTTTTTTTTTACGAATTCGTTTTAATTTAAACAAACTCACATTTTACCTGAAAACCTCTCTCGTGCTACCTGTTTTGCTACTACTCCCGTAAAATAAAAGAATCCACCCTTTTGAGGTGGATTCTGGTGGTCCCACTAGGATCATTTCACATACATTCGCCTGCACTCGAATTCACTCAAATACTCATTTAATTGGCTTATATGGCACTTTTGTTGTGTAAGCAAAAGTAAATAAAAGTAACAAAAAGTATTAAAACTTGTACCTAAACTTGTACCTTGCAGAGTAATTTCACTAAGGCTATGGCTACAATTAAAGTATTACTTAAAAAGAATAAGGTCAATAAAATGACTGGTAATTACCCTATTTATATCAGGGTTTATAATGGGAAAACAGAATGGACATCCTTAGGAATTGAGGTTCCTGAAAATCTTTGGGATGCATCAAAGGAACAAGTAAAAAATAAATTCCCTAATTCTGCACGTGTTAATCATATGATTATTAAACGTAAGTCGGAGATACAAGCAAAGGCTATTGAGTTAGAAGAACAATCCAGTAACAATCGCAGCTCTATTAAAAAAGCACTTGCAAAGAAAAAGTCGCCTTCGTTTATCAATTATTTTCAAGAATATATCCATTTACTTGAAAATGAAAAAAAAGTGGGAACCCTAAGAAAAGTAAAATCATTGTTAAAGAAGTTTAAAGATTTTATAAAGGTATCAGATCTGACTTTTGCTGAATTTGATTTGGACTTACTTAAACGTTATGATGCTCATTTGAAAGGATTGGGTAATAAACAAAATACCATTCATGCAAATTTAAAAGTCTTCAGGAAACTATTTAATGATGCCATAAGAGAAGATTTAATTGAAATACAGTATGATCCATTTCAAAAATTTAAGATAAAAAAAGAATCTGTTGAGAAAATATTTTTGACTGAAGATGAGCTAACATCATTTGAAAACGTTGTCGTCACAAGTCCTACCGTTAGGGTTCATCAAGATATGTTTGTATTCGCCTGTTATGCAGGCGGCATTAGAATATCAGATCTTTTGATGTTACGTTGGGAAAATTTTGATGGAAGTCATATCCAAATATTCATTCATAAAACAAAAAACCACCTTTCGATAAAACTTCCAAACAAGGCAAAAGCTATATTAGATAAATATAAGCCCGAAGGTAAAGCGGTTGGTTACATTTTTCCTGTCCTTAAAAATGAAGATGATCATACTGATCCGCAAACATTACTTAAGAAAATAACTTCTGCGACAGCATATTCTAACAAAAATTTGAAAACTTTAGCTAAAAGTGCTAAAATTGCTAAAATAGTCACATTTCATTCAAGCCGTCATACATTTGCCACTAGAGCTTTGGCTAAAAAAATGCCGGTAACCCATGTCTCAAAGCTAATGGGTCATGCTAATTTGCAGGTAACAATGGGCTATGCTAAGATTGTAAATAAAGATCTTGATAATGCAATGGAAGTATTTAATTAAAATAAAATGGCAAAATTAATTGAAGAAGTTATTCCTGAACATTTATCCAAAATAGATTCTAATTGGTTTTTGAGTGTAAAAGCGGAGTTTGATAACTTACCTTTTCTTGATTTAGATGGTTGCGTGTCCTATTACCAAGATATAAGTTTCATAGAAACATTTTGGGATGAGGAAAAGAAAAAAGGAGTCGAAGAATTTGAAGAGAAAATAATTGAGTTAGATTTTTACTTTCCAACTTTTATTTCAAATCGATCAAAAATCTATTATTCACTTGATTTTATTTTTGATAGAGGTTTTGAAGATATTGATAAATATCCGGCATATCGAGATCAAGTAAGAACTATTAGCGGTTCAACTGTAATCAATAATCTTTACGAGGAAATCGTCAAAATAGGCGATGGGATTCCAAATGAAAATATGAAAAAATTCTTAAATCAAGTGCTTGGCGTCCTTGACATAGAATTTAACTACTTAATTGAGTCACATGATGACGATATTTACCACGTTTCATTAAAATCCTTAAATAAATGGATTCAAGATAGAATCCTTTTAAAATACAGCAAGAACTTAGAAATAGGTTCATTTTTGAATAAATATCCAGATTCCAAATTAAATTTAGATCTAAATTTGTCTCAGCTCTCCGCTTTATCTTATATTTTCTTAAATGCTCCTTTTATAGCTAATCCTAAAGACAAAAAGAAATTATTAAAATTATTTTCTGAAGAATTTAAAATTAAAGATAAAGATTCCAATATAATCGATGTTACAATTAGTAAGATTGAAGATCAATTAAGTAAAGTGAAGGCTCCATCGAATGAAAGTAGTGGTTTTAAAGAAATAGTTATGCGAATTGATGAACTATTTAAGTCCAATAAACCAAAATCTAAATAATTCTAAATTTTATGTTTAAAAAACTGGAGTAAAATCTTACTCCAGTTAATATACTCATATACAATGAGTTGCATTTATATGCTTGTAAATTTGGCATGCCAATGCGGCGTAAAACAGCAGGCGAAAAGGTGTATTAGTCCGCAATACTCCTAATTGCCTGGCGGACCTGTTTTATTTATTCTTAAACAGTAAACAACAGTAAAATGGAAAACAAAATCCAACAGGATAACTTTGTCCAAGGAGTAAACAATTCAGATCCGATTTATACGACGGATCAGCTAATGAAAGTGCTAAGCATCTGCCGACGTACTGCCCAGAATCTCCGCGATTCAGGTAAGCTCACTTTTTATAAGGTGGGTGGGAAAATGTTATATCGACACAGTGATATAATACGATTATTAGACAACCATAAAATCCAATTGTTTTAAAATGGATGAATTAATAAATGGAAAGGAGGAGGGCAAGGCCCTCCCTACCAATCAAAATAATAAACTAAGTTCAGCGCATAACGCATCAAATGTTGTACCACATGTGCAACTTTTTGAAAAGCTACTTTCAGAAATCACCCCAATTGACTTTCATTTAGAAGCTCAATTAGGTGTAGACGAGCGTTTAAAAGATAAACACATTGTGGTTGTCGCGGTGGATAAAATTATAGAAGCGGCCATAAACCACAATTGGGGTTTAATGGTGAGAAATAGTCAGGTCTCTATATATAATGGAGCATATTGGCTTCAACTTGAAGAAGAGCAGGTGATGCATTTTCTTTTAAAATCGATTGAAAAATTAGGTCACAGACCTGTTGATTCTAAATATCATAGGTTTGTAAAAGATTTGTATTCTCAATTTTTGGTTTCAAACTTTATGCCCACGCCAGAAAAAGAATGCAACGAGGTGTTAATTAATTTCAAAAATGGCACATTAATGATTGATGGCAATGGTGCAGTATACTTTAGAGAATTTAGAAAGGAAGATTATTTGTTCTATCAACTTGGATTCAATTTTGATCCTGAGGCGCAGGCTCCAAAGTTTAGTAAATATTTAATTAGGGTTCTCACTGAATATGAAGAAAGAAAAATTCTAGCTGAATATTGTGGGTATACGTTTCTTAAAAATTCAACTTTAAAGCTGGAGAAAGCGTTAATTCTTTATGGAAATGGGTCAAATGGGAAATCCGCATTTTTTGAAATCCTAACTGCAATGTTAGGTCCGGATAATGTTACAAGCTATAGTTTGCAGAGCCTTACGAATGAAAATGGGTACACTAGAGCTAAGATTCAAAACAAACTATTGAATTACGCTTCAGAAATATCTGTAAAGATGGACTCTGTCAATTTTAAAGCATTGGCATCTGGAGAACCAATTGAAGCCAGGTTACCATACGGAGAACCATTTATGTTAAAAAACTACGCTCGTTTAATATTCAATACAAACGAGTTGCCTCGTGAAATAGAACATAATGATGCCTTTTTTAGGCGCTTTTTAATCCTGCATTTTGACCAGAAAATATCTGATAGCGAAAAAGATCCTCAATTATCTTACAAGATTATTGAGAACGAACTACCAGGTGTATTTAATTGGGTGATAGAAGGCTTGTACAGATTAATTAAACAGAAAAATTTTACTAAATCTGAAAAAGCAGAAAAAACATCCATTGCGTATCAACAGCAATCTGATTCAGTATTTTCGTTTTTAGACGATATGGGGTATGCAATAGGGGATGGTAATAAAATGCCACTCCAATCCATGTATACTGAGTATAAGACGTATTGTGATAGCTACGGGTACAGGGCATGTGCATTAAAATCTTTAAGTGAAAGACTAAGACGTCATGGTTATGATGTGATTAGATACGCAAAAGGTCACGTCGTACATTACAAAAAGTTATAGAATTAGGTCTATTTCCTGCATTACCTACATTCTCCTATAAAATCATGTAGGAGATGTAGATAATGTAGGTGAAATAAAAACTTTTTTAGAATTGGTATTAACCAATAATTAATTTAACAGAAACCGACTGTAGAAATAATATATTTATTATTAGTTCAAAATTTCAAGTTCGTATGTTTAATTATTAAAATCGTAAAATTTCTTACTCTTGTGAATTAATTTTTTGATAATATTTGTTGACAAGTTTATACCAGTCTTTAAACGTCATGCCTTCGTATTTTCCTTTGTAAAATAAACTGCATAATTCAACTGCTTCTAAGACTTTATTTTTTAATAATAATGGTTTTAATTTGAGAATTAAGGATTCTTCAGTAATGTTAAGTAACTTATCTGAAATGTATTCAGCTAATGGTTCACTAACTATACTTGTTTTTTCATCTATAATTGACTCAACTTTATTGTTAAAAAGAGTTGAAATATTTTCAAAAAAACTAGGCAAATCGACTCGCTTAAAAATTATTATTTTTTCGCCGTTAGAAAGGTAACCGGGTTTAAATTCATTTTGTTTTACTTTTATTTGTAAAGATTCCCGTGAGTATAAAGAAACATTACTTTTAGCATTTAATCTCTGTTTAACATTATGTGGATTCCAGCAAACCATAGTGTCATTTTCAACATCATACCCCAGTATAATAAATGGTATATCTGCTTTAAATATTTTTGAAAAATGATCGCTAAATGGTAATTGAACTCTTGTAATATCAGGGGAGTTTTTAAAATATGCTGGGGATAAATTTTTTAAAAATACAAAGAATTGTTTTGCTCCTATTTTAATTAAAAATGGGTTTCCTTCATGATAACTAAATTTATCTATTTGACTTAAAGTCTGAATGAATTTTATTTTTAATTCTTTTGCTAATATTTTTCTCATATCACTTAATTTTATTTAAAAGTGAATTGTGAAGAAGCGAACAGTTTTTGCAGGATTTTACATTTGGTATTTCTGTAAGGTCACAATCGAATCGGACATTCGTTAATTGTGTGGGAATATTTTCCAATTCAATAGTTGGGACAAATTCACTGTAATAATACCTTATTGAATCGACAGCTGATTGATAATCATAAAATATATCAAATGATTTTTCGAAATCTTTTCCTAAGGTTTGGGCAATAATTTCATGGAGACGAAAACACAATTCTTTTTTAATTATTCTTTTTTCAATTTGTTCCACTAATCCAAAAATGTTTTTGCCAATACCTGTTTCAATAGTAATTATTGAAGCGATAATCAAGCAAGAATTTTTATTGGTATTTAACTGTTCAATAGAAAAGGTATGAATTCTTCGGGTTTTTGAAGTGCTTTTGACCTCTAATTTGTCTTTCCCATCATTAAAATCGAATTTATCGTTTTTGGAATTATGCCAAGATTCAATTAAATAATCAGGATTACTGGATTGATCTATTATCAAAAGTTCAGACCATAACCCTTGTATAGTTTTAATTGGAGGGAAAGAAAATTTATTAAACAAATTTATTAATATATCGATTTCCCCTTTTAATTCTTTAATAACCGGATTTTCTGGTATTTTTTTAACTATCAAAAAAACAATTTCTAGAAAATATTCTTGCAATTCTTCTAAATCCGTTTTTAATGAAATTATTGTATATACATCTTCCTCCACTTTATTAATATCTGATTTGAGGAGACATTTTCGATTATATTGAATAGCAATAAATTCAAGATTAATGTCGATGTATCTCACATTTTTCGAATCAATACATTTGATGAAAAAAATAGGTTGTTCGGTAATAGAAATACCAATTTTATGATTTTTAATTGCAGGCAAAGAAGTAACATTAAAACTTTCGCCAATTTCGATAGCCTGTTTTTTTAATTCTTGAAAAATGTTAAAAATTGAATTCATATATTCTATTTAATTCCGACAAATGAATGCGCGAAATCTTCAGGGTAATAAATACCAAGTGTATATAAAACTTTCCCACCCCACCTTAAAGAAAGCGTGTCATCTTTTAAGGCAATTTTATGAATTTGAATACAGAGAGAATCTTCAAAGTTAATAGCTCTGTCCCCTGGATAAATTTCAGAACCTTTAGGATCTGGACCAGAAAAAATATTTTTTATTTTCAAATGTCCTTTTACATCTTCTAAACTTCTTTTTCTCCCTCCCAATACACTAAAACTCATTTCAAAAATATAGGCGTCTTTTAATCCTTTATTGTCAGCTAAATATCTTAAATATTGAATAGTTGAAGATTTCCTTAAAGCATCTGGCATATTTGCTATTTTAAAATCCTTAAGAAATTCAATAATTTTTTTGATTTCTAGTTTTACATATCGATGATTTCGATCGTCAGTTCTATAATCTTTAAAATTTTTAAATGTATGCTGACTAAGAAATTCTGAAACAAATGAATAATTTTCATCAATGTGTTGTAAAGCATTCAATTGTCTCCAACCGACCATTTTTTGTCTTATTACATCAGAGGATAAAATATTGTTTCTAGTTGGATTCATTGCGCCACTTAAAACCAACAATTGTTCAAGTTGAGGAAGAGTATTTTCCTTCAACTTAGTCCTCATAATCTCCTCATGCTCAACATATTCTGCATATTCAATTATAGAATCGTTGGGAAGAAAAACTCGACAGCTATCAAGATAATTTAACTTATATCCAAAGAACCTACAACGTTGTTGTATTGTATCTGCATTAGATTTACCTACACTATATCTTGGCATATATGAAACTGACAATCCCTCTACAGTATATCCTCTGTTAAGCATATCTGCACCTACCAAAATATGAGAAGTTGCATTGCTCCAATCAATTTCTCTTGATCCTGCGATTACTAATTCAATGTTAGTATCAAGTATAACTTGTAATACCTCATTAATAACTAAATCAAAGCTTGGGGGATTCTCAATTCTTCGAATAGCCTCTATATAATTTTCTTTGAATTCATTAATCAACTCAATTTTGCTGGGATCAATATCAGGCATATTAAGCCTTTCAGCCCAGCTATCAATCAATTTTTTAACCCAATTATTAAATTTTTTATTTGCATCCTTTTCGCTTGCAGCATGAATCATCATTGAGAGAAAATTTTCTTTCTCTTGAATATTAACTACAATTGCAACCCCCATTAAAAATAACTGCAATGCTTCAATTAAACTTTGCGGACAGTCTATTAGTTGGTTTTTTTTATGATGATAAACTTCATGATCCGGTATAGTATGAATTAAATCTGTATTATCCTCAAAAAAAGTTTTACCACCTGTATATGCTTTACCTGGTGTTAGTACTACGTGAAACTTTGGCGAAAGCAAATCCATAATATTAATCAAAATAGGCCCTTGAGGTGTGGCTGTATACTGAATATATGAATGATTAGGTAAACTCGCCCTAAGATTTAAAATGCTAGAATATGTTGTGCTAAAATCATCTTCCTCCCAATCTTCATGTTTACTATTTTTCCTTGCAAACGTGTTTAAACTTGCCTGATCAGCTTCATCATCAATAATTAATACACCATTGTTTCCTATGGATTCCGTTAGTTCTTGAGATTTGAAAATTTTTATCAAAGGATCTATATCCGTGTAACGCTTCATTACAGTAATTAAAATTGCCGGTTTATGCTTTAAACCTAAGGCATTTTTAATTTTTATATGAACATTACTATCTATTGTCGGACTTTGATATACTTTAAAAATAATCCTATTATCACTTTCAGTCAATAAATCCTTTTTTAATCTCTTAGTCGTCTGTTCTAATAAATTTACTTTTATGCCTGCGAAATAAATAATTATTCTAAAACCATTATCAATTGCTAATGCAGTTAGTGTAGTAAATGACATTGTTTTACCACTTTGAACATAACCTACTGCAATTCCTGTTGTACTACCTACCGTTTCAACTGGGTTTATACATTGACCAAGAATTTCGGTGGTTTCGTTTATTAGATTATCTCTTTCATCGGTATCAAGTTTAGTTAATCGACTAATTAAATCTCTTGTCCTGATGCCTTCTGAAATTTGAAAATTTGAAGAGTTTGGCTGAATTACTGTTATTGTTTCGCTCATAGTTAAATGTTCCTTAAAAAAGTATTAAAATTCATCCTGACATTTCCAGCGTTTCTTGTACCTTGAGATGGTGCTACAACTTCAGCCAATACTAATGAACGAATAATAGAAATTATTGGCTGATAATCCTCTTCATTTTTAAGTCGTTCAAATCTTCTAAAAAATGGATGTGCTAAATTTATTTTGTATATTATTGTTTTAACAAAAAATTCACCATCTTCAATTTGTAAAGAATATAAATCAGTTATCGTTGGCTCAGTAATTAATTCAACAGTCAACTTATATTCTTCATCTTTAATTTCTATAATCTCTTCGTGAGAATCAATTGCCTTTGCACTTCTAGTAAGTTTTTCATTTCGAGATGCAATGTTAATATTATCAATTTCTTTAAGAGAATTATTAACTTTTTCTATTAAATCACTATTTTCTTGCGTAGCTTTTTTTAATCTACTCACTATTTTTTTTGCTACATTTTCATCATCACTTTTGGTTTTTTCTTTTATGAAGTTTTCTGCTTGAGCATACAAATTAAATTCCTTTGAAGAAATTTCAGTCTGCAGAGCATCCATTAAAGCTTCCAGATCTCCTTGTTCTTGAAAACTACCTTTATTAAAACTAACTTCAAATCCATCCAATTCTAATTCACCAAAAATACGCTTATACCTAGGAGATCCTATTTGACCGCAAATTGCTTTGGGTCTATACTTTTCATCGTGACTGCCTTCTATCACCCTACCTCGTCTGAAAAGAGACAAACCATTAACTTCATTAGTACTCATGGTATTTAGAATAGCGATAAACCCAGTAGCCTTATATCTATCATAAGTAAATGATATTTCTTTTTTCCATTTAATTCTTTCTCCAGCTAAATTATTATGGAATGGGGCCTCTAATATTTCCGGATCCTCATAATTAAGTTCAATTTCATTTATATAAAGTTTCATATCTCCGCTTCGAATAAACTTTCTATAAATACTAGATAAATGTTTTTTTATTTTATCTAATTGCATCACCTTAGGTGAATTTTTGGATAATTTATTTAATACAATTTCAGTAAAATGTGTCGATTTTGTAGTGTGATAATTTTTTACTTTTAATACCTCTTGATCGTTTTCTAAAACTTGTTTCAGATCGAATTCAACAAAACGCTCCTCTTCCTCCTCTAATGCCGATGTTTTTACACTCCAAAAATCGGCGAGCCATATTGATGCTGTTTTCATTCCCATTCCAAACTCATGTAATCCGGTATTATCAATTGGAATATTAGCTGGCTCAAATGCTTTTAAAAATTTTTTTGAATCAATGCCTCCAGCGTTATCATATATTTTTATTGAATCATTTTCCCAGTCTATGTTTATTCTTACTTCAAATTGATATTTATCCTTATTTACTTTTCGTAAACGATCTTTATTGTCTTCATAACTCTGGACGGCATTATCTACATACTCTCCTAATGCAAACCAAACCTTATTATTTAAGTTTCGAAACTGTCCGTAAACACCAGTTTGAATTTTAATTGATACAGCTTCTATGTTGCTCATAATTATTCTAAAAGATTTTTAGCTATATTTTTAATAACACAGACATTTACAGCATTTCCAAATGCACGAAATGCTTTTGACGTTGTGTTTGGAAATTCTTTAAGTTCTTCCATACATTGTAATTTTGATGCCTCTCTTACAGTCATATACCTGCCAAGCCAAGGAAAGATTGGAATTTGAGTTGATGTTAAAACTAGGGCTGGGGAAAAATCAGGCATTTTTACCCTTATTCCCGAAGGTCTAAATTGCAAAATTTTGTCTTTAATTATTAATGGAATTTTATTGCCGCAATTCCACTCAAATTTTTGGTGACTGTTTTCAAAATCAATAATTTTAGGGATCCAATTGTCTAACCAATTTTTATGTTTTATGTAAAATTCTCGATTAGCTCTGATGTAATATTTTTTCCAATTTGGAAATTCCAATTGATTAGTTTTTGAATAGGTTGGCAAACATTCAAGTAATTGTGCAATTGATTGACCATTTATTTCTTGTCCAAATTTCCCTCTATATTTTTTTAGCTCATTAGATGATAAGTGTATAGTAGCTTTATTTTCAAAAGGATATGTTGCACCAAATTCCATTGCCCAAATTGGAAATCTTGGAACTTCTTCAGGCTTTAAATTATTTAAGAATTCCTGCCAAACCATTATATGGTTTATAGAATTAGACTTAATAGCTATAAATTCTTTTGGTTTCTCTTCAATTATTGACTTAATTGAAAGTGTACCTTTAAAATTACCTTCTGGTAATTCATATTTCCCTAAACCGCCTTTAGATTTTAATCTGCAAACAATATAAATCCTAGAACGGTGTTGCGGAACACCAAATTTATGAGGTGAAATAACTTTTTCTTTTACATCATAGTTTACGGAAAGTGTGTCGTAAATTAGTTGCCAAGTGTTACCCTTATCATGTCCTTTAAGATTTGGGACATTTTCTAAAAAAATAAACTCTGGTTTGTGGAAATCTGCAATTTCCATAATTCGATTAAAGAAATTGCCATTATTAACATCTTTAAGCCCGTTTTGTTTACCTGCTTTTGAGAATGGTTGACATGGAAAACCTGCACAAATTAAATCATGTTTAGGTATGGTATTAACTTCCACTTTAGTAATATCACCTGCGCAATCTATACCGTGATTAGTTTTATAGAGTTTTCTTAAGTCCTCATTTATTTCACTTGCAAAAACACATTTATGTCCTAATTCATTTAGGGCGATGTGAAAACCTCCTAGTCCTGCAAATAAGTCAATGAAAGTAATTTTTCTTTTAATCAATGTCATACTTTGTATATAAACTTTTAGACTTAGTTATAGATTTCTAATTATGAATAAGTTAATATAATCTCATCAGGCATACTTCTTACTATTCGATTCACCGGATCCATACTGTTAACATCAACCGTCAACAACCAACAGCCATCTTTTCCTTCTTGAATATGTATCATAGTTTCCGGATAATCATCTTTTAACCATAGCATTGCCCGCATACTCATTTTTAGCTTTATTGAAAACTTTTCCCCTGAATCATTAAAACCAAAAACATCTGGGTTCAACAGTTTGTGCTGTTCCTGAAATTTAGCGATTTCTTCTAGATTTTCAATGGATCCCATACGCTCCAATTTGAAATATTTATTTTGTTGGGATTCCACTTCAAACGCGCACAGGTATTGGTAGTTAGACGTAAAACCAATCGGTTCCACTAATCGGTCAGAGATGCTTTCACTACTAGCCGACTGATACTTAATAATGTTGATTTGTGTTTTATTTAAAATGGATTCATTGATTTGGGAAACCAATTTGGATAGGTGTCCATTTACAATGTTATTAGCTAGTATATTCGATTCTTCAAGTGAGGGCAATTTGGCCTTAATCGAGGCAACCAATGGGTTATTCTTAACCGATACCGTCAAGACCTCTTGGATTAAATGACTTTCTTCCTTGGTGAAAGGCTCTACAATTTGGTCGGCTTTTAAAAAGAATTTATTGTGATCATCCTTGCCTACCTCAAAACCCAATTCAGCCAACAGATCCATGTAGCGATAACAACTACGTTCAGATATCTCCAAGGAAGATGAAATCCTTTTAATGGTTTTAGCGGGAAAAGTTTTCAATAGGGTAATCAATTTGAAAACACGTAGTATTCGATTTTGATTATGCATATTAAGTGGTTTAGAAAATAAACTTAGCACAATATTTTCTGATATCGAATATCCGCGACCTTATATGGCGGAAAACTACATTATAACGTAAATACTTGACCGTTAAATAAATAATGAGACAGGTTGGGTCGCAAAAACAACTTTGACCTCACCTGACAAAGATATAGTTCACCTTTGGGGTCTAAAGAAAATCATATATGAAAAAATTTCGATTGACCTTGTTATTGGGAATGCTAAGCATTAGTTGTTTTGGCCAATCTCCTATTGAATCACCTTGTAACGATAGTTTGTATGTGTCTTTGAAAACCAAAGCTATCGGCCAAATGACTGACCGTGAATTCGCTTATTTCAACCAAAAAGAAAAAGATTGTGCTGAATACCGAAAGGCATTGATGCAAGAGGAGGTTAAAGTAGAAACATTGAATGTGGCCAAAAAAACAATGAATACTTATTGGATCATATTAATCATAGGCGTAGCAGCCTCTTTGATTCCATTATTGTTATTATAATAAGTTTTTGTGTTGTTTGATTTTTGTTTAATTGTTTTGTAAAAAGGGTTCCAATATTGGGACCTTTTTTATTCCTTAAAATTTCTCCGCCAAATAAGGTCACATACATAGCTCTGACCTTATTTGTCATTTTACATGAAGACCTTTGTGATATAAACCTGAAAATATGCAAGATCTAATTGATTTTTTACAATCCCTTTTCAACCCGAAGGAACCTGAGCTATCGCCCATTCCTATAGAAAACAATTAAAACTTAATCATATGAAAATCTTATTTGCCTCCTTAATCTGTTGTTTCCTTTTTGTAGGATCCACACCCAGCCAAGACGATGTTCACATCAACAAGGGCACCCAATTCATGGATGAATTTAAGTATACTGAAGCGATTGCAGAATTTGATATATCGATCCAAATAAACCCTAAAAACTGGTTGGCCTATTACAATCGTTCCATTTGCTATGGGGAAACTAATGAACGTCAGAAAGCATTTGATGGTTACGTTAAAGCCTATTCACTTAAAAAATCAGCGGTGACCAGCAATGGTTTAGGTATTGGGCATTTAGGATTAAATCGATTTGAAGAGGCTAGAAAGTGTTTTGCGATGGCCATCAAATTCGATAAATCCGATCATATCGGATTCTACAACATGGGCTTTGCACTAAACAGAGAAAAGAAATATGAAGAAGCATTGAGGTATTTCAATTTGGCCCTCGGAATAAAGTCTGATCATATAAACACCAAATTATCTAAAATGGATGTCCTGTTTACAATGGAACAATATGAGGCATGTTACATAGAAACAGAATCCTTAGTTTCCCTTGGTGTAGAGCAGAGTGATGTATATGAATATTTGGGCAGGTCATTAGTAAAATTAGGTAAGTCTGAAATGGCTATCGTAGCCTTTAATAAAGCACTAGTTATCGACCCCGAAAACTTGACCTCAGTCTTATTTCGTGCTGAAGCCTATAAGAATTTGGATCGATATGAAGAAGAAATTTCTGACCGTACTACTGTATTGAATGCTTTTGTTGAAGCAAAAGAATCTAATTTTATCATAGGTCAATGCTACTTTTTTAGAGGTACTGCCAAAGGGAATTCGGATGATCATACAGGTGCGATACAGGATTACAATAAGAGTCTGGAATATGAACCAAATCAAGGAGGAACCTATTTCAACCGAGCAGTGGCCAAGATTAATTTAGGTGATTTAGAAGGTGCTTGTCAGGATTATCATAAAGCGATCCAACTTGAACCTGCCTCAAAAGAATACTTTAATACATACCTATTAGAAGATGAAGGAGTATTTGACGACTTTTTAAAACATTGCGATATAGGGGAAGCACTTACTGATTTTAAATCGAGTATAAAAAGGCATAAAATGATTAAACTTTAGTTCTATGATAAACATACCTAATTTAAAACATGTAAGTGGAGAGCTGAATGTCATGGGCAATCAGGAGGTTAATGAGTCTCACTTCCCAAGTCTTGAAACCATCAAAGGTGATTTAATCATCGCTAAATCAGGCTTTAAGAAATTACCACCCAAATTAAACCACATCGGTGGCCGAGTGATCATCTCGAAATCTGATCCACAATCATTGGTCAATGATTTGATTCGAGCTTCAGAAAATGGGATGATTCAAGGGGGTAATTATTTTTGCGATTAAAATATGAACACTCAAGTATTCAAAATAAATAAAGAAGATTTGATCCAATACTTTGTTCGACATGAAGATGGTGAAATTATTTATCATAGAACTGAAAGTGGATTTAGAAATTACCGCACTATTATTTCGGTCGTAGTCAAATCATTACCACAAAAGGCCGAGGATTATAATATTAAATTAAATATGTTTTGTGCTGAGAAAAACCTCAAAAAGGACTTGACATTAACAATCGTTAGACAGAGTGAAGTACAACCTTAACAAATAAGAAAAATGAAAAAGACAAACCAAGCATTAGAAGATTTAATAAACAAAATCAATAAGGGTGAATTTCCTCATGAATACGAGCATTTTGGAGGAGCAGAATTAATCTTAACGAATGAGTCCGACCGACATTTTCACCCGGGTGACACGGTCGTGTATTCGGAACATGCATCGGCGCTGAGTTGGTTAGTTGAGGAGCTAGCAAAAGTCTATTCCTCTAAAATAGATTATGGAAGCAAATATGCATTTTATCCTAGAGTTGGCAAGGTGATGATAGAACTATTAAAAACCAATGAGGATCTGATTGATATTATGTTGGGAGTTGTAGACGCAACAGATAAAGAATGGGGAAATAATTAATTAGAAAAATTATCCTAACAATAAATATGAACCAACATCCCATTCAATATCTGATGGATAGTCCAGAACCTAGCAAATTGTTTTTGGAAGCACGTCAAATGGCTGGAGGCCAAATACAAGAACAATTTCGTCAGTTCAACAAGAGCCCTCTTCCAACCCAATACAATGGATTTAAATGGATAAAAGCTGAGTTGACCTATCCGTCATTCGACCATTTGACCTTTGCGTTTAAAAATTCAATTTTTTCGGTGCTGATTGAACTGATTGATAAAACCGGTTCATCATTGGCAGTTATTCAAAAAGACCGTTTGACTAAAGCCTGTACAGAAAACAACCTAATTCCTTGTTTATTCAAAATCCAATGCGTGGCCTTGAACAATGGATTTGACTTAAATACGATGAATGAGGTTTGGAATTTATATGATTTGGAAGGCGGTGAATTGGTAGATCCATTTGAATTGGCCACTGAAGATCCTCTGGAAATGTCGAACTGGGAACTAAGAAATTTCTCCATCCAAGTGGTTCGGAATCACATAGAAGAAAAGGGCCATGAAGTCCTCTCCTTTTGTGACCTTCCCGAGGTAAATCCTCAAATCTGGTTTCGTGATTTGGAAGAAAAAATCAGTTGGGTTATCGTTCAATATTCCACCGGGAAAGATATTCCAAAAGCTGATTCATGGAAGGATTTTGAACAGACCAACGAACAACTACTTCCTTTTGACGGATATTTTGCTGGCGTACAAATTTCATCAGAAAAGGATACACTTTTTCGTGGAGAAGGAATGTTTGTGAACTTCAAAGGGATGAAACAAATCTATCAATCCAAATAAGCCATGAACGAAACCAAACACGATTTTCTATTGGATTTATATGTCACGGAGGCTTTTGATGTGGTAACCCGAGAAGGTTTACCAGTAACTATAGGAGCCATCGATACCATAACAGAACATGGGCATCAGATGATTGGCTGGGTTACGGATAAACAAGGAATTAAAACTAGTTATGCGTGGGATTTGACTGGCAAAATGTATGGTTGGAACTTAGGTAATTACACCTATGATTTGTTTTTGGTGATTAAATAGAAATTTCAATTTAAATCTTCAATCCTTTAAATAAACATTAATTGTTATAATAAAAATTTGAAACTATAATTGCCAAATTAGATTAACATTAATTATTTAAATATGGAATCTTACGATGATGCTAAGTTATTTTTTAAAAAACATAATATTCATGAATCAATAACTATTGATGCAAAAGGGGTTGGTTTAACTAAAGAATTTAAAGGATTCATGAAGGATGAAGGTTATTACTATGCCTATAATGTAAATCCATGCGCCAAAGGTGGACATACAATAAGAGATAGATATTCTCATTGTATAGTTTGTGCACCTTCAAATATTAGATTTTTGCAAAGACCTAGTGAAGATGGTGATGTTTATATTGCTGGCAGTCAAAATGGCAAATTTCTGAAAATTGGTTGTACATCCTCTTATAAAAAAAGGGATGAATCTTTAAATCGAACGAAATATGCTAATGTAGGAGATTGGAAAATATTATATTCATTTAAAACAAAAGAAGCAGGCCATTTTGAAAATTTAATCCATTCTAGTCTTAGTGATTATTCAATTACAGATGTTATTTATTTGCATGGTGGCAAAATAGTGGATGCACATGAATTATTTAAATGTAGTTTTGATATTGCACTTTTAACAATTTATGATTTGATTGAAAAAAATGATATAAAAGGGAGTCAACTTTTCCTATTTAATGATTTTCAAAATAATTATGATTTTTAAAATAGAAATCACTTACGTTTAAAATACATTTCTAATTAATTTTCCTCCATTTCCTCCTATGTCTATTTCGATTGTAATAACTTTTGGAATTCAATCGATTCTTAAAAGCTCGACTGGAGGAACTTACTCCCATTCTTGCGTGTGATTTACTTAGACGACCTGTCTGTGTCGAGCCAGCTCGAACGTATGAACTTTTTCGGGTACGTTTCGAATAATCTATTGGCTTAGCATCACAACCTATTAGAAAAATATGAACCAATGTGATGAATAGGAGTTTTTTCATAGAACCATTTTTTATAAAATGAATCATAACCTGTATGGGTTCCGATATAAGGGCTAAAATCATGCTACCATGGCATCATACCCAAAAACGTTAATTCATCATTTCTTATTAGGAGTGTAATAAACTATTCTTCCTCCATCACACACATCTCTCCTATGAACAATTCGGATTTTCTTTCCATTTCTATTTTGTAATCCCAATATTATTCCATCAATTCCAATATCAAAAAGTGCGTTTGATGGTCTTTCTGAATTAGGGAATTGTTTCAGATATTCATCCTCCAACTCTTTCAATAAGATTTCCTTTGAATTCCATTCCATAATATTAATCCCACATCCCTGTAGGTTCAAACCTCAAACTCATTTCCTTACACTTTGGACAATGGTAATTCTCATTCATCAAAACATATCCTTCAAAAGAACCGAAACTCCAATCAAAGACAGAATCACTATATTCTTCAGAATCCACATCACTAACCTCCTTACCAAACATCACCATTTCCTTTCTACACTTCGAACATTTATTTGAGGGTGAATAGATGTTCCGAACACTTAAAGTTCTACAATCGTAACAGGAGAACGGAATTTTAACGGATTCTAAAAAATCCATCATTCCTCCGCCAACCAACATTTGTTTGAATGGAAATTTGCAATTTGAACAGTGTGGAGTAAGGAGTGAACCCATTTTATTTTGTTTCTAAAATATTATTTTCTGTCCAGTTGGTTTGAATACTCTATTATCCTTTTATTTCTTGAGGTGACGAAATCCATCACCCCTTTTTTATAAATCAAATAGTCAGATATACCATTAAATGTTGGCTGTGATTTGAAATTATCGAAAGGCAAATAGAATTTTACAGCATTATTTTCGTCCAACAAATCCTCAAGCAAAAAGAAATGGCAATATCCAATAAAACTATTAAACAAGTCAAAAAAGTGCTTATATCTCAATAAAGTATCATAGAGCGGACTTTCTTGTCCTAAGTAATATCTTCTGATACATTCCAAAGTCAAATCAAATCTATCGTCAATATACTTATTTACACCCCTTGCCTGATTAATTGTGAATAGGTCATTAATCTTTTTATTTGGAAACAAAATATAACCACCTATTGTGCTTCCTAAATTTCTCAATTCATCAACTTCTCTTTCAGGGATTATACTAATCAACCATTTTTTCTTTACTTGGTTCTTATATGAGTGCACAATTGAGTCGCTTCCTAAACTTAATGAGCCCAAACTTGATTTATGTGCAAGATATAGATTTGCTAGTGTATTCGACAAATCCATAAAGTCTCCGTTTGGTAATCGTTTATGCCAAAGAAATTGATGATACTTCCTAAGGGTTGGACTTTTTAAATCGGGGTCCCCGCCATTTGAATCACTATAAAAATTAAAAGCTATATCGATATTCATTTACTGCCCATTAGAAATCCTTTTTAATTCCGAATTTGATAGTATTACATTTAGCGAAATGTACCAATTTGTATTCTTCGAAACAATCCATTGTCCTCATATGACAATTTTATTGAGTTCTCAACTCGGTCTAAATCATTTTTATAGGTTCTGACATAAGGTCCAAAATCATACTGCTATGGTATATCTTAAACCAAGACGAGAAAACAGGAAAAGTACGAGTTTCGGGCCATTGGGATTTATCTGTGCAGGAGTAATTTAAACGAATTTCAAACAATACTTGATAGTTAGTTTCCAACCAATTCTCAAATTCATTTTTTGTTTCAAAATCTTCAATTAAAAACGAAATTGGCTCGAGGTTATTAATCAAATAATATACCTCAAGATGATTTAAATAAGTTTTCTCATTACTTAATAGAATTCTTCAAAAACTCCATTAAACCCTTTTTAGTTTTCATGTATATCGGAATTTGGTTGGTTAAAGTAGCAAACTTATACTCTTCTATATGCTTTTTAGAAGCATTTGCTTTGAACTCATCAAAAGCAAGTGTCAACGAAGATTTTGCACCTTGAATTTCTCCTTCATGTGTTTTGCTATGCTTGTGTTCAATTCTCTCATATTCATCGATATAACCCCACTTCCCATTTGAGTATTCTAGCTCAAAATCTGCCATCAATTCATCATCAGAAGGATCAGGAGAAACAAATAACTCTAAAAAATCTCCATCCTGAGGAAAATACTCGAAATCAAAAACATTAATAGAATTTAGACGTCTTTTTAAACTACGTAACGATATTATTTCATAAGGTTCAGGTTGGTAAAATTGCCCCATAACATTAATTACCTCACTACTTTGAATAAAGCGATGAAGAATCCAATGAGGTTTTTTTCGATCTAAATCTGAATCACAGGTACATAATTTAAAGGGTCCGTTTACATCACACATTTTCTTAAGGTCAAGGATGAAAGGTAAATCTAACTAAATTTTGAAATCTATGAATTTATTGACTTAAGATGGCGAAATTTTAATTTATTAGATGAAAATGTTTAGTTTACTTTAGGTTCTTGTTGAATTATAGGTTTTAAATAAAGAAAATATTGCAAAACAACTGTTTTGATGTCTAATAATATATCTAACTTTAAATTAAAATACTACCTTATCCATGAAACATTCTAAAAATTTTAATTCAGAGGATATAAAGCAATTTTTATTAGATCAAAATAAAGAAAGAATCCTTGAATTTATAAAAGACCGTATTTTTGAACGGTATATTTACCCTGTTGAAAATGTTCCCATTGAATTTAAAAATGGGTTCAATATGATGGCAAATGCTTGTTTGTCGATTGAGGCATTCATGAAAATCTTAAACCCTATTAAAATCTCTGACTCGAGCACTCGAACACTTACCGGTAAAGGTTTGTTTATTAGATTTTTTAAACAATTTCAATTTTTCGAATCATTTAAAATTTTAGGGGCTGAATTTTATAATGATGTACGCTGTGGTATTTTGCATAATGGAGAAACTAACGGATTATGGAAAATTAATAGGAAATTAGATACACCAATTTTAGATGGTTACAATATTAATGCGAACAAATTCATAATATCTTTAAAAGAAACAATTATTTTAAAACTGAATTCATATTTAGATTTAAGTTTTGATTCTGTTGAATGGGAAAATCTTATTATATCGGTAGAAAGAATTATTAATAATCACCATCGTTTTTATTTTGCTTATGGATCTAATATGAACGAGCAAAGATTAAGGCAGCGAATTGGGGATAATTTTATAACTATTGGAAGGGGGGTTTTAGAAAGATTTGAATTGAAATTTAATAAAAAATCGAGTCAGTATCCTTCTAATGGCGTGGCAAATATTGTACAAAATAAATATAAAACAGTAGAAGGTATTTTATACCAATTTATCGGTAGTGAAGATGATGTATTATGTTCAATAATGAAATTAGATCGCGCAGAAGGCACAAATTATAATCGAGAGATGTATAAAATCAAAATTGATCTAAGGGATAGTTATGGGACATTTGAATCTATGCCACAAGATCAAATTTTAACCTATATTTATATATGTAAAAATCCTTTATACATTGATTCTTCCTTAAAGCCTTCTGCTGAATATTTAAATCACCTTATTGAAGGGAAAAATCATCTCACCATATCTTATTTGAATTATTTAAAAACATTTCAATCGTAATTTTACAAATATGAATTTTACAAAAGAAAAACAAATAATTTTTGAACATATTCAAAATGGCACATTCCCTAAAAATTTTGAAGAATGGGGGGGTGCGGGTTTAATCATCACTAGTGATTTAAGTGTAATAGGGTACTCAACTGACCTAGTAGTTTATACAGACCATGCTAGTCCATATTCGTGGTTATTGACGGAATTATATAAAATCTATTCAGTTAAAATCGACTATTTAAATAAATACGTTTTTATTGGTGAATTTGGGGAAATAATTCAAAATGAAATTAAAAAAGATACAGATCTATTTACTAGTCTAGAAGAAGTGTTTCATTATACTGTAACTAAATGGGACGCTTTGCCAGAAAGGTCAAATAGTGAAAATCAAACTGAAGAGGAGGATGATAACGTTTAATTTTATAACCTAAATTATTTGTTAAACTATATTTTGATTATTTGTAGGTAGTATTTTTATTTGACCCCAATTCAAAAATATTAAAATAAATCTTTTGTTTTCCCCTACATTTCCTACACGAGCTACACTAAATTATGCAGCAAGTGTAGATGATGTAGGTTTTAAAAACATTTTATTTTTTCCCGACCCTGAAATAGCTATACGGATACCATTTGCCTGAGATGCAATAAAGAATTTTATGTTCATCATTTTTGACAATGGAATCGATATAGACAAATGTTCCAACAGTGAAATTGCCAATGGGTTTTATTACTTGTGCCCTAATAGGTGTAAATAGCTCCATGATGATTCCTTTGGGCGTAATAACCAGCAGTACATTGGGGTGTAAAAACTCGATTTGCTGTTTCTTTGCCATGCTAATTCAAATACCAATTTGACCCTTTACACTCTAGCCCGCGTTGAATCTGATGTGTAAACTCAAATGCATTCACACTACGATCTAGAAAGCTATCGATATAGCTAGATTTATTAGCACCGGTTAGAAGATTGTACATCCTCCAGAGGTTAATATCCCCATTCTGGTTACGACAGAAGGTTTGGTCTTGATAATAATCCTTGGCCAAAACACCCATCTGTGTATCGGTAAATAGTAATGGTGGAATATGCTTCTTTAAATCATTGGGTAAATACTGATATAGCCTAGCTCTTCCCATGATCTGGGCAAACTGCGATTCTGTGAGTTGATATTCACTTAGCTTCTGCATGGCTAATACATGCTCTTTAGCTTGATAATTATTTATCATATGCATCAAGGCATCCATGAGTTCTCCTTGACTTCTTACCCGCAGATCAAGCATAGCCCCATCGCTCCATACAGATAGATTGGAACACACTTTCACAGAGAACCCAATAAACACCTTAAAATGTTCATCAGCTCCCTTTCTGTTATTTAGCTTATCCATTCCGTAGGATTTAACTCCTCCTACGCTTAAGGATATATCTTGACCATCCACATCTTTATAGATGCTAGGAATATCAAATACAAACATTGCACGTTCGTAATACAACGTTTTCTCATGCTCTTCTAATTGCTGCGCTGGTTTATGTCTTGCATCAGGAACTCTTCCTTTGATGGGATGGGAGACTCGTATTGCAGGAGCTAAAATAGTCTCACCTCTAAAATAATGTTGAATGACATCTGAGGTGGATTGTATGAAATCGGCGTGTGAGATTAATGGTTCATTATCCTTGGTAAAAACAGGGATGATGTGCTTGTTTTGCATCTCATAAAGCTCCACTTCAATGGTATTTGATCCTATGAATTTTCCAGAACTTTTTAATTCACCTGCATTTGCTGCATCAGCTACATCGATGTACATATCAAAGGCTTCTGAGCCCATTGATATTGGGTTAATTATTACATTATTATTCATGATTTGTGGGGGTTAATTGGCTTGTAACAGTAGATAATTTGCCTGCCTTGAGATTGTGCTTACGCTTCTCGTAATAGGGCAAGAGCAAGTCATTAAACTGACTATATTGATTGTATAGACTAAGTAATTCTAGTATTGACGAAGCATTATTTATACGCTCTTTGATGTATTCTATTTGGGGTTCAAGTTCTTCTAAACACCAAGCAGAAATCTTCTCTCCAATGCTTGCTGATAAACGTTGTTCAGGCTTCCCAAAGAATAATCCCGTACGATCTTTACTGGCATGAGCCATGTTCTTGCTATCTAAATCAAATACGAGCGTAAATTCATAATCAAGCCCATCTCGTTGGACAGATTTAAGCCCAATTTTCTCAGGAACAGCTTTGCCATTTTTCTCAGAAAGCACATAGTCCTGCTTGGTACGGATGGTGGCAATGATATGTACGGGTGATTGAAGAATCTTTTGCACAAAGGCATTGTGCCGCGGCGTCACCTTGTTCCAATTGGTAAAGCTATTGCCTGTTAGTGAACTATGATAGTCCAATAAGTTTTCCCATTCATGGGTGATTGAATCTAATATGACTACTTCTATGCCTGATGCCACACAGTAATCAATAGCCTCCATGTATTTCTCAGGATCAAAAGGCGCTTTGAGGCTTAATACATGATATGCTCCCAAATGTGCATATAGATGCGATGATTCATTCTCAGTATCAATCACGGCTATTTTATCCCAGCTATGGCATAAGCCTAAAGCGATGTTTAAAGCAGAATATGTTTTCCCACTTCCACTAGGGCCCTGAAGAGCCATTTTTATCTTTGCCCTTTTTCGTTGGGCGATTTGTAATTCCATCATTGAATTGGTTATAAATGAAAAAAGGGGCATAGCTAAATGCTACACCCCTAAAACGAAACTAATTAAATTGATTAGTGAGAAACTATCTGCTTACCAAGAATAATTGGTTTGCTTATTTTCTTCTCTTCAACAATTTCCATTCTGCTTTCCCCAAGAAGCTCCATACTTCCTTTAGGACGATACGCGTAAGAATGTGCAAGCGTAATGATTTCACCTGTAGTTTTATTGGTGTATTCATAAGGATCTGATTCTACCCTTACAATATCACCATCAATCTGTTGGCCCACCATGAGTTTTGCCACTTCGGCATTAAAGGTGGAAGGAATTCTGCACTTACGACTGGTTGCGTAAAACTTCCCAGTGTTCTGGGATTGAACAAGCTCTAGTCCTCCTGACAGTTCAAGAAGGACAAATGTTTGGCCACTCGTTGAGTTGACCTTTTCCATGTAATCTGATACAATTACCATAGCGTTAAATGTTTAAAAATGAAATAATGCTAGGCTAGAATTAGCCCAGGGGGAGACACTCGCCTGCCCGAGCCCTGGGAGGGGTTGCAGTCGGGAATACCCTTAATGGGGGTATACATGGAAAATTTTAGGAATTTGAATTTTGGTGGGGGCTAACAGACCAAATTTTAATCGGATCAACACCTTATCAAGGTTATTATATCTCAATTTCTTTGACTTGTTCAATGTGATTTGAGTGAATTATCTCCAGATGCCATAGGTTTGGTTTTTACTCAAACGCTCCTGATTACTTGGAATTCTAT
>SXGQ01278536.1_pt1 | contig 25302 bp, 22 predicted proteins | sample 3178371 | NCBI WGS metagenome assembly SXGQ01 (sample SAMN11356859, study PRJNA531348) | freshwater metagenome | isolation source: freshwater sample F1-20 | place: China: Fuxian Lake, Yuxi | collected 2017-12-25 | reverse complement strand
GGGATCGTGTCCATACAGCGTGACTGAATCGAAAGCTGTGGACAATCGTTTGGCCGGCATGCCTTGCGACAAAAGCTTGAAGCGCCGATTGGTTCGGAAGGGATCGCCTTCGCCAGCAAACATGCGTGTCGGGTCTTCGTTGTCGCGTTTGAAAGCAAACGTGCCTGCGGTGTAGGGATAGCGCCCGGGGACGTTGTCCAACATCAACCATTGCAAGATATCGCCTTGGTCATGGAAGGTGGGCAATGCCACTTTGCGTACCGGCGTGCCGCTCAATGAACGCGTGACCAAACTGCTGCGAATTTCCTTGTCACGCACTTTCACCACCAGTTCGTCACCGCTGTAATCGGCTTTCAATGCGGGCCAATCATGGAGCAAGGCGCGGACATCGGCGTCTAGGCGTGCTTCACGCTCGTTGGCCAAGGCCAGCGAAGCTTCTGCGGCGCGCGGCTTGTGGGGCTTGCTGTCAGCCAACATCGCCGAGGCGGCTTTCAATTGCTGCACTTCGCGAGCGAGTTGGGCTTGCATGTGGGCGCGGCGTTTGTAGCCACGCACGGTGTCGCTGATTTCTGCCAGGTAGCGGCTGCGCGAGGAAGGGACGATCGGCGTTTGGTGCGAACTGTGGCGTACCGAAGCCAGCGGCAAACGCGCATGCGGCAAGGCCAACCCCAGGGCTTGGAGTCGTGGTTTCATGGCTTGGTAGAGCGCCGTCACGCCATCGTCGTTGAAATGCGCGGCCATGGTGCCGAACACGGGCATCTGTTCAGGCGGGGTGTGCCATGCTTCGCGGTTGCGTTGCACTTGCTTGGCGACATCGCGCAAGGCGTCTGCGGCGCCTTTGCGGTCGAATTTGTTGATGGCCACAAACTCGGCGAAGTCGAGCATGTCGATTTTTTCCAATTGGCTGGCGGCACCAAATTCGGGGGTCATCACATACAACGGAATATCCACATGCGGCACGATGGCGGCGTCGCCTTGACCGATGCCGGAGGTTTCCACCACCACCACATCAAACCCAGCGCATTTCACCGCAGCGATCACGTCTGGCAAAGCGGCGCTGATTTCGCTGCCAAATTCGCGCGTTGCCAAAGAACGCATGAACACGTGTTGGTTGTTTTTATGGGGGTCAGGTTCCAATTTATTCCACGGCGAAATGGCGTTCATGCGTATGCGGTCACCGAGCAACGCGCCTCCGCTTTTGCGGCGCGAGGGGTCGATGGAAATGACAGCGATGCGCAATGCGTCTGCTTGGTCAAGCCGCAAGCGGCGGATCAATTCATCGGTCAGCGAAGATTTGCCCGCACCACCAGTACCCGTGATGCCCACCACCGGCGCAGTGATGGTTTTGGCTTGGGTGCGCAGCGCATCTCGCAGGTCTTGCACCACAGGGCTTTGTGCTTCAAGCGCGGTGATGAGCTGGGCCAACGCCCGCCAGTGCTGGGGAGTATGACCTTGGATGGCGCTCAAGCGGGTGGGTGCATGAGCGGTCAAATCCTTGTCACAGCGCATGATCATTTCGCCGATCATGCCTTGCAGCCCCATGCGCTGCCCGTCTTGCGGGCTGTAAATCCGGGTCACACCGTAGGCTTGAAGCTCAGCGATTTCATCGGCAACGATGACGCCGCCACCGCCGCCAAACACTTGGATATGCGCGCCGCCACGCTCTCGCAGCAAGTCGACCATGTATTTGAAATATTCGACATGGCCGCCTTGGTAAGAGCTGATCGCAATACCTTGCACGTCTTCCTGCAAAGCGGCAGTGACCACTTCATCCACCGAGCGGTTGTGGCCCAGGTGGATGACCTCGGCACCCATGCCCTGCAAGATTCGCCGCATGATGTTGATGGCGGCGTCATGCCCGTCAAACAAACTGGCTGCGGTGACGAAGCGCACTTTGTGGGCGGGTTTGTAGGCAGCAAGCGCCTGGTGTTCAGCGGACAAATCGGTCATGGTGTGGAGGCGGTTTGCACCGTCAAAATACAGCAAAGAAACAGGTTACTGACAGGTAAACCAAAGATTTTAATTGACGTAACGTCAATCATAGCTTGAAGCCACTCCCTGCCGGCAAGCAGTTCTTGGGCAGCGCCCGGGCCCATGAAACACCGGTTTGCCTCCCGCTGAGTGCTGCCGTTTGCCCAATACCCCCGTGTTCTATAATGTTGTGCTGGTTTTTAACCCCCAAGCTTTGCTGAGGAATCACATGTTCAAAGCCTTCAATATCGTTTTTGCCTTACTTTTTGTGGTGTGCGCTGGTTTGCAATGGAATGATCCAGATCCTTTGATATGGATTCCCTTGTACCTGCTTGCCGCCTTGTCTTGTGCCTATGCCTTCAAGGGCATCGTGGCTAAGCGCTTGAATATATTCAATATCGCTTTGTACTCCGTTTACGCGATTTACCTGTTTGTGGCGAAAGATGGCGTCATTTCTTGGGCCACGGAACACCATTTCGATTCTTTGACCCGCTCCATGCTGGCGTCCGCGCCTTGGATAGAAAACACCCGCGAATTTGGTGGCTTATTCATCATGCTGGTGGTTTGCGCTGTGAATTTGTATGTCAGCAAACAACAGGTATCTGCAGAAACCTTGGACGAAGCTGACGATCAGCACGCCAACGCCTGAACCATTAACCCAACGAAAGCCTGTATGTCTTTTCCAAAAATTCTCACACTGATTGTTGCTTGCGTGTGTGTTTCGTCCAATGCATGGGCTGAAACCTCCATCCAATTGGTCAAAGTCGTGGGCGGGTTGAACAAACCCTTGGCCATGGTGCAAGCCCAGGGCGATTCGCGCATGTTTGTCATGGAACACGAAGGGCTGATCAAAGTTTTGGAAAATGGAAAAATCACCCACACGCTGTTGGATATGACCTCCAGAGTGCTGCCATTCAACTCGGATTACAGCGAAACGGGTTTGCTGGGCATGGCGCTTCACCCTAACTTTCACAAAAATGGCAAGTTGTATGTCGCTTACTCAGCGCCTTTAGGCTCTGACAGCACCGTGGCCCCGGCGGGTTATTCGCATCTGAATGTGGTGGAAGAGTTTGTGGTGGCTAAAAACGCCAAAACCCCGATCGATCCTCTTTCAGGCCGGCGCATCCATTCTCTGCCTTGGCCCCATTTCAACCACAATGGACATTGGATCGGCTTCGGCCCAGACCAAATGCTCTACATATCAACCGGCGATGGTGGCTACGAGGCGGAGTGGACAGACAAAAAAGCCAACTACAACAGCCAAAAGTTAGACAACTATTTCGGAAAAATACTGCGCATTGATGTTTCTCAGAGCACCAAAGGAAAGCCTTATCGGGTGCCTGCAGACAATCCCATGGTCAAAGTCGCGGATGCGCTGCCTGAAATTTGGGCATTCGGTTTGCGTGACCCTTGGCGCTGTTCATTTGACACCAAAGGCCGCAAGCAACTGATTTGCGGAGATGTCCAAGAGGATAGCTTTGAGTCGATCAAAATCATTGAAAAAGGCAAGAACATGGGTTGGCCGATCGTCGAAGGCTATATGCGCTGCTTTAGCTGGGAGAATCCCCAGGCCCACAAAGACAACTGCGATAAATCAGCCATCAATCCAGCTGTCATCGAATACCCGAATTGCTCCGCCGTCCCGACCGGTTGCAAAGGCATCTCTGTGGCAGGTGGCTACATACACCGCGGCAGTTCCGCCAAATTACACGGCAAATACATATTTGGTGATTGGAGCAAGCGGTTTGACCAAAACGACGGTCAAATATTTGTGGCTTCGCCCACCCAAAAAGGTGCGTGGGCCATGGTGGACACCCAGATCAAACTCAGTGAGCCGACCGCCAACGGAAAACTGCCTTACATATTGTCGTTTGCCCAAGATGCCAAAGGCAATGTATATGCTTTGACAGCCGTCAACAGCAAGCGAAACAAAGTGTTCGAAGACACCATTTACATGGTCAAAGCCGACTGAACACCGGTCCCAGGCGCATACACGCCCAAGACAGTTACTGATCGATCGACAGGCCGGCAACGCCCGGGCGGCGTGCCAGCCAATCGCTGGCAGCCTCCTCATAAGCCAGTCCCAAACCAAGCACGGCCAGATCGCCGCGCGGTTGGCCGATCAATTGCATGCCCATGGGCAGGCCTTGCGGGTTAAAGCCGCACGGCACATTCAGCGAGGGCAAGCCTGCCAAGCTCGGGTAGAGCACCACTTCCATCCAGCGGTGGTAAGTGTCCATCTTCACCGTGCCATGCGCGGTGCGGATTTCAGCCGGCCAACGCGTGTCGATGCCAAACGGCCATACCTGTGCGCTGGGCATGACCAGAATGTCAAACTTGCCCAGCAGCTTGAGCATGTCCTGATAAAACACGGTGCGCTCGGTGCTGGCTTGGAGAAAGTCATGGGCTGTCATGCCAACGGCTTGGTCATATTCCCACAGCGCTTCAGGTTTGCACGCATCGCGGCCACGCGCAACCATGGGCGCGATCCGAGACGCTGTCAAGACGCGCCGCCACGCCAGCCAGGTTTGCCACACCGCCGTCGGTGAAAAAGTGGCCATGGCGGGCTCAACATGCGCGCCCAAATCGGTCAAGCGTTGCAAACCGTTTTCGCAGGCTTGCAAGATACCGTCCTCCATGGGCAAATAGCCGTTCAAATCACCCAGCCAACCCACGCGTATTTGCCGTGATTTAGGCCGCAGTTGTTGAGACCAACCCTGGGGCAAATCGTCCAATGACAGTGGCGAGCGCGGGTCAAAGCCCGACATGGTTTCCAACAAACGCGCCAAGTCGCTGACATGCCGAGCCATCGGGCCGTCTGTGCCGAGTTGACTGACCCAAGCATCATTGACCGGATAAGCAGGCACCCGACCTTGCGATGGGCGCATGCCAAACACGTTGTTCCAAGCGGCCGGATTGCGCAAGCTGCCCATGAAATCAGAGCCATCGGCCAACGGCAACATGCGGTGCGCCAAAGCCACTGCGGCACCACCGCTGCTGCCACCAGCGGTGTGAGCTGGGTTGTAGGCGTTGCCAGTGGCGCCAAATACTGGGTTGAACGTGTTCGAACCCAAGCCCCACTCAGGCGTATTGGTTTTGCCAATGACAATACCGCCTTGGGCTTTGAGCCGCTGCACCAGCAACGCATCTTGCGCGGGAATGTTGTCGCGCAACAGCACAGAGCCGCAGGTGGTGGGAATGCCCGCCACGTCGACCAAGTCTTTGAAAGCCAGCGGTATGCCATGCAGCCAGCCGCGGGAATGGCCACGCGCCAGTTCTTGGTCACACACATCGGCTTGAGCCAGCAGCAGGTCGTGGGCTTGCAAATTGACCACGGCGTTGAAGCGCGGATTCACCACAGCAATGCGATCCAAAAAAGCTTGCATCACCTCGCGGCAAGAGTACTGCCGCGCATGAATGGCTTGCGACAGGGCGGAGGCGCTGAGTTCATAAATAGCCATGTTGACTTGATCCAAAATGAATTCGTTTATATTGAAGCCGATATTGGAATGTAGCCGCCCACGGGCCAAGGGGAAATGCATGTCGCGCCGAATGTTTGTTCAAACCATCGCCACATTGGCCATGGCTTTTGCTTTTGTTGTGGAACTGCACGCACAAACCACCGTGCCTGCCAACAAGGTGTTTCGTTTTGTCCCCCATGCCAATTTGGCCGTGCTAGACCCTATATGGACCACGGCCTATGTCACCCGCAACCACGGCTACATGATTTACGACACCTTGTTTTCAGAGGATGCCAAAGGAAAAATTCAGCCGCAAATGGTGCAAAGTCACAGCACCAGCAAAGATGGCAAGGTCTGGACCTTCAAGCTGCGCAGCGGTTTGGCGTTTCACGACGGCAAACCCGTCACCAGTGAAGACGTGGCAGCCTCGCTCAAGCGCTGGGCTTCGCGCGACGCCATGGGCGGTGTGCTGTTCAATTTTGTGGACAAGCTAGAAACACCCGAAGCCGATACCTTGCGCATGGTGTTGAAAGAACCTTGCGCGATCGTGTTGGAGGCTTTGGGCAAGGCGTCTTCGAATGTGCCGTTCATCATGCCGGCGCGGATTGCGGCCACGCCGGGTACCGAACAAATCAAGGAACACATTGGCTCTGGCCCGTTCGTGTTCAAAGCCGAAGAATTCAAACCCGGCTCGGTGGCGGTGTATGAGCGCAACACCAAGTATGTGTCGCGCAGCGAACCGCCTAGCGGACTCGCTGGCGGGCGACCGGTCAACTTTGACCGCGTGGAATGGGTCATCATCCGCGACCCGCAAACCCAATTCAATGCCATCTTGGCCGGTGAAGTCGACATGGTGGAGCAGCCGAGTTTCGAACAATACGAAACACTGAAAAAAACCGCAGGCGTCAAGATGGATGATTTCGCGCCTGCAGGTTTTCAATACATCATGCGGTTCAACCATTTGCATCCGCCTTTCAACAACCCGAAGATTCGCCAAGCCGCCATGCTCGCGGTCGGGCAGCAAGCGTTCATCAACACCCAAGTCGGTGTACCGGAGTTGGTGCGACTGTGCCGCAGTATTTACCCGTGCAGCTCACTTTATGCGGATGAGAACACACCGGGCTTTACCGGCGTGGCCAACCCCGCCAAAGCGCGTGAACTTTTGAAAGAGGCCGGTTACGACGGCCGCCCGATTGTGATGATGCGGCCCACCGATTTGTCGGCCATCACCAAATTGCCCTTGGTGGCCAAGCAGCAATTAGAAGCGGCGGGATTCAAAGTCGATTTGCAGCAAATGGACTGGGCTTCGCTGGTGGCGCGACGCGCCAAAAAAGAACCCCCTGCACAAGGTGGATGGAACATGTTTTTCACCACGTGGAGTGCGCAAGACATTGACAGTCCGCTGACCAGCGCCATGCTCAATGCCAAAGGGGCAGCCGGTTGGTTTGGCTGGCAGGACGAGCCGCGGATTGAAGCCTTGAAGGCGAAATTTGCGCGGGCCCAAGAGGTCGCCGAGCGCAAGAAAATCGCCAGTGGTATTCAGGCCTTGGTGTACGAAACCGCTGCTTATGTGCCACTGGGCGAATACCGCAATCCGACGGTCATGCGCAACAACGTCAGTGGTTTGCTGCAAACACCGGGCATTCCGGTGATGTGGGGATTGGCCAAGCGCTGACATGACAACTTTTTTGATTCGGCGTTTGCTGGCCGTGCTGCCAGTGCTGCTGGTGGTGTCCTTGCTGGTGTTTTTCATGCTGCGGCTGGCGCCCGGTGACCCGGCGGCTGTCATAGCTGGCAACAACGCGACCAGCGAAGACATTGCGCAAATTCGCGAGCGCATGGGATTGGATCAACCGATTCCGATGCAATATGCGCGCTGGCTCAAGCAGGTCGTGCAAGGCGATTTGGGCTACTCGTATTACCTGAGCAAACCCGTGACCGCTTTGGTGGCACAACGCTTGGAGCCGACGCTGTCGCTGGCACTGGGCACGGTGCTGCTGGCGGTGTGTATCGCGGTGCCATTGGGCAGTCTGGCTGCGTGGCGCATGGGAGGATGGTTAGACCGCGGTCTCTCGGCGTTTTCCGTGGCAGGTTTTTCGGTGCCGGTGTTTGTCATTGCCTACCTGTTGATTTATGTGTTTGCCATGCAATTGCAGTGGTTACCGGTGCAAGGCTATAAGCCGTTGGGAGGACCACAGTCGCAAGGCACGTGGGCTTGGATGCGGCAACTCATCTTGCCTTGGCTGACTTTGTCGACGGTGTATGTGGCATTGATTGCTCGTATCACCCGTGCGAGTGTGTCTGAAGCATTGCAAGAAGACTACATACGCACGGCGCGGGCCAAAGGCTTGAGCGAGCAAACGGTTTTGGTGCGCCATGCCTTGGCCAATGCAGCGGTGCCCATCGTTACCGTGGTCGGCATTGGCGTGGCGTTGTTGATTGGCGGAGTGGTGGTGACCGAAACCGTGTTTGCCATTCCAGGATTGGGGTCGCTCACCGTAGACGCGGTGCTCAACCGCGACTTCCCTGTCATCCAAGGTTTGGTTTTGTTGTTTTCACTCAGTTATGTATTGATCAATTTGCTGGTGGACAGCAGCTACGTGTGGTTAGACCCGAGGATTCGCCACTGATGGCCACGCTTCAACAACGTTTATGGGACCACGGCTCGGTCCGCTTTGGCGCAGCTGTGTTGTTGTTGGTGCTGGGTATTTCACTGGCCGCACCGTGGCTGGGCACGGTAGACCCCGCTGCGATGGATGCGAACACCATTAACCAAGCGGCGGGTAAAAGCGGTGCTTTCCAGTTGCCTGACGGCAGTGTGGTGCAACACACGTTTTGGCTGGGCACGGACAACTTTGGCCGCGATGTGTACAGCCGTGTGATGTATGGTGGTCGCATATCGCTGGTGGTGGGTGTGTGTACCGCGCTGTTGGCGTTGTCGCTGGGCGGCGTGTGCGGCATGTTGGCGGGATATTTCCGCCAGGTTGACGCGGTCTTGATGCGGTTCATGGATGGTTTGATGGCCATTCCCGCCGTGCTGTTGGCGATTGCTTTGGTCGCGGTATTGGGGGCGAATGTGGCCACGGTGGTGGTGGCCATCGCTATACCCGAGGTACCGCGCGTCACGCGTTTGGTGCGGTCGTTGGTCCTGAGTTTGCGCGAAGAAGCCTATGTCGAAGCCGCGCGTGCCTTGGCCACGCCAACGGTGGTGATCTTGTGGCGGCATGTGTTGCCCAATGCCATGGCGCCGTTGCTGGTGCAGGGCACATTTGTGGCGGCATCGGCGGTGCTGACCGAGGCGATATTGAGTTTTCTGGGGCTGGGTTTGCCGCCAGATGTTCCGACTTGGGGCAACATCATGGCCGAGGGCCGGGTGCAGTTCAGCATGCAGCCCGGCAACGTCTTGTTTCCGGCGATGTTTTTGGTGCCCACGGTGTTGGCCATCAATCTGCTGGGGGACGGTTTGCGCGATGTGCTTGACCCCAAATTTGCCAAGCGGGTAGGGTGATGGACACACCGGTTTTGTCTATCAACCAGCTGTCGGTCGCTTTGCCTGCAGGGGCAGACCGCGCCTATGCCGTGCAAAACATTTCGCTCACGCTCGATGCGGGCGAAACCTTGTGCGTGGTGGGCGAATCCGGTTCGGGGAAATCGGTATTGGCCATGACGGTCATGGGTTTGCTCGCCCGCGAGTTGCGGGTCAGTGAAGGCGAGATCATGTTGCAAAACGTGGCCTTGTGCAAAGCCGACGAAAGCCGTTGGCGCGCTTTGCGAGGTCGGGCCATGGGCATGGTGTTTCAAGAGCCGATGACCGCGCTCAACCCGGTGATGCGCTGCGGCGAACAAATTGACGAGGTGCTGCGTTGCCACACCGATTGGCAGGCAACGACCCGGCGAGAAGCGGTGTTGGACATCATGCGTCAAGTGCGTCTGCCTGAACCGGAACGCATGTTGGACAGTTATCCGCACCAACTCAGTGGCGGTCAAAGACAACGCATCGTCATCGCCATGGCCATGGTGCTCAAACCCGCCTTGCTGATTTGCGACGAACCGACCACCGCGCTAGATGTCACCACGCAACAAGAGATTTTGAAATTGATCCGGCAACTGCAACAAGACAGCGGCACTGCGGTGTTGTTCATCACGCACGACCTGGGCGTGGTGGCGGATATTGCAGACCGGGTGTTGGTGATGCACAAAGGCTTGGCGGTTGAACAAGGCCATTGCCAGCAAGTGCTCAAGCAGCCAGTGGCCGATTACACCCGCGCCTTGTTGGCAGCGGTGCCAGGCATGACGCCACCAGCGGCCAGGCCATTGCCACAGACCCCGCCCGTGCTGCGGGTGCAAGGCCTGGGCAAAACCTATGTCAGCCGCGAATCGTGGATGCGCGTGCGACGCACCGATGCATTGCGCGACGCGAGTTTGTCGTTGCGAGCAGGCGAAACAGTGGGCATCGTCGGTGAATCGGGGTCGGGCAAATCCACGTTGGCGCGTTGTGTGCTGCGCTTGATCGATCCCGATATCGGCGATGTGTTTTGGGGGCAAGACAATATCGCTGGCTTGTCAGAGGCGCAATTGCGGCCACTGCGTCACCGCATACAAGTGGTGTTTCAAGACCCCAACCGATCGCTCAATCCGCGCATGCGCGTGGGCGAATCCCTCGTGGAAGGGGCGCGCAATTTTGGTTTGAACAACCAACAAGCGCAGGAACGGGGCAGGGCCTTGCTGGCACAAACCGGTTTGCCTGCCCATGCTTGGGACCGTTATCCCAGCCAGTTCAGCGGGGGTCAGCGCCAGCGCATTGCCTTGGCGCGTGCATTGGCTTGCCAGCCTGACGTGTTGGTGGCGGATGAAGCAGTCAGCGCGCTGGATGTGTCGGTGCAAGCGCAAATTTTGGAGTTGCTGCGCGAAGTGCAGCGCAACATGGGTTTGGGGCTGTTGTTCATCACGCACGATTTGCGTGTGGCTGCGCAACTGTGCGACTCGGTCATCGTCATGCACCAAGGCCAGATCGTCGAGCACGGCGCCACTGCACAGTTGTATGCCAACCCACAACATGCGTACACGCGAAATTTGTTGGCGAGTGTGCCTGGGGCCAGTCCATGACGCATGTGTTCATCGCGGGGTTTCAGCATGAAACCAATACCTTCGCGCCCAGCTTGGCCGATTGGGAAGCGTTCAACCGAGGTGATGCTTTTCCGGCCTACATACGCGGCGAGGCCATGCAAACCCAGTTCACCGGCGTCAATATTCCGGTGGGCGGATTTATCGATGCCGCCAAACGCCATGGTTGGAAGTTGTGGCCGTCGGTTTGGGCGGGTGCAAGCCCGTCGTCGTTTGTGACCCGCGAGGCTTTTGAACGCATTGCATCCGATCTGTTGCAGGATCTCGCGCAAGCTTTGGCGCAAGGTGTGAATGCGGTGTACTTGGATTTGCACGGTGCCGCTGTGGCAGAGCATGCGGACGATGCGGAAGGCGAATTGCTGTCACGTGTGCGTGCGCTCATCGGCGAAAACATACCTTTGGTGGCGAGCTTGGATTTGCATGCGAATGTGACGCGTCGCATGCTCGATTTAGCAGATGCCTTGGTCGCTTACCGCACCTATCCGCATGTCGACATGGCGGAAACCGGCGAGCGCGCTGCGCAATTGTTAAAGCGCAGAATGCAGTTGGGACGGCGTCAGGCGGTGGCGGCGCACCGTTTGCCTTATTTGATTTCGCTCAATGCGCAATCGACGTGGACACCACCGGCCCAAGGCATTTTTGCAGCCATGGACGACATCGACCGTTCGCAGCAATCGGTGGTGAGTTTTTGCATGGGCTTTCCTGCGGCGGATTTTGAAGAATGCGCGCCCGTGCTGTGGGCTTACGCCGACAGCGCAGCGCAAGCGCAACAAGCCGCCGATGCCTTGCTGGCTTTGGCTTCGCCTGCCGCACAGTGGCGCATGGATTTTTTGTCAGCCAGGCAAGCCGTCACCCAAGCCATGGCATGGGCCGAGCAACACCCGCAACCGGTGTTGATCGCGGACACGCAAGACAACCCGGGCGCGGGCGGCGACAGCAACACCACCGGCATGTTGCATGCACTGCTGCAACAAGGCGCTGGAAAGCGATTTCCTTCGGCGGTGGCCTTGGGTCTGCTGTATCACCCCGAGGTGGCTGCCAAAGCCTGTGCGGCCGGTGCAGGTGCCGACATCGATGTGGTGCTCGGCGTGTCGGTGCCCACCTACAGCGGCATGAGCGATGCGCCTGTGTCCGCCCGCGCCAAGGTGGTGTCGGTGAGCGACGGACGGTGTGTGCTCAAGGGACCGATGATGCGCGGCATGGTCAGCCGCTTAGGACCCAGTGCTTGCTTGCACATAGAAGGCGTGCTGGTCGCTGTGGTGAGCGGCAAAGCGCAATTGTTTGACCGCGAAATGCTGCGCATGCTCGGCATGGTTCCTGAGGCGATGAAATTGATCGTGCTCAAAAGTTCCAACCATTTCAGGGCCGATTTCGAACCCATCGCCAGCAAAGTGCTGGTGGCCAAGGCCAGCGGGCCGATGGCGGCAGACCCGGGCGATTTGCCTTGGCGCAAGCTCAGTGCCCACACCCGCACCCGCGCATGACTCAGAGGAAAACCGATGGATGATTTGACACAACGCACAGCCGAGCAACTGCTGGCGCTTTACCGCACTGGCCAAGCTTCTCCCGTGGAAGTTACTCAGCAAGTGTTGCAACGCATATCCAGATTGAATCCTTTGCTCAATGCGTTTTGTTGGGTCGATGAAAACGCAGCCATGGCCAGTGCGCAACGCAGCGAACAGCGTTGGCAAGCGCACCGACAACATGGCAGCGCCGTGGGTGGGTTGGAAGGCGTGCCCGTATCGATCAAAGATTTGATTTTGACCAAAGGCTGGCCTACCTTGCGCGGCAGTCGCACGGTGAATCCCGATCAAGCGTGGGAGGTGGACGCCCCGGTGACGGCAAGATTGCGCGAGGCAGGTGCGGTGTTGCTTGGCAAAACCACCACGCCCGAATTTGGTTGCAAAGGCGAAACCAATTCCTTGTTGACTGGCATCAGCCGAAACCCTTGGAACACCGAGCACACCCCGGGTGGATCATCTGGCGGCGCATCCGCGGCAGTGTCGGCGGGTTTGGGCCCGTTGGCGGTGGGTACAGACGGTGCAGGCAGCGTGCGTATTCCTGCGGCGTTTTGTGGCAACGTCGGCATGAAGCCCAGCTTCGGGCGCGTGCCAGCCTATCCGCTGTCGCCCTTTGGTTCGGTGGCGCATCTGGGGCCACACGCCATGAGCGTGGCCGATGTGGCGCTGATGATGAACACCATCACGGCGCCGGACGCACGCGATTGGACCGCATTGCCCTTTGACCCGGTGGACTACACGGCCTCGTTGCACCAAGGCGTCAAGGGCTTGCGTGTGGCGTATTCGCCGACCTTGGGATATGCGAAAAATGTGCATCCGGACATAGCGGCGGCAGTGGAAAAGGCGGCTTTGTATTTGAAACAACTCGGCGCGTATGTCGAGCAAACCGACCCCGGTATCGAAGACCCGTTAGACATCACCACGGGTTTGTGGTTTGCAGGTGCTTATCAAGTGTGGCGCACGCTCAATCCATCCCAACAGGCTTTGACCGATCCGGATTTTGCGGCACAAGCCGCGTTGGGCGAACGCTTGGATGTGAATGCGGTTCACCAATTGAACCAAAGGCGCGGCCTGCTGGGCTCGCACTTGCGACAGTTCATGCAGCGATTCGATTTGATACTCACGCCCAGCACCGCCGTGCCCGCCTTCCCAGCCCGGCCCGCAGGACACAGCCCGATGGATTCGGCGGCCATGTTGGGTTGGACACCGTTCAGCTACCCGTTCAACCTGTCGCAACAACCGGCGATCAGTCTGCCCTGTGGCTTGACCCGCGAAGGATTGCCCATGGGCGTGCAATTGGTGGGCCCAATGTTTGGAGACGCGTTGGTGTTGCGTGCGGCCAAGGCGCTGGAATCGTGTCACGACTGTTTGCGACCTTCATTGGGTGTGGGTCAGGTGCCCGCCCCAGTGTCCGGTGCCTGAATCGGTGCTTGCTGGCGCATAATTCGCGGCTCTTTTCCTACTCAGCTGCCATGACATTCATTGCCCTAGACGTTGGCAACACCCGCCTCAAATGGGCCATGTATGCCAACCATTCGGTGGACGCACCTTTGGTGGCGCAGGGTGCAGTGTTTTTAGAAAACATCGACCGCTTGGCCGACGAAGATTGGAAACCCTTGCCACCTGCCACCCGCATGTTGGGCTGCATCGTGGCGGGCGACGCGTTGCGCCGGCGGGTCGACGAACAACTGGAGCTGTGGGACCTGATGCCGAGTTGGGTGGTGCCCTCGGCCAGCGAAGCGGGTTTGCACAACGGGTACGACCACCCGACCCGATTGGGGGCAGACCGCTGGGTCGCGATGGTGGGCGCATTGGCACGCATGCGCGCTCAGACCGCCGCAAGTACGCCGCGACCGATGGTGGTGGTCATGGTCGGTACCGCGGTGACGGTGGAGGCGATAGATGCGCAAGGCCATTTTTTGGGCGGATTTATCTTGCCCGGCCACGGCATCATGTTGCGAGCGCTGGAGTCTGGCACTGCGGGATTGCGCGTGCCCACCGGCGAAGTGCGTGAATTTCCCACCAACACCAGCGATGCGTTGACCAGTGGCGGTACCTTCGCGATTGCCGGTGCGGTCGAGCGTATGTTGCAACATGTGCGTGCGCATTGCAAAGCCGAGCCCTTGTGCTACATGACAGGCGGCGCCGGTTGGAAGATGGCGCCGAGCATGTCGGTGCAATTTGAATTGGTCGACAGTTTGATTTTTGACGGCTTGCGACAACTCGCTGCGTCGCGTTTCAGCGCAAACTAGCCACTTGCACCGTGCAGTCGTAAAACACCGGCGCGCGGCCCATGTCGGTGAGTAATTGCGACGTCAATTCATTCACATTGGTGTGGTTGGCCCCTAACTTTCGCCACCACACACCCAGCCCCACCACCAAGCCGGGTTGCGCCCGCGTGGTGATTTGCGCTTTGCAGTGGTAGCTGCCTCGGTCGTTGAACACACGCACCATGTCGCCGTCGTTCACTTGGCGTTGTGCCGCGTCCAAGGGATGGATTTCCAGCAGCGGTTCGCCTTCCATGTCACGCAGACTTTTGACATTCACAAAGGTGGAGTTCAAAAAATTGCGCGCAGGCGGTGAAATCATGGCCAAGGGGTAAGTAGCTGTCGCGTTGGATTGCTCGTAGTTAGGAATGTGGTCAGGCAAGGGGTCGAGCCCCATGGCAGACAAACGTTCGCTGACAAATTCGCATTTGCCCGAGGGTGTCGGAAAACCCCCCTTGGCGAAAGGTGCGTCAGCCACCGGCCAATGCGCAAAACCCGCTTTCAGCAAAGCCGCCCAGGTGATGGGTTGCGCGCTGTTCAAGTTGGACGGGCTTTGCAATGCCAACTGACACAAGGCTTCGTCGGTGTCTTGCATCTCAGGATGGTTCAGCCCCAGTCGCAGGCCCAATTCACGAAAAATTTGTGTGTTGGTTTTGGCTTCGCCCAAGGGCGCGATAGCTGGTTGGTTGAGCACCACGTCGGTGTGTCCGTAACTGTTGTGAATGTCCCAATGCTCCAGTTGGGTGGTGGCAGGCAGCACGACATCGGCGTGATCGGCGGTATCGGTCATGAAATGTTCGAGTACCACCGTGAACAGGTCCTCGCGCGCAAACCCTTTCACCACCTTGGCCGATTCGGGGGCCACCGCCACCGGGTTGCTGTTGTAGACGATCACGGCTTCGACCAGACCGGGTGTGTTGAGCGCGTCGCCGATGGTGCTCATGTTGATCAGCGGTGCTTTGGGGTTGCGGTGCAAATCGGGCCGTTGCAAGCCGATGTTGTGGGCGCGGGCATGGTGCGTCGCGCTCATCAACACACCGCCGCCACGGTGCCGCCAAGCGCCGGTGAGTGCGGGCAAGCAGGCGATGGCACGCACCGCGTTACCACCGCCACGGCTGCGTTGCACCCCATAGTTCAGTCGAATGCCAGCCGGTGTGGTGTGCGCAAAGTCATGCGCGAGTTGGCGAATGTCTTCCACCTTCAAACCGCATACCTCCGCTGCACGCTCGGGCGACCATTGCAAAGCACGTTCACGCAAGGCCTCGAAGCCCAGCGTGTACTGGGCAATGTAATCGTGGTCCAGCCAGTCATGGGTGATGAGTTCGTGCATCAGCGCCAAGGCCAAAGCGGCATCGGTGCCGGGCTTGATCGCCAAATGCAGATCGCATTTGGCGGCGGTTTCGCTGCGGCGCGGGTCGATGCAAACCAGACGCGCACCTTGGCGCTTGGCTTCTTGGGCAATGCGCCAGAAATGGATGTTGCTGGTGATGGAATTGCTGCCCCAGATGATGATCAATTGGGATTCGGCAAACATACCCATCTTCATGCCGACTTTGCCACCCAAGGTATAGGTCAATGCTTCACCACCAGCGCTAGAACAAATCGTGCGGTCGAGTTTGGCCGCACCCAGCAGATTGAAAAAACGCATCGCGATGGACTCGCCTTGCACCAAACCCATGGTGCCCGCGTAGCTGTAAGGCAACAGCTTTTCAGGGCGGGTGGCGACGATGGGTTTTAACCTGTTGGCGATGGTGTTCAAAGCCTCATCCCAACTGATGCGCTCGAATTGACCACTGCCCTTAGGGCCGATGCGTTTCATGGGATAAAGCAAACGGTCCGGGTGGTAAGTGCGCTCGGTGTAGCGCGATACCTTGGCGCACAGCACGCCGTCGGTCATGGGGTGGTCTGGGTTGCCTTGCACTTTGATGGCCACACCGTCTTTCACAGTGGTGACCAAAGAGCAGGTGTCCGGGCAGTCGTGTGGGCAGGCGCCCAGTATGGTGGTGTTCATGGGTGCATTTTGCATGGTTAGGCCTGGTATCTGTTAATAGCTTTCACACTTTTAGCCTGCTGCCAAGCCGCGTGTTGAAATGGCCTATTCGTCATCTTTGATGACAGTCAGCAGTTCTTGGGCTTTAGCTTTCAGTCCACTTGTCGCAAGCTTTAAAGCATCTTTTTGCGCTTGCCTCAGCTGTCTGATCCATCAACCGGTAAAGGTTGGCGCGCGCATCGCTGGCGGAAAGTGTTTGCATGTTGAACTCCTGATGCTTTTAGCGTACGTTAATTGGTAGGCTAAGTCCATATACCCACACAACTTTGCCCAAGGCAAACGGCGCAGGACCGGCCGTAGCCGACGTTGTGCAAGCATGGAGGCGAGGCCGGGCTGCGGCCACAGATGACCCCATACAGCAGGAATGAGCCAATCAGGTAGACTGATTACTCAACCCTTACAAACAGGTGCCCCTATGAAACTGCTCGACTCGATCGCCACCGAAGCCGCCAGCATGGTGGCCTTGCGCCGCGACATTCACGCCCATCCGGAATTGTGTTTTCAGGAAAACCGCACCGCCGATTTGGTGGCCGCCCAACTCAGCAGTTGGGGCATCGAAGTGCACCGCGGCATGGGCACCACCGGCGTGGTCGGCATCATCAAAAACGGCACCAGCCAACGCAGCATCGGCTTGCGTGCCGACATGGACGCCTTGCCCGTGCACGAAGCCAACACGTTTGCCCATGCCAGCCAACCTCCCGGCAAGATGAACGCGTGCGGCCACGATGGCCACACCGCCATGTTGCTGGCGGCTGCTCGGCATTTGTCGCAACACAAAAACTTCGATGGCACCGTGGTGCTGATTTTTCAGCCGGCCGAAGAAGGCGGCGGCGGCGCCCGTGAAATGATCAAAGACGGTTTGTTTGACAAATTTCCCGTGGACGCCGTGTTTGGTTTACACAACTGGCCGGGCATGGCGGTCGGGCAAGCGGCGGTCAGCGCTGGACCGGTGATGGCCTCCAGCAATGAATTCAAAATCACTATCCAAGGCAAAGGTTGCCACGCGGCTTTGCCGCACAACGGCATCGACCCGGTGCCGATCGCTTGCGAAATGGTGCAAGCCTTCCAAACCATCGTCTCGCGCAACATCAAGCCGGTGGATGCCGGTGTCATTTCGGTCACCATGATCCATGCAGGCGAAGCCACCAATGTGGTGCCCAACAGTTGCGAATTGCAAGGCACCGTGCGCACTTTCACCGTCGACATTCTCGACATGATCGAGCGACGCATGAAGAGCATTGCCGAACATGTCAGCGCGGCGCACGAAGCCAGTTGCACGTTCGAGTTTGTGCGCAACTACCCTCCGACCATCAACCATGCCAAAGAGGCCGATTTCACACGCAGTGTGCTGACCGAGATCGTGGGTGCCGAGAACGTGCTGGCGCAAGAGCCCACCATGGGCGCTGAAGATTTCTCTTACATGCTGTTGAAAAAACCCGGCACGTATTTTTTCTTGGCCAATGGCGATGGACAGCACCGCGAAATGGGCCATGGCGCTGGACCATGCACCCTGCACAACCCCAGCTACGATTTCAACGACGACTTGATTCCGTTAGGCGGCACGATTTGGGTGCGCATGGTGGAAAAGTTTTTGGCACCTGCCTGAGTGGCTCAGGCTCAGGCATACACCTGAATCAACGATTGCAACTGCGCTTTGGGTTGCGCATGTAAATAAGGCAACAACACGCCCAGCACCTGTTGCGCACCGCGCAGTGCACTGCGGTTGGCGTTGTTGTCCTCCATAGCGTGTCTGGGGTCTTGCACATATTCATAACTCAACCACCATGTCAGCATGACCACCATGTGGGTGGCGCAACTCTTGTGTTCGGTATCGGTTTGAGCCAGCAAGCCGTTTGCTTGCAAGCCCTTTAGCAATTGTTCAAACGCTTGTCGCTGGCGTTGCAACACCTCTTTGACTTGCGATTCCAAATGGCGGTTTTTGCTGAGCAAATCGTTCAAGTCGCGGTAAATAAAACGGTGTTCCCAAATCAACTCAAACACGCTGTGCATGAAAAACCACGCATGCTCCAAATCTTTCACATCGGCGGCGGCAGGCAGCAAATGGAACATGCGTTCTTCAAATGCGTCGAACAAGGCATTGACCAACAACTCTTTGCTGGGAAAGTGGTAGAAAAGATTGCCTGGGCTGATGCCCATGTCCGATGCAATCAACGTGGTCGCGACATTGGGTTCGCCGAAACGGTTGAACAAACCCAAGGCGGTGGACAAAATGCGCTCGGCGGTACGGCGCGGCGGTTTTTTCACCCGTCAGCCTTTGGGTCCGGCGTGGCCCATGCTGTCTTTGAGCGCTTGGAGTTCGGCTTCGAGTGCACTCACGCGGTTTTGCAGTTGCGCCATGTCTTGCGCATCTGGCAAACCCAATTGGTGCAATGCCTTGGCCACACGTTCTTCAAAAATACCCTCTAGCCGATCAAATTGGCTGCTGGCGCGTTGCCCCATGTCGCTGGCCATGGCGCTGGCTTTGGCCGCCGCTTCGGCCACTTTGGCCTGGGCCTGCAACGTGGTCTCCTGCAATTTGCTGCCCTCTTTGACCAGCGACTCAAACACTTTGCCGCCTTCTTGCTGTGCTTTGGCAAATGCGCCTAGGCCGGCTTGCCAGATTTGCTGGGCCGATTGCTTCATGTGTTCACTCATTTGCTGGGGGTCAAATTCCGGCGGTTTGCTGGCCATGCGGGTGCTCCTCGGGTTGGATAATTTGTCAAAATAAGCGGTTTACAATGGACGAAATCCACCAGAGGTTTTACCTCAACCACGCCTATGCATTGGTACGCCATCCATTCAAAGCCTCGCCAAGAAGAACGTGCGTTGGACAACCTGCAGCGCCAGGGGTTTGAAGCATGGCTTCCCATGTTGACTGTCGAGAAAGTATTGCGCGGCAAACTGGCGAATGTCACCGAGCCCATGTTCAGCCGCTATTTGTTCATACGGCTGGACACTGAACAAACCAATTGGTCGCCGATTCGCTCGACCTTGGGCGTCAGCCGCTTGGTCAGCTTTGGCAACCGACCCGCGGTGGTTGCGGATGAGTTGATACAAGCCTTGCAAACTGTGCCGCAGCGCGCGCCCGAACGTTTGTTTCAGCCGGGTCAAACCATCAAAATAGTCAGCGGCCCGCTCAAAGGCATTGAAGGTATTTTTCAGCAAGCCGATGGTGAACACCGCGCCATGGTGTTGATCGACTTGCTCAACAAGCAGCACCGCGTCACCACGCAGATGCAAGATTTGCGGCCTGCTTCACTTTAAGCACCATGGCCAATTCGCTGCAACACATCGCCATCATCATGGACGGCAACGGACGCTGGGCCAAAAAACGTTTGTTGCCCCGTACCGTCGGGCATGTGAAAGGCGCTGCCAATGTTCGCCACATGGTCAAAGCCTGCGCTGAAACCGGAGTCAGTTACTTGACCTTGTTTGCATTCAGTTCGGAAAATTGGCGCCGACCCCCGGAAGAAATCAGCGCGTTGATGGGCTTGTTTTTGCAATACCTTGAAAACGAAGTGGCTGAAATGAAAGCCGCAGGCATACGTTTGCGGGTGATCGGTGACCGCAGCGCGTTTGCGCCGCTGCTTCAGTCGCGGATTGACCAAGCCGAACAAGAAACCGCGCACAACGACCGTTTGCATTTGACGATTGCAGCCAATTACGGCGGGCAATGGGATGTGTTGAATGCCATGCGTGCATGGCAAGTGGCGCATCCGGACAAAAACTTGCAGGACCTCGACGCCAACGGCTTGGCAGCCCATCTCAGCACAGCCGATTTGCCCGATCCGGAGTTGTTGATCAGAACAGGCGGCGAATCTCGCATCAGCAATTTCTTGCTGTGGCAAACCGCTTACACAGAGTTGTATTTCACCGACACCTATTGGCCAGACTTTGACGCGGCTGCTCTGAAAAAAGCCATTCAATGGTTCGAGCAAAGGGTACGGCGTTTTGGCCGCACAGACGAACAAGTCGCGGCTCAACCCATCACTGCAAACGCCAATGAACTCTCTGCTTCCCCGCTGGCGCAAACGGTTTTCAAGATCAGCTAATATTCGTATTTGCAGGTTAGTCATTAGTTTCGGGTGCCTGCAACCAACCCACGACGGACCACCCACTGTCACTTTTCCCCATTAGCTATTTCAGCAACAGGTAACCATCAATGAAGAACGAGCCTCGTCCCACCCACCACCGCAAAGAACACGCACCTGCACGCACGGGTCGTTGCATCGCATTGATCGACAGCAATTACATGGCCTGGCTACTGCGTCAAACCACCGACGCGGCGACCGAACCGGAAACCTACAACCGCATGGCCTTGATTCCGTCCTTGGCACAAGCGCTCAAAGGGGCAGGCCTGGGCTTAGATATCCAAAGAATTTATTGGTACACCGACAACCCTGATACCCAGTTCCCCCACGACCAAATTGTTCGCCATTTGGATGCTACCGGGGGAGAACCTGGTGATGTGGTGTTCCAAGCCATGTCTTCAGACATTGCGCGCTTGGCGCAACACCATGCCTGCGAGCATTTGCTGGTGGCCAGCGATGACGACCGCTTGACCGCTGTCATTGACGATGCGCAGTTGCATGGTTTGAGTGTGTATGTTTTGGCTGACGAATCGGCGCGTCACATGGACCAATTGGTGACCGAAGACCCAGCTTGGTGCCGCTTGCTCGCGCAAGCCGATCGGCGTGTGTTGCTGTTGCCCCAAGCTGCCCGTGAACTCACTGCAGCACCACGCGCTCCTGCCGCTGCAGCTGCACCCCAAGACCCTGAGGTGGTGCGTACCAAATTGTTGGAAGTTGTCACCCAATGGTGGGATGACGAACCCGAGGATTTGCGCGAAGACTTGCGTGACGAATTGCGTGGCAGCCACGGCATTCCGCAAGAGGTGGATCGCCATATGTTGTTGCGTGTGCGCCGCGCCTTAGACCGCCCGCTGAGTTTTCCCGAGAAAAAAATACTGCGCGAAATGGTTCGCTCCACCGTATTGGGCATCACCGAGGAAAGCATGCCTGTATGACCCTGCTGGTGACCGGTGGTGCGGGATTCATAGGCAGTAATTTTGTCCACCACTGGTTGTCTGCGCATGAAGAGCCGCTGGTCAATTTAGACAAACTCACTTACGCCGGGAATGTGGGCAATTTGCAATCCTTGGCCCAAGACAAACGCCATGTGTTTGTGCAAGGTGATATCGGCGACACCGCCTTGGTGACGCAACTCTTAAATCAGTATCAGCCACGCGCGGTGCTGCATTTTGCGGCGGAGTCGCATGTTGATCGTTCTATCCACGGGCCACTGGATTTCATCCAAACCAATGTCGTGGGCACTTGCCAATTGCTCGAATCGGTACGCGCATATTGGTCAGCATTGCCCGCAGACCAGCAATCGCATTTTCGTTTTTTGCATGTGAGCACCGACGAGGTGTACGGCAGTCTGTCGCCCGATGCACCTGCGTTCACAGAAACCCATCCTTACGAGCCCAACAGCCCTTATGCGGCCAGCAAAGCCGCCTCCGACCACATGGTGCGTGCCTGGCACCACACCTACGGGTTGCCCGTGCTCACAACGAATTGCAGCAACAACTATGGCCCCTACCATTTCCCTGAAAAACTCATTCCCTTGGTGATTCACCATGCGCTGTCAGGCAAACCCTTGCCGGTCTATGGCGATGGCATGCAAGTGCGTGATTGGTTGTTTGTAGAGGACCATTGCCGCGCGATTGAGCGGGTGTTGCAAGCGGGAACCCCGGGTGAAACCTACAACATCGGTGGCTGGAACGAAAAGCCCAACATTGAAGTGGTGAAAACGCTTTGCCATTTGTTGGACGAATTACAACCCCGTGCAGACGGTCAGTCGTATGCATCGCAAATCACGTATGTGAAAGACCGCGCGGGGCACGACAGACGCTACGCCATCGACGCTGGGAAAATCCACAACAGCTTGGGCTGGCAACCGGTTGAAACTTTTGAAACCGGTTTGCGCAAAACGGTGCAGTGGTATTTGGACCATGCCGATTGGGTCAGCGGTGTCACCAGCGGCGCTTATCGCCAATGGGTCGATTTGCACTATGGCGACTGAACCCGTGCTGTTGCTCGGCGCAGCAGGCCAACTCGGCCATGCGCTGAAGCAAGCACTAGAACAAGCCGCTTACCCATTGGTGGCTTGGACCCGGGCCGATATCGATGTCAGCCATTTATCCAAACTCAAAGAGCGTGTGACCCAACTCAAACCGCGCTGGATTCTCAATGCCGCGGCCTACACCGCAGTCGACAAGGCGCAAACCGAGCCTGAACAAGCGTATTTGGTCAACGCCCAATTGCCGGCCATGCTCGCCGAATACGCCAAGGCCAGGGGCTCGGCATTGATGCATTTCTCCAGCGACTATGTGTTCAATGGCCGTTCAACCCGTCCGTATCTGGAAACCGATGCCACCGATCCTTTGTCGGTGTATGGGCAAAGCAAAAGCGACGGCGATGCGGCTGTTCAAGCCAGCGGTGCGCGGTATGTGATTTTTCGCAGTTCTTGGGTGGTGGCGGCCCATGGTCAAAATTTTTTGAAAACCATGTTGCGATTGGCCGCTGAGCGGGACCAACTGAACGTGGTCGCAGATCAGACGGGTGTGCCAACTGCTGCGACATGGTTGGCAGAACTGGCGCTTCTTGCCATGCCATCGGCCGAACGCGAGGGCTTGAACGGTTTGTTTCATGCCACGCCCAGCGGTCAAACCACGTGGCACGGCTATGCCCAACATGTCTTGGTGCAAGCTGCCAGACACGGATGGCCGCTCAAGGCCACTGCCGAACAGGTGCTTCCCATCTCCACTGCACAATACCCGCTGCCTGCACAACGACCGGCGTATGGTTTGCTCGACAGCCGTTTGCTGGCGCGCAGTTTGCCATGCGATTGGCCCGATTGGCAAACTGGGGTTGATCAAGTGTTGGCACAACTCAGCCAGCAACACCCTCTCAAAGTTTGATGTCCCGTTCAATCACTACCGTCAGGATTTGACATGACCGCTGTTCAAAGAAAAGGCATTTTGCTCGCCGGTGGTTCCGGCACCCGGCTGTATCCGTTGACGCTCGCGGTCAGCAAGCAATTGATGCCGGTCTATGACAAACCCTTGGTGTATTACCCGCTCAGTACCTTGATGTTGAGTGGTATTCGCGACGTGTTGGTCATCTCAACACCGCAAGACACGCCTCGTTTCACAGAATTGCTGGGCGATGGGTCGCAATGGGGCATGCATATCCAATATGCTGTTCAGCCAAAACCAGAAGGACTGGCACAAGCTTTTTTGATTGGCCGGGATTTTGTCAACCACCACCACAGCGCCTTGGTGCTGGGGGACAATATTTTTTATGGCCACGATTTGGTCAAGCAGTTGCAGGCATCCCACCAGCGCCAGCAAGGCGCCACAGTTTTTGCCTACCATGTGGTTGACCCCCAGCGTTATGGTGTTGTGACATTCGATGCGCAACAACGCGCAGTGCATATTGAAGAAAAACCCCAACATCCCCAATCCAATTTCGCCGTGACCGGTTTGTATTTTTATGACCCGCAGGTTTGCGATATTGCAGCCGATATTCGTCCATCTGCACGCGGTGAATTGGAAATCACCGACGTGAACCGCCATTATTTGTCGCAACAGCAGTTGCATGTAGAAACCATGGGCCGTGGTTATGCCTGGCTAGACGCAGGCACCCATGAGGGACTGATGGAAGCCGCCACTTTCATTTCGACATTACAAAAAAGGCAAGGGTTGATGGTGGCTTGCCCCGAGGAAATTGCTTTTTCTCAGGGCTGGATTTCCGCTGGCGATTTAGAAAAACTGGCACAACCTTATAAAAATACTGGTTATGGCCAATATTTATTGCGATTATTGGGTTGATTCAAATGCCATATACCGTGACCCCCACTTCGTTGACGCCAGTTTTATTACTCCAACCCCGGGTATTTGCAGATGAACGCGGTTTTTTCTTTGAAAGTTTTAATCAGCGTGAATTTAACCGGGCCACTGGACTCGATGTGACATTTGTTCAGGATAACCACAGTCAATCCAAACATGGGGTATTGCGGGGCTTGCATTTTCAACGCCAATACCCACAAGGCAAATTGATCCGGGTGTCCAAAGGCAAAATATTTGATGTGGCGGTAGATATTCGTCCCAATTCGCCGCAATATGGGCAGTGGACGGGGCAAGTATTAGACAGCGATAACCACCAACAATTGTGGATACCCGCAGGCTTTGCCCACGGGTTTTTGGTGTTGAGTGATTTGGCCGAGGTGATTTATAAAACCACCGATTACTGGGTGGCCAGCGATGAAGATGCCATTGTGTGGAATGACCCCGACATTGCCATCGACTGGCCGTTGCAAGCGCTGACAACCCAACCGCTGCTGTCGCCCAAGGACGCAGCGGCCAAAACGTTTAAGCGGATTTGATTTCCGCGCTGGCCAGCTGACCGGCTGCTTGCAGGGCCTGAACCCATGCAGGCGTGCGGCCACGACCGGTCCAGGTTTGGTCGGGGTTGGCAGGGTCACGGTATTTGGGGGCGACTTTGCGGCCAGCGGTAGATCGTCTGGCTTTAGAGGTTTTTGCCGAGGCCGATTTGGCGGCGCGGGTTTTGCCTTTTTTGCCGCCCAAAGCGGCTGCAATTTGTTCGGCCGTCAAACCAGAGGCATGTGCAATTTGCACAATTTGCGACAAAGCTTTGTCATGTGTGCGCGACATCAAACGCTGTTCTTCTTTTTCCAATTTGATTCTGGCGGCCCGTATTTTTTCTAATTGGGCGACTGGACTTAAACGTGACATGGTTATCTCCTGATAAAAATATATTTCAAACCGTATTATCAGCCAAGAATAAAAGTTTGAAATATGGCGCGAATATCAGATTTTTAAATCT